>JAAUXT010078092.1_pt1 | contig 14244 bp, 13 predicted proteins | sample 7278171 | NCBI WGS metagenome assembly JAAUXT01 (sample SAMN14350112, study PRJNA611818) | marine sediment metagenome | isolation source: surface marine sediment (1.8m) | place: French Polynesia: Moorea | collected 2018-08 | reverse complement strand
TCTCCCTGTGCCAGACCCCCTTCCCTCTGCCAGACCCCCTCCCCCACTACCAGAGCCCCCTCCCCGTCCGTGGTGGGCTGGCTGAAATGGTGGTACCCTGCACTGAAAAAACAAAATGGGTATACTTTTATGGTGAAAGTGGTTCATCTACCCCCTTCATTTTTCATGCCCTTCACAAATTCCAATATTATCAATTTTCAAATTTTATTTTAGAGCATAATTGCAAATGGCAGCATGACCATCCAGGTCCATTTACCAGACTTGTTTTCAAAACACTGGAGATCTCCAACTTCTTTCTGTTTTGCTGTTAGAAAACTTCTTTGTACATTTGGTAAAGTGTTGAAAATGTTCCCACCAATTTGTAGTCATTTGCATCAGTTTCATGGTCAAGGAATCAATACTTATGAAAACAGCTGTGTATATATGATATTGGCCAAAGGAGATTGCATTTGAGACATTGTATTCAGCCCCACATACAGGATCTCAGCCCAAATCTCCATTCAGTTCTGTCCACAGGGGGGACAGGACGTGACAGGATGTGAGGTGACGGGACAGGACGTCTTTGCCGAGGTGGTATCGGAAAATTTTTCAGTGAGTGCTAAAGAGACATCGCACAAACACTGGATATTCATTGAACGTCCCCTTTCTACATCTCGGAACATTCCCTGAATTGAATTATCTGTTTTTATCTGCTCTTCCTGGCAGGCAATGGTATCTGGACTGAAAAAAGAACCCATGGAGAAGACCTTCTGGCCAGTTTGATCAACTTCTGTTGTTTGTATTTGGTGTCATCAGGATTCTCGAAAACCTCTCAAACTCTGCAGCCGAGCTGGTGCACCGGGAAATGGCGCTTGCGTTCAATAGAAACCTGGAACCAAACTACGACCAAACTTGACAGAAAACTCACATGACTTCATTATCATTTGACATCGATTAATTGTGGTTGGATCTTTGTCCTTCGGGAATGGTTTGTTCTTTTTCATTCTGTGGAAATCTGGTGTAAAATCTCTGACACCAACTTGTCACATGAACGATGTTGTTTCCTTATGTGCTTCATCTTCTTGTGATCGATACGTTTCAAACTGTCACAACCAGGTTGATACGAAAGGAAGACAATGCATGGAAGCGAACCATGCAGCAGAAAAGCGACAGGTTCGTTTTCTGAGAAGCTCAGAAACAAACTTGCGGCGAGCAAGTAAAACGAGTCATTGAGAAAAGAGTGAAAAAACCTCCCTGTCTGGCTGGAACCCTGTATGACTGAGGTGTCAACCAGGTAGCAAGCAGAATGTTGGTCTCCTCTCCCCCGAGTCACAGAGAACCGACCTGCACGAGGATGCAAATTTGCGGGAACCACGTTGCACGTTGTTTCCCGCGAAGAGTCCATCCATTATTCATTCCATCGGGGGATGTAATCAGTCGTGGACAACATAAATATGGCGAGATTGAAGAAAGACGAAGCACACAATACCTGTGATTTCGTGGTTGAAGTTTCCTCAAAGCTGCGGAAATGGAAGACACCACTCAGGTATATTCTTTCTTGTGTGCAGCAGATATGTTTGCAATTTGTTTGTTCAGGATGAGCTCAGTGTGTCAGAAAACAAAAGGCCTTTCTTGGTTTCCTAGTGCGATTATTCCACTGTGTGCTCATTGCTCATTATCTGCAAACAACGTAAGATCCAAACTTAAACAACCCAACACAAGACAGAATCTGTCGCAAATGGATGTTGTACGAGTATACGTTGTTGTTGTTTTCAACGCGCGTCGCTGCTGGCACAAAAATCCGCGAAGACAGGGTTCTCACACTGTACAAATATGGTTCCAGTGAAATCACCTTGAGTTTTCTGGGTTACAAAACTGAGTTTGCAAGAAAATTGCCTGCTGCAATATCATTATTGAGATTTTCTCCCCCCCCCCCAGGAATCGGTTGAAATTGAAGACGGCATCAGGAGCATCGTGGCTGCAGGGGCTTCAGTGCTGCAGACCGCGCGCAGAACAGAGCGCCGAGCCGGGAGAGACGCTCTCCTGAGGAGGGCCCAGTCCCTTCCTGCCGGGCTGTCCAGGGCTGGTGACCACGGGACTCTGCCTGCGCACAGGGTCGTTCAAGACGCGGGCAGGTCCAGCCTGCAGCCGAGGAGCTTCCGAGCGCTGCGCAAGAAACCCGGGAATCAGGACACGCTTCCGCATGTCAGCAGTCTGCCATTGATTCAAAGCTGCGACAAACAATCTGGTGAGTCCCTGCAACTTCGTCTGCACGAGTGTGTTCGACGCCGGTTGCTTTCTGATCGTCGCATCGGAATCCCAAAGCTGGCCTCGAAGAACCAAAATTTTCACGTCTTTCTGCAAGAACTGTGTTGCTTGGCATTTCCGTGGATGCACGTGCAGAAAGGAGCAACTTTTGTTTCAGTATTTCGGAATCCGAAACATTTCATTTTCAGACACTGCACCTGGTGACAGAGCCGACAGGGAGGATTCGAACCCTGAGCTGGTGGAGAGGCTTCACGCCCTCGTGTCCGGATGCTCAGCCTTCCACCCTCTCCGCTGCGACCAAAGTGCGGCCAGCTGGTCCCGCGCTTCAGCTGCAGGAGCCCCACACTACACGAGAACAACGTTGGCCTTTCAGGCCAGGATTCTGCACGGACAAGTTATAGTTCTGCGTTAGGTTCACAATTTATCCGGACGTGGTAAATATGGGGTTGAATGAGATCATTTATTCAATTTGTAACTGCAACAACCAACACCAGAAAACCCAATGGCACAAGCAACAGACAAGCAGCCAAGTGTCGATCTGGGGTCTGTTCTGTTCTCAAAGATGCATGTTGTGTTGAGATCTCGTCCCATGGTGCACCACGGTGCGCTGCCTGTGCAAACTATGGTGGAGAATGAACGATCGTTTTCACAACCACAGTTGCATACCGAAAAAAATTATCAGTAAAAACGCTGCAGCTTTGTTGCGAATAGCATTGCAAAATGGAATTGTGTCTGTGCTTGTGCGTGCATGTACTCGTGTTTTTGGCAAAGGGCAGGTTTCTTTCGTGAAAGAGGTTTGTTGTCAGGAGTACTTTTGTGTGTTTGCCACAAGGAATGAAGCACCTGCGTCCAGTGCACCGCCTGGGTTCAGCAATGACAAGTTGAAAGCTGTTTTTATGATTTGTCAAATGTCAATATCACAACAATTCGCAAACATTGAACAACCTCAAGAGCGAATAATAATGACACACACATACTTCTCATCGTGGTGTTACTTTTCTTGCGCGATGTGGGTGTCATGTCCATTACGGTTTGAAAAGCTCACAAAATCGGAACGACGCCGAAACACGGATGACTTTCTTGAACTTGAACGGCCAAAGTTTTCTCAAAAGAAACTGAAAGTTTGGCAACACTGAATTCTCTGGTACCAAGCGAGAAGGTCTGACTGCCTGACACATGTTCCAGCAGAGTCGTTCGTACACCCCCAACACGTTATGCACTGAGAGGCGCAAATGTTTGGCATGCTGTCTGTGGGTGCGTGGGGCTTGGAAGAATTGAGACTCGTCTCCTGGTGACGCACGCGTCTCTGGGGTGACGGCGTTGCGTAGGGCGCACACTCGTTTCCAGGGTAACGGTGTCAACTCTCGGGCGACGGCATCCCAACTCAGAAGCACGTCTCCAGGCTGACGGCGTCACGACACAACGAGTCTCTTGGGCGAAGGCGTCATCACACACAACTATAGTGTCTGGGGTTCATGACGGCGTCCTCCCTCACACACACGTCTCCGGGGTGACCGCCACACGCATGTTCTTCACCCGCCGCACCAATCCGCTGATGTCGGCGCCGAGACACATGACGGGGCGAGAGCGATTGTGCAGCGGCACCCGCGCTGGCGACCTGTGAAAACGAAATTCCGAAAACGTTCACCTGCTGAACACGCAGAGTTATGTTGACGTCAAACTCTCGGCGCCCAGAAACGGATCGCATCCTTCGGCGTAAAGTGCGTACACACACGTCACCTTTTGATGCCCACGTCCATTGGTTTTGCAATGAGAACAGCTCGCTTCTTGTTCGACCCGCCACTTGGTGCATGCGCACACACGCACCTGTTGATGGAGTCGGTGCTGGAGTGGTCGGCGTGGTAGAACTCGTCGCTCTCGAGGCGGCGGTAGAGGTGCGGCGCGAGGTAGCGCACCTCGGCCAGCTCCCCGAAGTCGGGCTCGTCCCGCATCGGCGACGGCGTGAAGTGGTTCAGGTACTTACTGAAGCAGAGACGACAGAAAGCTCCCAATCTCGCGTACTCAATTTTCCAATTTCGCGTTTCTATGCAGGCAAATTTCTTTTCAGTCACTTTCAATACTCGTACACGAGAAGCTCTCGAAAACCCATCGTCCGAAGCTATTGATTCCGTAGAATCGTCTCCGTCCCTCAGCAACTAAACTTTCGTGAAATCGGGAGATGAGAAAAGTCTTTTTTCGTGGTGGGTGTGTCTGAGGTGTTTGGGGGTGTGGGTTCGACTCGCAATGCAGACAACTTTTTGTTTTCTGTAAGACATTCCCGGCGGCTTCCAATGCCTGACAGTCAAGATGGATGCTCCAGCGATGAGGACTTTGGTGCTCTCGAATACTATTATCCGACCTTCCATCACACCAGAACGGTTTCGTGATTTCCGCTCGTTCGACGGACAGGCTGAGCTATCGCACATCTTCCTCCAAACACAGCCAGTTTCTCGCAGGAACAATCCATTCTCCAGCAGAAGTTTGAGCGAGAAGAGAACAGTCCGCCACTGAACAGTGCGTCACGAGATGTTGCGCAAAAGTTCACAGACTTGGAGCTACACAACGAAGATCCACATTGACCACAGTAAGTCTGTTCTACGTCACAAGTCACCATTTCAGTTCTGACGAGATACGGTTTGACACGAGTTCGATGCACGTTTCACACTCGCAGACAACGAAGAGACGAAACCGGTCAAATCAACTGAACGTCAAACACCTACTACTCCAGACAAGCAGGGAAAGACAACAAAGTCTAAACGTACAGAAAGAACCAAAATAATTTATTCCTGACAACAATCTGTAAGTCAATGTATGTACAATTGTACATGCATATCCACACACAAACTGAGCATTTTGATTGCAATCACTACGAGCACGAAGGGACTGCTGAGGGTTTGGCACATCCAGTGTGCCGTCGTGGACTGGGAGAAAACACACGTTCACAAATCTGTGCGCACGCAGGGAGACAGTACTCCTCCACAACAAACGTGCAGTCCAAAAGGCTGTCTGCGTCAGTTGTGGTCGACATATCCAAATGCGGGTTTTGTGTCGTGAACGCAAAAGTAATTCACGGCGAGGTAACTCCTTCGGGAACAATTCGATCGAAAGAAACAAATGTCTTCGTTTTGCACTCGAGAAGCTTCTACACTGAACAGAAAGTTTTTTCTTCCTGTTCTGGGAGCTGCCACAGGTGGCGATGAACCTGAGATTTGTATGAATGCCACAACAATACATTTAACAAGTTTCGCTTTGCTCCGATTCCAACAAGAACCGCTCAACACACACACACTTTATTCAGACCGGACGGTGCAGACGAGTGGAGTTTCGACTGACGGGATTGACACTGCACAACAGCACACCCAACATTTTACCCTCTCACAGTTTGCTTCATAAATTAAAACCAAATTCACTTTAAAAAATCTTACAATTGGAAAAGTTATTTCTTTTTTAAAAAAAGAGTCCAATACGAGACATATCACAGATGACAGTTGTTATTGCACCACCGCAACGTACATCACCAAAGATTTGACGTGTGCCAACACACGCAAATTGTAGAACATCGACAAGAGTAATGCTTGGCTCATTCGCGGTGTGAACGGTTCCTTGTGCAGTGTCTGACCCACGCAGTACACGTCATCTCCATTCGTCTTGATTTTACGAGTGACACGTTCGCCGTGTTTTCAAACTTTTTTTTGACGCAGATGCTCCGAAACCTGTGGAAGACGTTTCTTTAGAAAAATACCAGAGCTGTTCAGTCCGGGACTGTTTGTCGCGTCCGCCAACGTCTCTGCCTGACACGATACCAATATGGCAGCGCTGCAGATCTGTACGTCCGAACCCGAGTGACATTACACACCTATGGTGTTCATCTGCTCAACTATTGTTCATTTCTCTACAGTGCCGCTAACGTTGTGGTGAGAACCGCGCACATCACAGAAACTCAGCAAAAAGTACAACCAACTTGAGACAGATTCGATTTTCCTCAACAAACATCACAAGCGACTGCCATTCAAAAACAAAACTGGAAAGAAACGACTGAAACACGAACGCAAAGAAAGCCATTCGAGCCATTGCCCGAAATGAAATTCGCATACCATTCTGGTTGAAAAGGGTCACAATGTCAGATGTACCGGGCATTCTCACAGTAAAATGGAGGACATGGATTGAAGAAACGACTGGCCGTCATTTGCTCTTACTTGTCGTTGCAACTATAGAGCCCCTTCTCCTTTATGTACTCTATCACACTTTCTTGTAGCAAGTATTTTACACTCTCGCCTCTCCGCAGTGCCCGTCTGAAAGCAAATGCAGGTAAAGTTGACAAAGAGAGAATCCCACGACCCGAAAACAACGGAACATCAATCCGAAATCAGGTGAAGCGAAAACGAAAGCACCAACTGAACCTTTTACCTGATTTTAGTGGAGCTGATTTCATTGTAAATCCATTCTGTCACGATGATTATGTTGTTCTGCAACGACAAAAACAGCACACACAGTAACTACGTGTTCGGACCTGCAGCACTTGCGTGACTTGTGTGCTGTCAGGGTCTCAGGGTCCAATCAAACGAGACAGACACCACACATCCAGATATAGGCAATTCACTTGACAATTTGAACAGACCTCGTCAGTCACGTCCATTTCTGCCCAACAACAAAGTGACTGACCTGCCACTTGTACAGCACGTCATTCTCGTAGATGAAGCGCTGGGGGTCGGAACCGGCTCGGGAGATGCACACGATGCCGTACTTGCTCACGATCTCCTCGATCTGCAAGGAAAAACAAATTGTGAGTATTTTCAGTTTCATCGTTGCAACACACAAATTTTTTTTCACCCAGTTGGCTTCATCGAAGTGAAAACAGTGAAATCCATACACATGAAAAGGAATGCGTATCAAGCGTCTTCGTTTGTTGTGGAAGCAACACAGAAACTCTTGTCGTGCCCAACTCACGTCTTCGGATTTCCAAAGGCCTGGAACCGCGAAAGACTCGAGGAGGTCAGCACCACAGAGAAGCTTCAGCTGGAGAGGCCCGCCCTCGTTCATGTTCAAGTGTGGCACGTTCTGTGTGTGCGTCGGAATACTGTAGTCAACGTCGTCTGAAACGAGAAGTCCGTCGTCTCGCGTGACAAAAAAAGCCCAAAGCTTTGCTGACGCCCAATACGAAATGTGCAATCGGACTTGTGAACATTTTTGTAAAAATTACACCGCTGTGAACGTTTTGCACCTTGTCGGTGCGTTTTCATAGCAAGCGACATGCCTGTGCTGTACTCGGGGTCTATTTTTCTCTTCTTGGTGGGCGTATCTGGCAGCGGGTTGGCGTTATAGGCGGAGTCGATCACTTCCTTGTGATGCCTCAGAATCTTGAGCGTCTCCATCCACTCCGACTGCTCACACTCCCACGAGTCCAATCTGAAATTCAGCCCAATTTTATTGTTGTGTGATGTGCTACAGCAAATTACCTGGAATCTGTTTTTGTTGGCTGTTTTCGCCTTGTGCAGATTTCTCAGTGATGCGAACTTCAATGGATCACAGTTCGAGAAGATTCAGTTCATTGAAGGAATTGCAAGTGGAATGCAGGATTCGCTCTACCTGACCCATTCCATGGACTTCAACGCCAACCTCAGCATCGCACAGCGATCTTTTGAAGGAATCAGCTCCTAAAGATGAAATACAGCTGGTTCAGATGTAGTTTCCCAGCTACGTACCCAAAGAAAACTCTGGTGCAGAACAGGGATCCACTTTCTTGAACCACAGCAACACAAACGTGCAAACATCTCCAAACGTGCAGGAAACTCTATCCACACTGCAGAAAGCAATGCCGCAACGAGCAACTCGTGGGAACATCGTAGCATCCGCAGAAATCGACGGGAATGTTGGAACATGCCGTGCAACCCAACATTACAACTACCGAACAAACATGAATCCACAAGTGCAACACAACTGCACCAAAGTCGGAAACCAGAAGTGGTGTCAAAACGAGAAACAGCCGAGCAATGGAACACACAAGTGAGGTTGTGAAAAAATCAGAGAAAAAATTGGAAGACCGAACAAAATGTACAAATTGTTTTCTTCACTGCCAGCACACCTGAAACCCTGAAATTTTAATTTCTACCAACGTTTGCAAAAAGACCACTCTCCAACTTGCATTGAGTAACCTTGGACTATGTTAGCACAACCACGTACCTTCATTTTGACTTGAAATTTGGGATTTGGTTTCTTTTTGTTCTCTTCTGCCATCTTCAAATAAATTACAGCCTGATCAGCGTACTTTGCAAAACGTGTCAGAAATTTGTGCAACATTTTTGTGCAACAAGAGCGAACATTTGCTGAAGAGACCAGCCTTGTCAGAAACCGCTGCAAAACAAGTCTGGGTTTTCCGAAGCAACGACCATGAAAATTTTTTCAACAGAAAAGTGTGGCACAACACATGTCACAAGGATGTCAACAGACAAAGCTCATCAGCACACTTGCAGAGATTTGGATCTGAGATCACAGGTAAGATTCACAACACTGCCAGGAGAAGTCCAACAATCAACCTTTCTGATGTAGGCGTCGTTCACAGGTGACATGATCCCACCGACGACTCTGTATTTTCCTGTTCGTTGCAATGCGTCCCTCGCCAATTCTGAAAGAAAGAGACTTGTCTCTTTGAGCACCTCCAACGTGTTGGTCAAGGACCTCGGTGACCACGTGCAAGGGCCTCAACATTCAACAAGAGAAATGAACAAGAACATTGAACGCATAGTCTCCACAAGCGTTGTCCACTTGCAGTTGCAAGGAAAACAACAGTAGGTCTGTCCACCACTACCAAAGACCACGTGCACCTTTTGACCAAACACCTGGGATTTCTTGCAAAGAAACCAACATCTGGAATTCCCATTCGATCACTTGATGCCATTTGTTTTGACTGAGAACCGAAAATCGTTCAAGACAGAATAATCTGCCACAAATTTCCTTGTCTTCAAAACAGAAATATTGACCACAAATTTCCTTGCAACCACCTTGAACAGGAAGGAATTTCTGCCGTTCTGATGAATGGAAAATCGTTCCAATTTTTGAACCCACACAACTGAACTCCGATTTCGCTTGGTCTTTTGAGATTACTTGTCCCTTTCTGCATCAGGAAGGAAGCACTTCATGTAGACACTCAACTTACCAAACATCCTGAGATGCATGTTGGTGATGGGGTTGTAGGAGCCGCATTGCAGCAAAACGACTCTTGCTGGGACCGACATGTTTATTTCTGCGCTGACTTCGCTCTCGCTCATCGGGTCACGTGACTGAAAATACGTGCACATAATTCTTGCACAATTATTCATTTTTAGACCTTTCTGGACATTACCATTGCGTTAAATGGGAAAATATTTTTGGTGCACCCCTTTATCATCCATCAGGAAGGTATTTTTTAACGGTATTTTCATTTGTTACATTGAAATCTCGGGCCGACGAGAAAAGATGGCGGCGCCCACAGAAAACGTGTAGCTCGAGTCTCCAAACATTATCGTTGTTTTTCGTCTTCGTTGTGGATGTACAACACCAAATAGGATTTGTGATCGACTTCTGAGAAACAAGGTGTGTTTTCAGTGTGTTTTGATAAGGTGGCAGGTTTCATTGCATCAACAGCAAACCAGATTAATTTCGTCGCTGATCTGTGTGGAAGCTGAGACATGGAGTGCAGCTGTTCAGTGCTGGTCAACAGGCTCGTCGCCGTTGACTCAAATCAGTGCACGCTGGAAAGGTAGTACAAGATATCAGGCTTGCCTACGCCTAGAAAGAACAGCGACTGTACACAGCTCATGTTCGCGTTTGAATGTACTCGTTGATTGAGTTGTGATATTATCGCCCATCTGCCAAACATTGCACATTGCAATTCTTAGGTTTTGTGTTTTCTCTTGAAGCTGCTGTTGAATTTTCCAACGGCCTTATTCCTCGTTTGGTGTTCTGGTTGTGGGTGTGCTCACTTGACAAGAATGTTGACATCGTCGTGAATACTCGTATGCATCTCACGTGCGCCGCAAATTTTTAGATGTTTTTGTGCGAGAAGATCTGAAGCTGGCATTTGCAGGACAGGAGTTGGTTTTGTGTCACGACGAAGTGAAATGAAACGTTTGATGTTGAAGACACAGTGTCGTGTTTTGTCTGATGGTTGAACACTCTGTCGAGATTTGAGCGAAGAACTCAAATTTCCGGCTGACAGCAGCTTCATAGGAAGTAGTGAATGTTGTGGTATCTCCCTTCACATCTTCCTTCACTGAATGCCCCGAGACCAGAGTTCGCAGTGGCTGGTAAAAGGAGCATCAGTCATTTCTGCGGCAAACTGTCTGGTTGTACCAGGAAAAGGCTTGTACTATTCCTCTTCTGATTGATTTTGGTGAATTGGACATGTTCCTGCCACAAAATGCAGTGTCTGCGCAAGTGAGGTCAACGGAAACTTGCCATGGATTTGCTTTTGCAGCAAATCACTAAATTGCCTGACGTGTTCTGAGAGACATTGCAGTAGGGGCACGAATGATTCTGGAAACATTGTGTTTTCCATTGCAGAAACACAAACACTCGTCCTAGCAAGGAAGATGGCAAAAGCGAAAAACAAGAAGAAACAGATTTCTGACAAAGTGCGTGGGAAGAAGAAAGAGGCTGTTCGGAAAATTAATCCCTTTGAGGTGAAAATCAACAAACAGAAGCATCATGTGCTTGGAAAGAAGACAACCAAATTCGACAAGGGCATGCCCGGCGTGTCCCGTTCCAAAGCCATCAAGAAGGTAATGCATCATCATCTCTGTGATTCTTGTGAACCTCAGTGGAACTTGTAATTAACTGTACAGTACCACAAAACTGTCCATCAATCTCTGTCATGTTTTGTTCAAAACGTGTAAAATTTGCCTGCGAGGAAAAAATCCGTTCTTGGATCTTGGCGCAGATCTCACTGACCAGTGTTTTATGGCCAACCGTTGTTGTTTACCATTCAGCGCGGGTGCTATCGATGAAATGATCTCCCAAATTCATTCACTGGCGTTTCGAATTTCAGAGGAAGGAGACACTTCTGGTCGAGTACAAGCAACGCGGCAAGGCGAACAACTTCGTGGACAAGAGAATCGGCGAGGGTGATTCAGAGATGTCGGTGGAGGAGAAGATGCTGAGGCGCTTCGCCAGGGAGAAAGCTGTGAGTAGATTACTGATGGGAACTTTCTGTTGACCAGCAGGATGGACTGCAATTCGATCCGTGCATTCCCGACTTGCAACACTCGGAACCGTGCTGCTGACAGGCTTTAGTCACGCCATTCATTCGGGAACAACGATACTCTGCTCCCAATGATGCAGTGTTCTTGAGCTTTGAACTGTGAACTGTCTTCACGTTCTGCATCGCAGCCTGCTCGGACAGTCACTGACATCCAATGATCTTTTGCATTCAAGTCCGATTCCTGAGAACTTCAGTTCTCAACAAACAAAGACCAGCGTTGCACATCATGCTGAGGTAAGGAAACTTGGTGTTGACACCTTTCGTTCTTGCAAAGACAAGTTGATGTCACTGGCAATTCCAACCAGAAGGGTTGTTAGATCCACCCAGACTTGTGTGTTTCAGCATGGAAAATCTGCAAAGATGACTCCCAACGATATCCAGCAATGCAGTTGATCGAGTCTGATCTTTCCAGCGAGACAATGCAAAATTTTGATCAACATTGGCTCAACGCTAATCTTTGGTGAAGCAAGGTAGAACTTGCTGACTCGTGTGTGTGAAGACACCATGCTTTGAAGAGCCTGATGTCGTCACCCTGAAGAGAAGAAATGTGAAAGATTTACCTGCTGCTGCAGCGTGTTACTCCACATTTGTAAACAGAGATCCCAGCAAGTGAACTGCCCTTGAAAGCTCCTCGCGGAAACAGAAGATCCCATGATACAGAAAAGGTCCCGTTGGTGTCCTGTACATGCTGAGTGTTTCCCTTGTTTTCACATGTCAAACCGCTTCAGTATTCCGAGCACACAGAAGGTTTGCAGAGCAATTGCTGCTATGACAGCGGTTTTTGGCTGTGTGTTTGGCTGTCTGTTCTGCGCATTTCCTTTCTGTAGCAAATATTGGTTCAATTTTGCTGTTCTGGCTTCAGAACCGTTTTTCGCGTGTCAGAGCAATAACATCCGCCTTCTCATGTCCTGGCCTTTCAGACTCAGTTTGGTAATTTCCTGTGTATTCACAGTTTTCAGTGCAGTGCTGTTCTGTTTGAACGTTGCGCCGGCTCGTGTACTAATCCAACACGAAGGTACAAGAATATTATGGAAATTAATTCCTGAGTGCAGGGCACGGATGGAAAGTCCCTGGCACTTCGGTTGGCCAAGTTATGAGCTGTGGAAGAAAGTGGCTGCAGCTTCCTCCCCGAAGCTGGTCCGTCCAATCACTGCGGGTCGCTTTTCAATGAAACTCAGCTTCGTCCAACTTCTGCAAGTCGATTGAAACGAACAAACACCACAAGTCAAAAAAACAATGACTTTTTGCTTGTCTTCAAACTCCCAGAAGGGAAATCAAGTCGCAGATCAAGACGAGTGAACGTTCGTTTGCCGTCTGTTGGCTCTTTGCTCATCAGCAAAAAACGTTGTGAATAAAGAGCTTTTCTCGGAGTGTCATGACAGATGAATACAGATGAACAGAACCCTGACTGATGTTTCCTTCGCTCTGCAAGAGCTCACACACGAGTGCATTTTCTCCGTGTCGGTAAAAAGATGCTTCAGTCTGTCTTGGTTTGTGCATGGTTTGTACATGTTCGAGCGTACAACAGCTCGTGGACGAGCAGTGATTTCTTCTTTTGCCTCACCTCACTGTGGTGAATTGACTTCGTGTTCATTGTGTGTGATTAAGATGGGAGCATCTGCTGAACCTGTTGACGGTCGCAGGTGCTTCGCAAGATGAGTTCATCTGCTTCGCGCAGTACAGCCAAGTGTAATTCTATTTTACAGTCCAAGGTCTTCCATCTCTTTCATAAAGCCACACCTGTTTGGAATTTTGAGAGATTTGCACTGTGTAAGAACATCAAATTATCCTAATCTATATTTTATGAGTCAGCAAGAAAAGCTTTCGGGCGTAAATCTCAATTTGAAGGCCCATTGTACTCGTAGTTGCTCCTTTTCTCGTACAGCACCTGAGATGCGGCCTTTTTGCAGGCCATCAAAGATGCGAGCACTCTCGTACTCCTCAAAAGCCGCCTAAGTTCTCGGTGGACGTTGATGCCACCTATCTGTCAAGAAAGTAGTTTTATCCATCAGCAGCAAGGAAGCGAGTACCTGGAGCTATGGCTGCTTGACCAGCATGGTGATACAGCAGGGAGAGGCATTCGGGGCCTGCAGCTTCGTTGTCCTCCCTATTGAAGGTTAAAAGCCCGTCTTCCTGACCGATGAAATAGGGAGTCGTTGGCCTTTACGTGACAACGGAAAGTTTAGTCTGCGTTACCCCGGGAGGAACATGCCCTCAATGGAAAATCGATCGTGTTTCGTTTCAGGAAAAGCAAGGAAGAGACTCTGGATTCCTTGAGTGGCAGGCAGCCTTGGAACCCGCTCAATTTGATTTGTCTTGTCTTTGTCTTGTCTCCCAGAGGGCCAAGGCTGAAAGCTGTTCTTGTTTGAAAGTGTAACTCAGTGTAAAGAAAGTGATTTCAAATGCGTGAAAGTTTGAAACCTGCCTGTCAAATGTTCTGCTAAACAGTCCAGGCCTGGTGACAACAGCTGGAGTCGGTCCACATGTTGCCGCAAGACAGGGTCCCATCGTCTGCAGCAGCTGATGACAGTATTGCGTGAGGAACTAATTGTCAGGGGGCTGCGGATACATTTTGTGATTTCTCTGCGTAATGGCAAAAAGTGATTCTCGGGTTGGTTTCAATTGGACCGAGCCTTCGGGCACTGGGAGCATACGAGGCAGTATTCCTAAGTTTTGACTCCAAGTCGATCGCGCAGAGAACGATGATTTCTTTTGCCACGAAATGATTTTAATCAAGGAAACAAACATGCCAACCATAAAGT
>JAAUXT010133357.1_pt1 | contig 14248 bp, 11 predicted proteins | sample 7278171 | NCBI WGS metagenome assembly JAAUXT01 (sample SAMN14350112, study PRJNA611818) | marine sediment metagenome | isolation source: surface marine sediment (1.8m) | place: French Polynesia: Moorea | collected 2018-08 | reverse complement strand
ATAGGATTTCTGTAGCCATCAATATAAAGTTGGTATTTATGTATTTCCTCATCTTTAAGCCATGTTTCAGTCAAAAAAATTATGTCACAATTATTGATAAAAACAAATTCTTTAATCATATCATTAAATTTACAATCTTGTACTTCAATTAATATTGTATTATCAGTGTCAGAAAATAAAGATCTTATATTTGTATAACCTATTTGCAAGGAATATTTTGGTCCTGGATTTGGGTGAATATCATAAAGCAATAATTTTTTGGTATAATTATCATAATTATTGTTATCACACATATTTGGGATATTAACAACTTTGTTTGGAATTCCCACAATGTTGAACAGAAAGAACACAAAAAGATAAACTATCAGGACAGGTGCATGGAGTCTGGCCGCCAAGTCACCAGACGGGATCACAGAACATGCAAGAAAACTGAGGCGCGGCGCGAGGCGAAAGGCATTTTCGAGGCAGCCACTGACCCACCTCAAATTCTACCCAAGGCAAGAGGACAGCCCACAGTGTGGGTGGCACTGCCGCCCCACCCCCTACGAGGTGAAACTTGCAATTGTAGCTGCGGCAACAAACCGAACACAACAAGCTGAAGGTTTCTTTGAGGACAAACTACAGATAGCACAGCCACGAACGGCACGTTCGATCAACTCGACCATATTCGGTATCGAAGTGATCACTGACAATCGAGTGGGGATCGACGCGTGTACTGCAACATGAGAAACAAAATCTCTGCCATTTTCACTGTTTTCAATGAAATCCCCTCGCTTCTGTTCATCTTTTCTGTGTTCTTCACATTTTCGGTGATGAAGTTGTGAAAGTATCGTTTGCAACATTTTTGACAGTACATTTTCCAAAGAACTTGTTTTGTAAACAAGAATCCAGTCCAGGAAATGGAATGTACCCACACATCACCAAAGCACCACCCTCCCATCACATGACCATCACCCATCATCACAGCACATTAGATCTCAACATCACCCATCACCACCACCAACCCATCACATCAAATTGCCACCATCACAATGATTCACATGCACTTCTCTACTGAGAGGGGATGGTGCTTGTCACCCATCACCAATGGAAAAAGTACTCAAAGTGCATACTTGCACACACACTCAAACATTTGTACAAACTCACACATACCGGTGTACTTGTGCATACTTGTCGGAGAAAGAAAATTACATGAGCATGTACACAACTGTGGAAGCAGCACTAGTATTCAAGAATTTCCCTCAAAATCATGCTGCTGAATGAGTTCAGTTTGAAATTTATCCAGATCACAAGAAACACCAGCCTCACTTACAAGGGAGATCCCACCAGGGAGCTGTCACCAGGGAGCTCCTACTTGGGGGCTCCCAGTGGTAATAGTGATCTCAACATTGGTGATGGGTTGTGCTGAGATGTGATGACAGTAATTTGCTGTCCTCTGCTGGCCATCACCACATCATATCACATCTCAACATAGCCCATTGCCATCCCATCACCAACCCTTCCGCCTAATGGCATGGTGTGGTGGTTCTTAGGATGGTCTCAGATAAATTCCAAGTCAAACTCATTCACAAGTGTGATTGAAGGGAAACAGATGAGGATAACCCCCTCCACCTGGTGCAGAATGACCAGAAAATGTGTGGACAACTAACAGGTTGATTGTCCACTGTGTGTGTGCAGTCATGATCTGAACCATGCAGGTAGTTTCAGATGCCGGCGTGTATAATGGCGACCTCACAAGCAGAGCTACCGTGAAATTCAGTGTCGCACAACTGTCCAAGGAAGATCCTTTCAAGCTCCAAGAAGTGCCAAGCAAACATCGAAAGTCCCGGTGCAGACACGCGCCGTGCCCAAATGAGTCTGGCTGAAAACGCACGTCGAAATGTTTTCCACTGGACTTTCTTTCAAACTTTTGGAGGCAAAAAGAAATGTTTTACCAAAAGGAAGGCCCAATGTTTTAAAGTTTCACCCAGTGTTTTTGGAATTTCACCCAAAATTTTCGAATGTTTCATCTAACTTTTCATTTTCATGCAAACTTCTCGGAATTCCACACAAAGGTTTTTCATAGACTTGGGTGAAAGTTTGAAATCACAGACAGATATATGCGTAAAACGACAAGTATATCTTGTGAAATTTCAAAATTTCACCTCAAATTTCAAAACAACTCAGGGACAAGCACCTTGAAATGGGAACAAAGGAATCTCTTTCAGGCATTGTTGGCAGACCCAGGGTGAAGATGAACTCACCAACATCACGAGGCCAAGTGATCTTGTGAATGTTCACCTTCACCAAGGGTCTGCTAACAAAGCGGCTGACAAACATTTCTGGGAGGGAAAACACTGTCGGGTTCCCTCGAGGTCGGACAGAGGTTGATCGCTTTGGATCGGATGCATAATTGTTCGACAGTTCGCGTCGTACACCAAACAAAACGGAGAAGGCTCCGCCCTGGTGTGTCGTGACGGGAGTGTAGCACAAGCGTTATTCAAAATCAACACAACTGTCAAAGGCAGAACCCTGCTGCGAAATTGTTTGGAGAACTGCCATGTTGTTGTCACAAACACCACGATCTTTTCATGTCAAATCTAAGAAAGGTAAACCCGCAAGGGGGTGCCCTGGCCCGAGATGCTATAGAAACACTCTGCAATGTTTGGTTCAGGAGGACCAGAGGAGAAGATCCACCGACCCGAAGCCCAGTGTCAAGTTCTTATCATGTTTACATTGAATGCATGCCTTCGCCCGTTTTACGTATTTGGTCGAGAGCGCGTCCAAATTTGACGGCTGATCCTCACTGTTGAATCGCATTTGCGAGAGCCAGGTGGACGTCACGGATGGGTTCAGAAAAGCTTGCGCATTGATGACAAACAATTCAATCACAATACAAAGGAGTGACGGTCTGACCCACTTCAGACTGACGCACAGCTTCAATCAGAAAGTGCAGATGAGTTGTTGCTTCCACATTCGTGCGAAGAAAGACCTCACAAAGCGTTCTGTTTTATCCTCAGCTGCTCTGACCACACACTTGGCCAGATTTCTAGTGTTCGGAGTGCCCGCCACTCTGAGTGAGTGTATTTGTGCATCAATCTCCGGTGTGGCACACGATCAGCTGCTGTACGATCGCCTTCCGTACTCCAGCTGAAGCTGCGGAGCCCAACAGGCATTGCAGACACCGCGTGCGAAAAGGTGAGCAGTGTGACCTTGAGTCCGAGGTAAGTACCAAGGTTTCTCTCATATAAGTTGAAAACATCAAGTTGTAAACAGATCATTCAGCACTTTACAACGGTAGGGTTCTCATCGCCATTGACAGACCTTGTTGTAACCACGATGGCTCAACCAACGGAGAGAACCAACACTCGCAGGTAACGTGACTTTCTGTCAGTTGTAAGTCAATGTCAGGATCATCAGGTGATTTACAGCAGCGCCAGGATGAACTCACAAAAACGTCTCATTCATGTTTCTCAACCACAAAATTGTGGCAGAATCAATTTGAAAGAGTGGCTGCCCACCTGAACTCATGATGCAGAAAAGGAACGAAACTGTGAAAGACTGTCTTCCCGAGTGCTGGCGGAAAGGGACTCCAGAGAATTCACGGGCTCATATTGCACAAGGTCAAATGCACAAAAGCAATTCAGCAGACAACTCAAGTGGCTCTGGCACAGGCCAAGAGAAGCCTCTCAGCAACTGGTGCAGTGTTGTCGCACAGTGCAATTCGCGTGGTTGGTTTGATTGACCCCAGAGAGTTAGTTGTTTTCCGAGCGGACAGAGACATTCAACGAAGCCAAAGCTGAAAGAAACCAGCAAGCTGTACGTAAGGCAAGTGCAGCTATTATGTTCCCGTTTGTGTGTGTGTGTGTGTGTGTGTGTGTGTGTGTGTGTGTGTGTGTGTGTGTGTGTGTGTGTGTGTGTTTAAAGTGGGTGTGGGATTGTGGGGTTGGAAATGGCTTTGTGCAGGGATGATGGTTGAGTGTGGGTGGGTGGTTGAGCGTCGGGTAAAGGTGGGGGTGAGGGGAACGGACATTTTGTCTTCACTTTCCTGTATGCACACCGCACTGTCACAAAGAGCAATCGTACAATGACCGGGCAGAAACTTCCGACACTCCAATTCAAAAACGCAGTCACTGCACTGCAACGGAAATTCCTGTCACATCGCCGAGGCAACTGAATAGAGCTGTACTCAGCCCAGAGAGAGCGAGTCACGAAGCAGCTCAAAACGAGGGAGCGCAGGAATGTATCAACGCACAGTCGTTCAGCGCGTCTCAAACGAGTATATGGTGAATTAGCCACTCTGGCTGCAAGGAAAAAAGTCAAAAGATCATGAGCTCGCGGCTCTTCAGGAAAAGAACTCACAGGCCATGGCTTCCTACCTGTCAGAGTAAAAAAAAAAAACAATTGTTGGTTTTGTTTGGGGGGGGATCAGTGTTGGTTGCTTTACGCCGCCCCCGTGGGACCCTGGGGAAAAGATCAACTGTTGGTCTTGGGCCAGCAACATTCAGCGTTGCAAAATATAAAATCAACAGTTGGTTTTCCCCGCCTTCTCTTGGTACAGAACAAAGCCAACCATTCACCAAGCCCGAGGCTCTCCGAAACGCCGTGGGTGAAAAAAGGCGAAGCCACGATCCTGCTTGCCCAAGAGCACGAACCAACCAAGTGATCCGGGTTCGCTTCACACAACGAAAACGACGTTCTTTTCAGTTGCCTTGTCTTGTGACGAGCTGCACCGAGTAGACAAAACAAAACTTCACAGAAGTTATGGCGCAGCCTCCTTCTAAACCTTGTGAAACAACAATGCGGATTAAGGCAAATTACGACCGGGATGTTTCTGTCGTGTTCATTCTTCTCTCCACTCTACAAAATTGTCTTGAAGCTGTTGTAACCTCCAACTCTATCCACAATGAAGCAATTGCAATTTTCTCTCGCATGTAATGTGCAAAGGGAACAATTTTGTTCTTCCATACAATTCCAATGCAGAAAGACTTGAGCCTCCATCTTGATCAGGAGCTCAGGAACAAGAGAACTTTGGCAATTGACTCAAGCACTCCCAAAATACACTCATAGCTCGTGCATTAAAGGTTGTGGCTTTCGTGCAAATTTCACAAATGTGTGTTTGTTTCGATGGCGTTCAAAAACCCTGACGCAAACACAACAAGAACGCCTTCACCATTCTCCTCTTGTCAATGTCGTGTCGGAGTGGTGAGCAAAAGTGCTGAAGCTTCAAAATCACGCATGCAGTTTCAGCTTTGGAAAAGGAAACAGCATTGGCTTTTCTGCACTGATCACAGGAATGTGTGTGAAGAATGCCGGAGGCTTCCCCGGAAACAAACAAAGTTGTTTGTTGTGAAGCTGTTACAGAACTCAGGCAAAGGTTCAAACACTGAAACAATAGTTGCAGATGACCATGCAGGTAGCTGCAAAAAGCTCAGAGCTGACTGGAAAGTGATTTTGTGGTATCTTCCTCGTCACTTCGCCTGAACTTTGCGAGCCGCGCGTCTTGTTCAGACCTTGGGTGCTTGCTGCCTGGTCGAATTATGCGACTAAATTTCGGTGAAAAATTCGCAACAAATGCATTGTAAAACCCATGTGTACTCGAGGATTCGTCAAGCGCAGACCACTTCTGCAAGTGCTGCAAAACCCGCAGGTTCTTGACTTTTGAACTTTGCACAAATTTCCAACCAAGCACGAATGTACGAGCTCGCACGTGTCTCATCAGTCATACACGCGGGCTTGGAGAGTCTACGCGACGCTGATCGATCACAGAAAACGAGCCCAAGAATAATCGAAACTGGAAAAACAACAAACTTTGGGTGACAGGGGGGTGTCATTGACTACAAAGAGACGTAACAATGAAGCAAAACATCTGTCTTTCCCGTGTTTGCATCTGCATCCGAACATCTAAGCCGCACCGGGTGTGTGACCGCTCGTGCCAGACCTGCATGGTTTGAGTCCAAAAGTGCCAACGGATTGAAAGGCTCAGTGGAAATTTTTGGAGGCAAACAGAGAGTTCCTCGAGAGTAGTGTGCGGTCCATTCAAAACCTTGTTGGTGCTGAAATTTGCGAAAATAGAGTCCGCAAAAAAGCAGTTGTTTGTGAAGCAGTAAACCTTTCCCAGATGTTCAGCGTGAACTACGCGAACAGAACTCACTGAACGACTGCGACAAAACTTCTGCGCCCTCTTCCCTCGCTTGCGGATGCATCGATGAATTGAGTGCCTCTGTCACCTGTACGAAGTGTTTCGTCAGCTTTTCATGCAAGTCTGTGATTTTCTCACTCCGCTGGTCAATCTTCATTTCAGAGACACTTGGGAGCGAGTAATCATGGCTCACTGGGGCTACTGCAACCACAACGGTGAGCCTGTCTCAATGAATGCAAATGTGTCGTGGTGACCATAACCACAATGTTCGAGGTCATCCTTAACCTGGTGCAAACAGAGCAAAGAATCTCAGCACTCCATGCAGCTGCCTTTTGTTCTGACCAGGTCCTGACCACTGGGACGAGATGCACCTGGTGCCGGACGAGTGTCACGTTAAGCAGTCTCCCATCAACATCGTGCCGAGCGAGGCGGTGCTCGAGGAGAAGCTGACCACGTCGCCGCTCGACTTCCGCTACGATCCGACCAAGGCCAAGAAAATCGTCAACAACGGACACTCCATCTTGGTGACCTACGACTGCGAAGGTTCACGTGAGTACGCACCAACATTCTTGTTGTGCGTCGGTGCTTTCTCTTGTGCTTCGAAACTTCAGTGCTTTTGGTGAGCGACACAACACAACGGACCGTTCCACTTGATACGTCGGGGGGTACCTTTTTTATCTGTTCAGATTTGAAAGGAGCAATGCTCGACCACACGTACCGCATCGCGCAGTTCCACTTCCACTGGGGTCAAACCAAGAAGACGGGCTCCGAGCATCGCGTGGACGGCAAAATGTACGCGGCAGAAGTACGTATTGAGATGTGAAGCTGGATTGGACATTAGGTGGTGAGAAACAAAACCACGAGGTATCCGCGAACAAGGTTCCAAGGTTCTATCACTGCACTGCAACCCTTTGTTGGGACATTGCTCGCTTCTGTCTGGAACTCAACTGCTTCCCCATCAAGTTTTCCATGTTTTGTGTTGCAGGCGCACATCGTTCACTACAACAGACACCTCTACAAGAGCTTCGACAAGGCGGCCAAAAACGAAAATGGACTCACAGTGTTGGGAATATTTATTGAGGTCGGCCTCGTGCTTGCTTCTTTTCAACAAGGCCCAATCAGTTCAATCAAATTTTTGCTTCCTCAGTTTGTTCCAAGCCCCACAATTTTTTCTTGCACCGTTGGATCCATTCGTGTATCTTTTCAGGAAGGAAACGATCACGCCGCCTTCAAACAAATCACGGATTTGATACCCAAAGCCACGTACGCGGACGAGAGTGTAGACTTGGAGCGGGGGTTTGATCCGAGTTGCCTATTGCCCGGTGAGGCGATTATCTCCTGCATTTGGGGTCGATTTACAACCACAAATCCGAGCAAACCAAGGCCAACTCAATCCGCGAACCATCAATCAGACCAGTGTTTTTGCTTCAATAATTTTCTGCTTTGATCGACAAACTTCATGGCATCGCAAGGTTACCATTGCCTGTCAACTTTTGAAATGCAGTTTTGCCGTGAGGCATGGAGTTCAACAAAACTGACCACAACGTCCGTGATCTGACCAAAATTTCCACAGAAAATGTGAAAATGTCTTGCAAGGCGTAAGTTCAGTCTGGATACATTCAGTCTGGACACAGCATAGCTCACGAAGTTGTGTCGTCCTGTGTTTGCAGACGACACGAGCAAGTACTGGACGTACACTGGGTCGCTGACGACACCTCCGTGCTACGAGACGGTCAGGTGGATCGTCTTCAAACAGCCCATCCAGATGTCAAAAGCGCAGGTAGGTTGCATGATTTCTACAAGCAAGACGCAGTCTGTCTCCTGTGAGGTGCTGGTGGAAGCCGGAGCGGATGTGAACATGACAAGCCGCCCCGGAACCACTGCTCTGATTTGGGCGCTCGAACCAAGTTTTTCTTCTGCACAGAAATTTTTTCAGTCTTTTGTACCTTGTACAGACTGATTTGACAAAGTGAAACATTCAACAATTCGTGTGACTACAGGGAATCTTTCGGTACAGCTAAAATTGTACGAGGTGATGTCATTCATCTCGTTCGTCAGTGGAAATCACACAGCTCAGGTCTTATCTGTCGTTCACAAGTGCACAAGACAACCTCGAACACAACAGTCCTTTTAGGACAGTTCAGATGCCACGGATACCGGAAACAAAATTTCCAAACTAGCAAAACCGCAATCAATTGAAAGCAGAACATGTCTGCTCCTGTCTGTCCCACAAAACTGTGCTTTTGTCATATTTGGGTCTCAGGACCAAGGGACCTTCTGCTTCCGGTTCTGGCACCGAAGTGAAATCACCGAATATACTGCGAGTGCTGCACCACCCTCACATTCAGACAACAGAATGCTGACCAACGTCTTTTTTCAGCTGGACACCTTCAGGAACTGTCGGACATATACCAAAGAAGAAGGCCACCCACAGGAAGACGAGAAGGATTTCGATGGTTTCTTGGTAGAAAACTATCGCCATCCCATGCCACTCAACGGAAGGGTCCTCAAATCGTCATTTTAGCTGTCAGACAGTTCAGTTGTGGAGCAGGAATTTCCGTTTTTATGGACATTTTCAGACAAAAGCCATGTACGAGGACGACTCACAAAATTTTCCGACATTCCACAATTGAAATCGGTTTCAACGACACTCGGTCACTTTATGAAGCGCCTGGGAAAATCCTACTTGTTCGGCTTGAGGTGCGGTTCCTTTCACAGAATTATGCAATTATCATGCAGTTTCTTGAAATCAATCAAGCGCAGCGTCGAGGACCCCAAACAATCCTGCAGGCCCCGCGCAACCAAACAGTAATCGTACACATCCGTACACACCCACACACGCACACACACATGAGTATTAACACACCATCCACAGGCAGAACGGCATGTGAGTAGGAAATTTTGGCTGCAACAGACACACGTACACAGCTGCACAACAACGTGCGTCACACTCTCCATTGGGTTCGTTTGGGAATGTCGGCAACTTTTTGACTCGTTCAACTCCAGTCCCTGACTGTGGTTGCAGATCTGTTTAGTAGTTGTTAGCTGCGATTTCAGTCTTTCATCTGTGACTTGGTTTTGTTCTTGACCTCAGTTGATGGACTTTGGTGACCACCCGGACCTATTCCTGTTGGAACCCACCAGAATTTCTATCATTTCTGTCAAAAGACCAGCACAAGTTGGTGCTGCGTGCGAATTTGGGGAAATATTGTAACATCACTTCCAGTGACGCTGCCAAATAGATTTGAAAAGGTACAACGAGGAATATTAACCTTGTCAAAACTCGGACAAAACCAGCATCACATTTTTGCTGCACTCAGGGACACATTGCGCAGGGTATATTTGTTGCACAATTTATTTTCCGAACAAGTGGGATGGGGACAACACGTGTTTGAGACGAATGTCTTTTCTAGTTATTTGGAGTGAGACGGGGGGCTGATCAACTCTGGCGGGATGGGGTTTCTTGGGCGACACAACGGTGATCAAATTCAACTCGCGATTGCAAAAACACAACACAAAAGGTGTTGGACTGAAATTTGTACATGATAAAAAACGTGTTATCAATAAAGGTTTGTCCATTCACATGATACGCGTTGAACATGGCAAAAGAAGTGTTTGTCCTTTTGGCTTTTCGGTGCAAGAAGGATTAAAATTTCAGGTTCAAGTCTGCTGCTTTTGCTCAGATGAAACATGCCTGTAGGACCAACAAAACCCTCAAAAATTGACACATCCCAACTCAGCGGATTCGGAATTGTTTTGACAGGCTATTGTTTCTTCAAATTGGTCAACTTTTGAATTGTCCAGCACATTCCAACACTTTGTGAATGCGGGTGCGTTTTCCATCCCACAAACTTCCTTCCAACTCGCCGAGAGCACACGAAATGACCTTTTACAACGGAAATAGAGAAAACGGCTGTTCTTGTTCTTTTTCAACGACTTTCAACAAGAGCTCAAGGCACCTTGAAATCTTATCAGTTGAAGTGCAGACATTGCCGTTTGCCAAGCTGGTCTTTGCTTGAAGAAGCTGTTCGAACGAAAAAGCAATTTATCCAGCAGCTTCCACCAAATGTCAAATCCACGGAAACTCAGAAGAGATAGAAAGGAATCTCCTCACTGAAACAGAGATACTCGATCTCCCAGACAACTCCCCCAAATTAACAGAACTCTCGGGACAGAAATAATTGCATGCCAAGTTCGGTGATCAAGTATCAGTGAATACAAAACCCCAACGACTCGATTTCATTTTTGCGCCTTTCAGCATTGGTGAATCCGGCTCTCAGTTCGAAATCGAACATCTGATGAACATTATCACGACACTGGTTCTGCATGCCTTTCCAACTCGACACTGCACATTCAGAGGTCATGGGCAAACTCAAAACATCCGAGCGTTTGTTTTCACCATTTGACAAGAGAAGGTTGTCCGATAAATTCGACGGTGAATGCAGACACTCTCGAGATTCACTTGGAGGTTCAATATCAGCTTCAGCAAAAAGAAACCGACGGTCTGCATCCACATCACTGCCAAACCATATCGCATCGATCAGTTGCTTCGGGTCCGAAGCTTCTCGTGACATGTAAGCCCCACAGATGCGTAATCCAAATCCGCTCTTGCAAAACAACAATTCTCCCACACAAGCTATTTTTGCACTTTCCTGTCAGTTTTGGTTTTTGCGCAAATTTCTTCATTTGCTCCACGTTCTTTCCTCATCATGAACAAAGACGTAACACAAGAAAGACTCACCCATGGGCACTCCGCACAAATTCGAGCGCCTCAACTCGCGCACAAGCTTCCTGAGACCAAATCAAGTATCCGTTCACAGATTACAACACATGAACAAGTAAAGAAAATTGCTACTTACTTTTCTTCTGACTCGGCTTTGTCGAACGACACGCGCACCATGCGGAAGTGAATGGGCATCGGGGGACGATAGTTTTCCACTATGTAGCCGCCGAAGTCGTCTTCCGCCAATCGCCCCGTGTCCTTTGGGTACGATCGGCACTGACGCAGGGTTTCCAACTAGAACATTGTGCGAATAAATTTACAATAGACGTCTACCGGTCAGCACAATTTCCAGTTTTCAAAATGCTTGTTCTTTTCCACATAATGTTTTCCAGTCAAATAATTTCGGCGCCTCACCTGATTTTCAGAAAGCTGGATGGGATCCCTGAACATTACCCACGTTACCGACTCGTAGCAAGGCGGTGTGGTGAGCGAACCCGGGTATGTCCAAAAAGCTGTCAGATCATCTGCGAACAGAGTGGAGGAAGCAGTACATTACAAGCTGAGCGTTTGGTGCCGAGTGTTAATCAGCGGAGATGATAAAGCGATCACCGAGAAGAATCGGAGAGATACGGTCGCTCCGGTTCAGTGCTCGCATTTTTGAGAGATGAATCTCTGACAAGGGAACAAAATACAGGTAGAGATCGGAGGTCAGTCAGCACCATTTCTGGTGGACGGGCAGAAATTATTTTCTGACTGTCCACAGAAAAAATGCCACGTCCCATGAACACATTCTCTTTTTTGAAAAATGCCAAAAAAGTGAAGGGAAATCAGTTATAACCATTCACAAAAATATGTGGACCTTTTCCCCCTGTAGACTTTTTTTCACGCACACAAACGCACCACACACGCAGAAACAAACTCATTGAAGATGCCTGAAATGTCGATAGAAGTTCCCACACCCCGTCACATGACCTCCACAGGGATGGACCTCCATGTCTTACCCAATGGAAATTATTGAAACACCTGCTGGACAAAAGATGTTACATCCCACAACGGATGCTTGCAATGCCTTTTGCACAAACGTTGCTACCCTGCATGACACCCCCGCCCTGTTATCTCTCATTCCTTTGTGGATATCTCAGCTCTTCGTGGTAGGGCTTCGATATATTTTGCATTTGAATTGTCTTGGACCAAAAAATCTGAAGTTTGCCATGAAGACCACAAACCTCTGTCAAAATTGGATGACAAACAGTCAAAATTGGATGACAAACACCACTGGGACATCGCATTGCACCTTTTTCGCGATTCGTAAAAACTCGGCTCCTACAGGCACACGGAAAGCGTCACCTGGTAACAGACAGAGCGGGTCAAACTCGTCGATCTCAGTTGTGTCTCCGCAGTACGTGACGTTTTCGATGAGGCGCTCAAGCTTCGCGAACCCGCTGTGTTCTTCTCCGCTCTGTGGGAAAAGTTTGAGCCAGTCAAGACTTTCCAAATAGCATTTCTCTTTCACCAGCTCTCACATAGAACTCTAAAAGTTTTCCACCGAAATAGACTGCGTCAAAATTGTTGAGGTGGTCATACCTCAATGAAGGCTCCCAGCACTGCCAGTCCGTTCGCTTCTGAAGCTGCGTCTGCGAAACTGCTGAACTTGTCACAGTTGTAATGTACGATGTGCACCTGAAAGACAAAAAAAAAACGCGACAGGTTCTGCAAAAAGCGCACTTCGACCGCAAACTCCGACTGATGTGTTCCGGCTCTGTTTCAAATGCCGCACTAGATGTGGAATCATCCCGATGGAAGGCAATGCGTGCAGCACGCAAAGCAACAGGTTCGTCACTCACAGATATCGGAATCAATGTTGCGATCGCAAAGCTCTTCGAGAAATTCAACAAATGAGGGGATCCATTCACCTCCGCGGCGTAAGACTGTCCATTCAGTCGGTGTTCCGATCCCGTTTTACTTGTCTTCCCCCAGTGGAAGTGAAACTGCGCCAACTGGAACTTGTAACCCAGTGGGCCTCCTTCCAATGCTGCGAAACGTTATCAAAGAGTGTTTGGATCAAAATCCAATTCAACAAGAAACAGTTTGACCTCAAGGCAGCAGAATGATCGAAGGGGAAAATGTGGAAGGTGCAAATTATTTATCAATACCGTCCCTGCAGACCCGATGATGGCAACAACAGGACACTCACTGGAGCCGTCACCATAGGACACGGTGACGGAGGAGCCGGTGTTGGTGACGACCTGCGCCTGTCGCGGCTCGTACTGGAACTTCCACGCGCGCTCGAGCAGCAGCGGGTCGAGCACCGCCTCCGCAGTGACGATGTCGATCGGACTCTGCTTGATCCCCGATGCCGTCGGGTAGTCGTCCTTCCACAGGTCGGGGCCTGACGATGAAAACTTTGCTGCACAATCCAACAGCGTGTTTGTGTTTGCGTGTAACTCCGCGCGAGTGTCAGCATGAGGACTTGAGAAATCCCGAAGGGCTGAGACCAACACACGATCTACAATTCAGGGAAAGCACATCAGGAAGACTTTCTTGAGGACAGAGAGCAAGTACCGTTGTGATGGCTGTAACCCCAGCCTCCGACAGCTTTTCCATGTCCAGCACTGAAAACAAGCAGAAGAACTGTGTGAAACGCACGACCATTCCACATGCAAACTGCGACCATCGGTGAGCGACGTCTTGCGGTACCTCTTTCCAAATGTCGAACGAACAGTGCGGTTGTTGACAGGAAGAGGCGGTCTATAGTTCTCCATGATTTTGCCATTGAAATCATCTTCCGTAGTTCTCCCAGTTGACTTTGAAAAGGAATGTAAGTTCCGCAATTTCTGCAGCTGAAAAGAAAGTCATCAAAATCGAAGACTTGTGCACAATAATGACAGAGCAGAAAATGGATCAGCGCAAAGACACAGGACGCATCAAGGCAACGCCACCTGGCTCCCAGAGAAGTGAACGCCGTCGCGGAAGATAATCCACGTGACGGACTCGTGGCACGGTGGCGTCGTCAGCGACCCGGGGTACGTCCAGTACGCGTCTGTGTCCGCTGAAACACACGTGCGACCTGACTGAGTTCACTTGTGTGGAGACAAGTCTGAAATCGAAACAGCGTAGCTGATGTCGTCCACTTCCGATATTAAGGTTTGATTCAGTCCTGGCTCCACTGACATGGGAGAAGACACTTCGGGTCGAACTCTTCCAAGTTGGTGAAGTCTCCGTTGAACGGTACTTTGTCCAAGGAACTGGCCAGCTTCTTGAATCCTGCATGCTTCGCACCCGCCTGTGAAGAATGTTCCATAATGCACACTTCGGACAATAAACGTTCAACCGTACGACGTCTTGTTTAATCCGAATCTTAATCCAAGCTCATCTTTGTGAGACATGGTGACAGTTGGGATTTT
>JAAUXT010020730.1_pt1 | contig 14248 bp, 14 predicted proteins | sample 7278171 | NCBI WGS metagenome assembly JAAUXT01 (sample SAMN14350112, study PRJNA611818) | marine sediment metagenome | isolation source: surface marine sediment (1.8m) | place: French Polynesia: Moorea | collected 2018-08 | reverse complement strand
CGGTTGTGAAAGTATGGGGAGAGACACCCCTTCTTCGGGGGAACCCACGTGGGGGCGGGGGCTTAACCCTGACCCCCCCCCCCCCCCCGGATCACAGATTGGCAGAAGAAATTTTGCGAAGTTTAACCGCCGCTTCCCTCGCCCACTTCACGCCCATTGACCTGCAGTCACACCAACCAGACTCTTGGACCCCTGTTTTCTGGAGCATTCCCCCTGAAGCAGTGTCTCAGGCAGGGAAGGAGTGTAAGCTTTGAAATGCGCATGGCAAACTTAGCCTGCAATGCAATTTCAGTGCGCTGCTTGAGTCAGAGCGCGCTGCAGGGTGCGGTGATTGAACCCCGCAGCTGCCGTACCCCTCCATGAGTGATGGTCAGTGGGATGGTCAGGGGTATCCATCTCCCACACAGGTCGCTTTGATGATGGAGAGAGTCGCAGCTGGAGCGGTTGTATCAAAGCATTGACCTGCATAGATGCAGGGTGAGAAATGTGTGACTGATCTGATGTTGGCGCAAGCAATTGTACAATACGTATCAACGGAATTTTTGTGGACTAAGCTGCCCAACCCAGAGTCATACACAAACACCTGCAGGTTGGGGCCTGAATTTGGTCGGGGGGGGGGCTTGTTCCAAAAATTGCACCTTTTGGGGTCGGGTTTTCAAGGGGCTGGGCCCCCGTCTTCCAGGGCAGCCACCCTAGATTCACCCCCGACCTGAGCCACGACCTTTCAAGGTCAGTTTGACTGACGCGAAGCGTTCCACGACGCAGACGCGTCTCATACGCCTCCGGAGCGGTGAGACTGCGCAGGGGCATGCGCAGTGACACCCAACGTCATGGCGGCTCGCTCGGCGTTTGGCTCCGTGGCATTTGCGCTGCAATCAGTCTCCAGCCACGCTTTTCTGCTTCTGTAATAACGAGACTGCGGGGAATCCGCCCCAGTGGGGAGATAGACCCAGGCTCGAGAGGTCTGTTTCACGTGCGATGCGTTACGCGATGGGTTCTTGTGGAAGGTAACGGGCGCCGTGTGGACCCGGAGACGCAGGGGCTGGGACGCACGCTGGATGCGTCACGCACTGTTCACGGTGGCGTACACAAAACGACGCAACTCTCGCACGTGACGCAGCACGCAGCGTGAACGCGGCCTGACGCTCCCGTGATAACGCACGGTGCGCCCGGGCCAGACCGCATAACTGCGATGTTTGCACTCAGAAGAAACTGAGTCTCAGGCCTCGCAGCCCCTGTGATGCGGATCCAGGGGTGAGGCTCCTTCTTGTCAGGGTGAATCCCAGGGGCCTGGATTCCACCCCACCCCCTACAAACACAACACACAAAGTTCTGGTCACTGTCTTCCCCGTGGAAACAGACCAAAAGATGATGTTCAACTGGTTGCTGCAACCGGCGGATTCTCTGACTATTGCGCGTGCTCCCTTCAAAAGCCGGTTGCAAAAAATACATTCCCCCCTTTGACCCTTCTGCACGGGCAGCTACCCCCGGATCCACCCCTGGACGCCTGCGCACCTTTGTGTGGCGGCCTCGCCAACGCGAATTCCCGGCTGTAGGAGCTGCTGCTGTTGCTACTGACAGTAACGCACAGAGTGGGGGGGGGGGTCTGACCTCATTTTTACCTTCAGACAGGTGTGCAGTATGATTACTGGTTTTCTGTGTTGAGTGCGCACTGTAACACGACATGTAGACGCTTCCCTGCCCGCGCCCTTCAGCCCGTGGATTCTGACCGTGGAACACAGAGGACGATGACCCGGATGCCCAGTGGCGGCCCTTGGTTGGCTCGAAGGGGGGAGGGTGACCCTGCGTGACCCTCTTGAATGCCAGCTTCAAAAGTGGAAAGTTGCCCAATCACACAAAGGGGAAATTGTTTTGTGCATAAATTAGGAGGCACTTTTTGTGGACGGGGGGGGGGGGGGTGGCGAGGTGATATTCAGCACCCTGTCGCAAGTTCTTTGTTCAGTGCAGACACTGGTAGAGGGTCTGCAGAATGTTTTATCCTTCTTGGTCACGTGGAACCAGGGAAAAATGTATTTTTCGCTGGAATTGATGTGAAATATTGGGTTATCAGGAACTCAGGTTGTCTTTTCTACAACTCTGCGATCACAAAACCTGGTGTGTATGTGCTGGCATCATGGTAGAAATGACCTTTTTTCTTACCCTGTGTTGTTTCCTGAAGCGACGTTTCTGTCGAACATGCACGCATTGAGCCCAGACATTGGACCACAATCAGGTCACGTGAGTAGTTGATAGCAATGCGCACGCAAGTTCAATGGGAAACGGAGGATAAACACGTATTGTGAGATACAAGCTGTATTCACAGAGCCAAAACACACTGATAATGGAGAAATCGAAGCGCCATGGATCTACAAGTAAAAATCAATGAAGCGTGATGAGGAACGGATCACCGGAAGTGTTGATCCATCCGCGCGTTGCATGCGGTGGATCCGACCGGGGGTGGATCCAGGGATCGGGACACTGCAGTGGGTCCAGGGTCCATCCACTGGTGGGTCCAAAGCGTCGAGTGTCAGTTGAAACGTTTAGGGCTTTTCACACAGGCAGATTTGTTGACGCTGGCGTCAAAATTTTGAGATACGGGCGTCAAATTTAACTTGACGCCCAATGGAGAGTGTCCAAAAAAGAGAACGGTCCAGTTTGTGCCTGCTGTCGCGTCAAAATTTTGACGTGGCGTCATCTGTGTGAAAACTCCCTTTTCACACCACTCAGAAAACCTCGCTGATTCTGTCCAGCAGTGACGTCACAATTGACCTGCGTGGTTGGGAAGAACAACTCCACTCATCCCACCAATGAACCAATCATCTCAAATTGCTATGACAACACCAACTGTGAAAAACTCACCAGCAAAAATCCCTGGCTGACTTCACAGTGTTACATGAGAAACCCTGGGTCTCGGAATGCCACTTTCCTGGGGCATTCCTTGCCTCTCCAAGATTTACTAGTTTTGACATAACAACCCATTTTGCAATTGTGTGTGTTGGATGGAAGGCAATATGCACCTGGGGCCTGCAGACGCTTTGCCCTTCTTCAGCTGCGGAGGAAGACGCAGTTTTTGCTGAGATGCTAATGAACATCTGTGGATAGAGGCCTGTGTTATGACATCCCTCTCTCGTGAAGCACTTGCATGGGTTCTGTAGCGTCGGTCCGCTCTGCGCATGCGCAGATGAGATGGCAATGTTCAGCGTTGTCTGTTAGCAACACTCACGTGTGTGTAAACCTGACATAGTCAGACAGAGGGCTTCAGTCCAGTGTGAAAAAGACTTTTTTTTGTGACATCCCCAGAGTCCAACAACAAATTTTGAGATTGTGGCACAGAAATCTGCACTGAATCCTGGAAGGTCCGTTTGAGTGCGTTTGAAGGTCTGGTCGCAGTGGTCCTGCAGGTGGTCCTGCATATGATTGTCCTGCAGATGACGATCCTGCTGTTGATGGTCCTGCAGATGGTCCTGCAGATGTGAAGCGCTCACTCCACACTCAGATCTTCTCTTCTCACATTCACCACACAAAACGAGGCTTTCTCCACGAGGTCCAAAACTGCAACATTTTTCCAAGATTCTGAAACATCTGTTTCTTCTGCGGTCCAAACTTTCAACTTTTCGAACTGTGGACGCGCAAAATTCTTCCTGCAGTCCACAAGCGAGTCACTCTGCATGAGTTGAGGTGTGTGCTGCAGCATGGGGGTGGGTGGGGGCGGGGCGGGTGGGTGTGGTCATGTGACCCAGGGTCCACGACAATCAGTTTGCAGAGTTTAGTGTTTAAGAATGCAAACGAACAACAAAAGGCCGTGGTGTTGGTGGTTGGTGTGTTATTTTTGGTTTCATTTCTCACGTTTTTGCAGTTGGTGTTCTGAATCTATCCAAAACTGGTGTGATGCAAAAAAACCACCCTTCGAACATGCGCAAAAAATATCAATCGTGACCCACAAAATTTCTTTGACTTGATGTTCTTCGCAAACTGTTTGCAACAGCGTAGCAGGAATTCTTGAATGAAAGCTGCGATCTCATTCCTCTGCACACGTGACTTAGCTTCAGGCAGGGCTGTTGGAGAGTTTCTTTTTCTTCAGACGTCTCCCCAGCAAATTGGCAGATCGGATTTGATTCGGGAAGTTTACTCACTGTGTAAACACGAAGTATCATCAGCTCCGTCGACAGGAGAGGCTCCGCGGCCCGGCTCTCCTCGCTCAGCGGCGGGGCGGGGCCAGTGCGCACGGGGTGCGTCACGCGCTGCGTCTCTGCGTTACGTCACCTGACGTAGCGCGTTGACGTACGACGTGGAAAGACGCGAGGCGTGACGCGTCGTCTGTGAGCCCGAAGGCCACCCGAGCCCCTCAGATCTTCCCTCCCGGAGAAGTTTTTGTGAAGGGTCGTTGCTTCAAAGTGTACGTTGAGGTCACACTGTCAGAACCCACCAGATACTTCTGGACCAGAGTCAGATGCTGAATACGAAATCACACTTCTTCTGTCTATGTTGGTTTCAGTCAAACGCCAGATCCAGGCACCACACACACACACACACACACACACACACACACACACACCTTCCAACAATCGCTTGCAAAAGAACTTGACATGCTTTCTACCGGAGATACACACACACTGGCTGAGTTAGCGGGCACGAATGATGACTGTTTAGATAGGCAGAGGCAAACAGAAGCATTCTCATAGTAAAGCCAAACTAAGACCAACTGAGGCGGTTGCATCACACCCAGGGGTTGGATAGTGAAACAAGGGTGCTGTTTTTACTGTGGTTTTGGTGAAAGCAATGAAAAAAAGTGAACAAAAGTGCGGTTATTTCTGCGTTATATTTTGGTGTACCAAAGACGATGGTTTTGTTTTGTGTTGTTTCACTTGTTGATGTTGTTGTGTTCATTGTTGTTGACGTGCTAACCAGAACTTTTTCAGTTTTTCCACAGGGACTTGATGCACGTTGCAACGTGGACGTGGACGTGTGTTTCAAGTGGCACATTTGAAATTTGTATGCGCGCGCATCTTTTGCGTCACGTGACCCCATCCTCTCGCGTCCACGTCTGCGTTACGCAGTCTGCATGAAGTTCTGGACGAAATGTTGTGGGCCGACACTTTTAGACTTGGATTGCGGAGAACCTTGCAAGTTTTGAGAGTGGCGTGCGGTGTGCGGGTCAGCGTCCCACCCCGGGAGCGTCGTCCGTCCGACAACCAATCAACGCGTTCCATTCATTCATTCATCCACACAGCGATTCCCCATTGTGTTTCTTCATTATCAAAAATTCTGTAGCTTTGAACAGGTCAATCTGCAACTAAAAGGATTCAAACTGCTAGAGAAATGCAAAAGAAAAAAGCGTTGAACCAACCAAGGGCGTTTCTCTCCCACCCCAGCATCACCGGTGTTTCTTCCATTGCAGGCTGCCTCAGTACGTCTACCCGTCCGCGTACCTCGCCGCGGCGACGGCGGGCGCGACGCCAGGCATGTCTCTGCCCATGTCGCCGTCGCCGCTGTCGCCCACTGGTGGCGGCTCGCCGTACTTCGAGTACACGGCGGGCGCCACCGCCGCAGGTCTCTCCGCTGCCGCCGCCGCCGCTACGCAGCTCCCAAACGGGTTCGAGGCGGCGTATCCCTACACGACGGCCTCTGGATACGTCGCCCCGGCCGGGTATTCCTACGCAATCCCGCAACAGATTGGCCCTATAGCCGCGTATCAGCAGCAACAGTTACAAGAGCGGATGCAGTGAGCGGCGGCGGAAGCGGTGGCGGCGGCGGCGGCGTCAACAGCACCGCGGTGGCGCCCTCTGCTGCAGCCGCAGTGCTGTTGCAGCAGCAGCAGTTAACGCAACAAACCCAGCAACAGCAGACGAACCATCAACAGCAGCCACCTCACCAACAGCAACAGCAGCCGCCGCAGCAGCAGCAACAACACGCGAGCTTGGCGGCGCCAGCGCCATCTTTGGCGGCGCCTCAGCAGCTGGTGGTGTCCCCTCCCGGCAGTGCGCAGCAGCACATTTTGGCGCCAACGCTCGCGCCCCACCACCCTGGGCCCCCCGCGCCCGGCGCGCCGCCGCGGCTCGTCGCCGGCCACGTCATTCCTCAGCTCGGGGCGCCACCAGGGGGCATGGCCGTCGCGCCCGCCACCGCCACCCCTGTATCCGTGTCCAATCTTAGCCACCTCCTGCCTCCAGGCCCCGCGGAACTCTGACCCTCGCGCCCTCTCACGGCGAAATCCTCACCAGCTCAACAACTGTTGGAAACAGTGACAAAAAACAAGGGACGTTTCTGTCACCAGAAGCTCTTCTTCAGGTACAAGTGATTTTCAGCAAGATTTAGGGGGCAAGGGAACCCCCGGCGTGACCGACCACCCAGTCTCGCTTTGGCCGTCGCTGTTGAAAATCCTTGACTGTTCTGTGTTGTACTGCCCAGTGAATGTAGAACAAACCACTTGTGGCTGAGGGAGAGTGAGTCCCACGAAACACCAGGGTCGTTTTGAAGTGGTCTGCGGCAATGTTAGCAGGAAAAACCATCCCCAACCCATCCCCACAGCAAAAAATAAGTTAAATATGCTTTTGTAAAGCAAGGGCTGATTGAACTGTGGACAAATATCACATCTGTTCCAAAATCCAAACCTTATGTTCGATGCAGACTGTATTTGAAACTGCATTTGTTTCCGTAAAAAACTTGCATTTTGGACCAAACTGAATTGTTTTCTTTCCAAAGTTCAGAGTTCAAACCCCAAATCTGCACAACCTGCTCGTCCCTTGTTTACACCGTACAGCGGGGAGATACCGAAAGGCAAGCCCAGTAGCAGCTGCTTTTGGACAAAATCTGAGAAAAATCTTCTTTTTGCAAAAAAAATCAGCGAAAAGCAATACATTCCTTTTTCCATTGCTGGAAGTTTTGGTTGTTCAGTTGCAGGTTTGAGACTTGTTCAATTCGAGTGAATAAGAACAAAACACCGACATGTCCGCTGGGTGGAGAAACTGCTTTCCTATGCGAAGCAGGGTTGGGACCTTGAACATGTAATTTAACTTTGATCATTCACATTGTTTGTCAGGGGCGGATCCAGAGGGAACCCGACCCTCTGAGGGGTCAATGGCAACTTTGAAATTCTGACGTGCAAAGTTTGTGGCATGAAGTTTTTGTATGGGGTGGGGTTATGTTTATGGCGGGGGGCCACAGTGATCCGCCCCTGGTTGTAACCCAGCAGAACAGAACCAGAACCAATGTTCAGAAATCTATCTGGAGACTTGCTTTGCAATCAAAGACCTGGAGCTTGACTCGCGTCCCAGACTCAGGTTGGTTGAAATCTCACAGTCAAGACGTGTGGATCTACTCGTGCTTGACCGAAAGTCGCGGTTCATTGGTTCGTAACCCACGTTCAGTTTGCAAGCGCGGATCATTGAGTTTTTCTTTCAGTACAACTGTGACCCAAACAAGTGCTAAACTGCTGAACCCAAATAGCTGTCTGACTACCAGGACACAAGCTCAGTGATTCAATGAATTCTTGTAACAAAAAGTTGTACATATGAACTAATGCAATGTTGGGTACCAAACCCATTTTGTACTAAATATTGAAATAATGTAACAAAACAGGACATAGTTCTTTTGGGACTTTGTCAGACCATGCTGACTACCTATTTATACGTCTTATAACTGGAGTAGAATTTATAGTTACCATTGTAATAATAATATTGTACTGTAATTGTTGCTTGTTACAATGAAACGTCGCGTATGTTGATTGGTCAAGTGCCCTGTGTCCACAATGTCCACTTCGTGTTGCATCCGTCCCCAAAAGCAGCGGGCATCATCCAAAGTGTCTGCAGGGGCGGGGTCCACTGGGTAGAGAGGAGGGGGCTGGACTGGGTACGTCCAGGGCCTCGTGGCAATTGGGTGGTAGGGTACGGTCCTTCAGAAACTTGATGGGTCTCAAGATGTTTTGACAGGTGGGGCAAAATGACTTCTGGACTCCAACCGGAAGTGCCCAATTCACGGTGCCTCCCCCTGGTGGGTTTCGCTTCTGCAACGAATTGTGAGTCAAGATTTGTGAGAAGATCCTCTGCAAGGGAGAGTGGGTGAGTGGAGGAGTGAGTGAGGGAGGGAGGGACGTTGGATGTCTGCGGAAAACTTGTTTCGAAATTTTACTCTGTACAGCGGTGGTAACGTAGAAATGATCTCTTTGTATTTTAATTGTTGAAGAATGTAACTGATGATGTGTTGGTGATGCGTGTAAGGTGGGTCACGTCAGCGTTGTTGTCTCCAAGTCTGAAGCCCTGTTCCCGAGGTGGTCCTTCACAACAGCAAGTGTCACTCGTCTGATCATTACAATTGTACAAGTATTTATTTTCATTGTGCGTTTTCCAAGGACGTTACTGTTTTTCGCAGCCAATGTTGGACGGCGACGCTCTTTTTGGTATTGGTCGCCATGGTTACAGTGTTCGCAGAATCTGGTCACCACGATAAACTGATCTTTGTTCCATGTGATAATAACACGTTGTTATGAGGAGCTGCTGTTTGTTTGTACCAAGATCAGGACATTGCAGCAGCATTATGTACGATTTGCCAAAAGTTTGCTCTGCCAGAAAAAAAATACAGTCACGTGTCATTGGCATCCGGGTCACCCCCCGAGCCAGTGCAAGACTCAGCTGGACACGTGGTGTCACGTGGTGTCACCCCAATAAACAAAGGCGGGGAGTTTTCCCATCGCCTGCAGCGCCCTCCAGTGATTCCAGGCATAAGGGTTTTCACACAGATGACGCGGCGTCAAAGCTTTGACACGAGGCCAGAAACAGACTGGACCATTTTTCTGATGTTCTCTATTGGGTGTCATGTTGATGTCCACACATCAAAATTTGGACGCCAGCGTCAAAAATTCTGACGCCGCCCTGCCTGTGTGAAAACCCTGAATGGGGCATGGAGGAGGCCTCACTGGGCTGTGGCCCTTGGGGCCCGCGTCTGGCTTCCTTCAAGGAGTACGCTGTTCAGAGGGCGCTGCGGTGCCTTGGAAAGAACACTCACACCCCACGTGTCCTGTGACGTCATACCGTGTGTGGGTTTTTGGAGTGCGTTTAGTTGGTTTGCGGTGAGTAGTTTCAAAGTAGGAACAAAAATCTCAACTAATTGAGGTCAGCGACCAACCCGCTGTGTGCGTTTGGACATATTATTCACCCCTAATTTATTGTTTTGGACTATTTATTACTTTGAATGTGTTTTCAGTATTTAAAATGCGCAGCCCAAGATACTTAACCTTTGTTTTGAACCTGTTTTTTGAATTAACAGAAAAGCCAGTGTGATAGCATGATTGGGAGGGTACATCTCGATTCCAGTCGCCTCGATTTACTCACATGTATTGAATTGTCCCAGTCATTTTATCTGTGGCGCGAATGCGTCGGGCGAGTGACGCTTGCGGTTGTTAGTGTGTGAAGTGACCACCAGAGGGAGTCGAACCTTGACCACGAAGCTGCTTCAGAACTGACCGCTGTTGTCCTCACATCGTGCCTCAAATTTATTCAGGTTCTCACGGCTTCGTGAACATTGGATGAGAGAATTGTTTTCAAATTTCTTTGATTTTTGTTTATTGAATTTTGCGGCACGATGAACACGTGCAAAAAGCACGAATATTTTTGCCGATGTTGTAAAATGTACGTCTCGTGGTTAAAATGCAAACAAAATGGCCGTGAGTGAGAGTTGCCAACGCCAACTGGATATGGATCGATCAGGAGCCTCATGTGTCGTGTCATGTACTCAATTATTGATCACCATGGTTACCAGAAGTGTACTAAGTGAACAACAGTCCTGTCATATTCGATGTTGGGTGGGTACTGGGGCAAAACTGTCAACTGTAAAGCATTAGGGTATATATTTTAAAATGTACTTAGTTCACAAACTTGTACTAAAAGTAGAATAGCTTGTTAGGCAATTGAGTACGCAAAGGTCAAGAACGAAAAGTCACGCAGTGCATCTTCCGATGCAAGCAAATCTTGTCAAAATGAATGCAACCAAAAGAGTTCTATCAGAAATGCCTGAAATTTGTGAAAGACATGTTTGTCAGATTCGAGAAACTCTGCGGTGCGATCGAGAAAACCCACAGCGCGTTCAGAAACCTCACAGGTTGAACCGTCACTCACGAAGTTGTCAAAAACATGTGTATGAATTCTACGTTCGTTTTCCCCCGCGCGTCGCAGAGATTCTCGACTCTGGAGAAACTAGACAACTTCGAACAGCTCAACGGCTCAGTATTTCCAGCCTCCTTCTTCTTCTGTGTCTTTGTTGAACCACTGGGTGCGTTCGATTTGCACACCCTGAGCGAAAATCCAGGGGCCGCGATGTATGTCTGTTCCCTTTCTGCAGGGTTCCCAACAGACGAGCCTGTGCACCCTGCAAAGGGTGATTAGGCAGTGGAGGACCCTTCCACAGGGATGTTCTCACACCCCGCCGGGGGGTGCAAATCGAACGCCCTCATTGCTGACCACACTGCGAAAAGTGCCTTCGTACCTCTCCTCCAGGGCACAGTGACGTTTTCTTGTACTGATGTTCGTAGCACATATCAAGATTTGTTTGCAAATGTTCCATTTTTAAAAACAAAACGAGACAGATCCTTTCTTGTACAACAATTTTCAGTTTCTCTCCCTTTATTTTACAAAGATCGAAAACTTTTTTGGCGTCCGCCCTTTTGTAAAATAATAATGTCAACACTTGTCGGCCAAGATGCGCTAGCCATTGGCAGGTATCCTCATAAGTATGAAAGAAACACAAACACCAGTATCTGTACAATATTAATAAGTACTGGCATTTTGGACACACTTGCAAATCTCAAGGGTCGTCCTGCCCCATGCGTAGTTCCAGGCAGACGATTCGGTAGGTACCTTAGCAACGCATATCGTAACGTTAGTCAATACATGTAGCGCATGTGAAATGCTAGAAGCTACTTAATGTAGATTCTCGTAAGGAAAAAACTATACAACTATGTACACGGACGATGTAAACACATCAAAAAAGAAATAAATTATTGGCTTCAAAGTCAAATATTTATACAAACGTGGTGTTTGTGTGCCTTTGTCGCCGGTCAAGGTCGTTCAGGAACTGAAAGTAGGTCGACGAATCGCAAGCTTTTGACTACGAGGATCTTTCAAGTCAAACTGTCTCCCTGCATGTTCGGGGTTGTGCATCCATTAGGACACAGATAAGTGCCTTCTTTGCAACAGAAGAATTGGCGCAAGCTAATTGCTTGGCAGTGTCGTCTGCGAGTGGACAAGAACATGCACAGGGACACCTTGACTTGAAACATCCTCGTAAACTGTGAGAAACTCGTGAGGGAGCAAGGAGTACCCCTCCCTTCGGTGAGTACTCCCCCTCTCAGCGGACCCACCCCTCCCATGCCTCCCCCTCTCAGCAGACATACCCCCGTGCCTCCCCCTCTCGGTGGACCCACCCCTCCCATGACTCCCCCTCTCAGCAGACCCACCCCTCCCATGACTCCCCCTCTCGGCAGACCCACCCCCCGTGTGACTCCCCCTCTTGGGGGACCCACCCCTCCGGTGGCTCCCCCTCGCGGGGGACGCTGGATCCGCGCGGCGCGGGAAGCAGCGATGACACGGCGGTTTGATCCGGGATCGATCGTCCCGGAAACGTCGCGCGACACTCCACGCCGAGATGAATGTCTCTTTGTTCGCATCGCTCAGGTAGAAGGTACGGTCTGATTCACACGGGGCGCGTCCTCCTCTGTGACCAGAGCTCCGTGGGCAATGCGTTCTCAGAAGGTCAATGAATACTGAAACAATTCGATGGGCTAGTTTCCACAGGGCCCTGGATCTATGCACAAGTCAATGGGTGCTGTAACCCCATGGTACCATGGTACACGTCAATAGGTGCCACATCCCTGTACAAGTCAATGGAAGCTGCACAGGTACAAAGCCGTGTCCATGCACAAGTCACTGGATGCTGCATCTCTGTGCAAGTCAATGGGTTTTACATCCCTGCACAAGTCAATGGGCCCTATATCCCTGCACAAGTCAATGGGTACTGCATCCTTGCACAAGTCAATGGGTACTGCATCCCTGCACAAGTCAATAGGTACTGCATCCCTGGACAAGTCAATGGGTGCTGTATCCCTGCACAAGTGAATGGGTGCTACATCCCTGGACAAGTCAATGGGTACTGCATCCCTAGACGAGTCAATGGGTGCTGTATCCCTGCACAAGTGAATGGGTGCTGCATTCCTGCACAAGTGAATGGGTGCTGCATCCCTGCACAAGTGGGTGCTGCATCAAAATCATAGGTCACTATATTGTTGCATAAGCAATTGTGTGCTTGCATCAGGAACAAGTCGATAGGGCTGTATCCCATCCAAGCCAAGGGCAAAAGTCAATGGGGGCTGCGTCCCTGCAGAGACTCGAATCACTGGCGCCCGGCGTCACACACACACACACACAACTGAGGGGCCCCACGCGTGACGCGTGCAGCGTGACCGAGGCTTGAACGGAAGGTGGCGATGAAAGGTTGACCTGCTCTCGGTGCTGAAATATTCATGGGCTGGTCGAACGCACTACGCGCCTTGCAAAAGTGCAGGAGGAAGGCCAAAAATTCTTCTGCCATAGTGCCTAAATTGGTTGTCAACACACACACGCACGCACACACACACACACACACACACACACACACACACACACACACACACACACAAGAGTTCTGGGAGAGCACCCGAGAACATCCAAAGTTTAGAGACTCCGGCTTTGGAGAACCGATTGTGCGCGAATTTTCTGGTGCTTTTTGACAAATCTGTGTTCATGTATGAGGTTGACCCCCAGCCCCTGTTCCCCCTTGCTGATTTCCTTAATTTTGACTCTGCCGGTACACGTACGTATAGTTGGGAGTCCAGTGTCTCACCCTCAATCCACACCAAGCGCATCCGCGCATGCGCACACCAAGGTCACAGCGCACCAAAAATGGGTGTCACACATACAAAAGGCAAAGTAAATAGGTGGTGAGTAGGTATGTTCACACCCACAATTCTGCAAATCACCATGATCACAAAAGTGATTGCAATTGGGTTTCAACCCCATTCACATGCGAAATGTCGTAAAAGTGGGTGGGTGTGACCTGCGCTGGCGCACGCGGTGTGGATTGGGGGTCAGGGGGCCCTGAACCCACCTGGGTCGTGCGGTGCAAACGAACTGCATTACATTGCGTGGGGGCCTCAACGCCGGAACACGGCACAGTGTCTTTGACACAGGGACCTCGTGTTTATTGACCAGTTTCCTGAAAAATTAATCCAGCAGGGACCTCCTGAGAATTGACAACCTTTACGAGAGATGAGTGTGCATTGGGAATTCAATGGAGATATGACAATTATTAATGCACAACTTGGAGCGCTCTGTGCGTATTGATAAGATCTATTGTCCTGGCCCGGCGCTCGGGGATGGCTGTCTCTATCTCTTTGTCTCGGGGGGTCGATACTGCTCCATGTAGTTTACAGCGGGTGGGGGGGATGCTGGTCGCAGATCCAGGAGGGAAGGGGCGGGGGCGACTGCAGCCCGGTGTCTCAGGACCATACCCCGACCGCAACATTTCTCCGATGTCATTGTGTGGTCCTGAAATTTCAGGACCAGATAGTGACGTTGTTGTCTGCTCCTAAAAAGATTCAGGACCAGGCTTCAACCTGCCAGGCAGGTCGGAGCCTGGTCCTGAAATTTTTGGACCACACAACGACCTCAGATTGTGGTCGTTGTGTGGTCTTGGTCGTTGTCTGGTCCTGTTACACCGGCTCTGACTCCATGGGGCTCGACCCCCCTCCCCCAGGGTCGAACTTGAAAATGAAAGACGTTCAACAAAAGCGAAAACCAAAGCAACTCTTCTGTGCCTGAGGTGCAAAATTAGAACCGTTGGAAAAGTTGGCCGGGGGGGGGGGCTGCAGGGGGCGGTGGTGTTGTGAGGAAGGGTGCGGCGCTAGCCCCCTGGATCTGTCGGAGGTTGCATCCACTACAGTCAATGAAAAACTCAACGCTTTTCCAAAATGTATGAAAGAGCCACACGCCGCGAGAGTTTTTATGAGTAGAAGACCAACACAACGGACAGCGAAAATTTATGGCAGAATTTCGAAGATCGTGCCAGCAGCTTCCAGTGAAGGGACCCGCTGTATGAAGTTTTGAGTCTTCAAGTGCGCGGTTCGCGAGCGAGTGCAATCACTTTTGGTGTGTGTGTGTGTGTGTGTGTGTGTGTGTGTGTGTGTGTGTGTGTGTGTGTGTGTGTGTGTGTGTGTGTGTGTGTG
>JAAUXT010014538.1_pt1 | contig 14248 bp, 16 predicted proteins | sample 7278171 | NCBI WGS metagenome assembly JAAUXT01 (sample SAMN14350112, study PRJNA611818) | marine sediment metagenome | isolation source: surface marine sediment (1.8m) | place: French Polynesia: Moorea | collected 2018-08 | reverse complement strand
CATTAGACAGGGAATAGATGCATAATATCAAAATTCTGCTATTTTGCTGGAAATTACCCAGCATTCCTCCCCCCCTGCGGTGATTACGTGACCCTTCGTGGTTCTGGTGCTCTCTTTTTGACTGTCATGGTGGCAAACCACACGTACGTGCAGCCTGCTCAGCCTAACCAGGAGGAACAAGACTTGATTGCCTTTCTCAGACAAAATGTGGCCTGGCGACTGGCTTAGGAGGCACATTTGCAGCAGTTGCCAAAGACCCACCCCCGGGTTATCCACGCTGTGAGGGCTTACTTTAACCTTGGCCCCACGAGCCATCGCACGTTCGACCGTCTTGTCTGGTCAGTGGCGCACGGCAACTAAAGGTGAGTTCTCAAGTCACTCCACAACCAATCACAAAATTTGTGACCAGCAGTCCAGCATCTTCTGACTGGACCCTCCCCCCCCCCCCCATCTGATGTCAAAGTTTTGTGACCAGTGGGGCCCACACGCATTTCTCAGCATGTTGGAAAAAGTCAAACACCATTTTGGCCGTGATTACTTACAGTAGACACCGTGATCAATCACGCGCTCCATGATCTCTGGTCAATCTCTTGTTTCAGCTTCGAAGTCTTTTCTTTTTTTTTTTTTTGTCTTTGGTGTTGAGCAGAACGTGTTGCTCTGATTTCTTGTTTACCCCTTCAGTGTGCCCCATAGTTTCGCGTTTACTCTCCTTTTGCGGTTGAAGTTTCTTTCACTTGACATTTTGTTCGATTTCAGGAGATGGCTGTTCCGTTGAGAAGTCCTGTGCAGTTGGCCTACTATTGGTGTTTGTCAGTCTTCTGGAGTGGCTTCGTCGTGCTCCGTGTTCTGTGGAAAGCAGCACAGCTTGGACCCAGGGCTTGTTTTGCTGTGAAGAACCGTCCTCACAGACCGAAGTCATGAACGATGAATCCCTTGGCCGCCACAATTTTGTGAAACTGACCGTACGTACACGATTGGAAACAGCTCACCAAGCCGCGTGCTTGTTTGACAGACAAAGATGTCCTTCCAACCAAAGTTGCTGGTCTTTGTAGGAAGTGAAGTTGCATTGTGTTGAGGCTGGAAGCAGACACAAACCACTGATGCTGTTTCTGCATGGGTTTCCCGAATGTTGGTTTTCATGGCGCTATCAAATTAGACAATTTAAAGCCAAGTACAGGTACGTCAATTGGTTCGGCAATGCGTGGGTTCTGTTCAACGCAAGGTGGGGTTCCAAAACACTCGTTCAAATTCGTTCAATTGTTTTCAGAGTGGTTGCTGTTGACATGAGGGGACACGGAGAATCGGAAAAGCCAACAAACGTTGCAGATTACTTCATTACCAGACTCAGCGACGACAGTCGGGAACTCATTCCTGCGTTAGGTGGGATTCCGTCAGTGTCACCGGTGTGGTCGTGATTCGCACTCAGTTGTCGCGCCGAAGTTTCCTGGTGTGCAACAAAGAAAGGACTTTCCCAAGAATAAGGTGTCTGATTCTGTCATCATTCTGTTCAAGTATCTGCCTTTCGACAGGCTACGAGAAGTGTGTGTTGGTGACCCACGACTGGGGTTGTCTCGTTGGTTTCGATTTCACAACTCGCCACCCGGACATGGTTGAAAAGTTAATTGTCTGCAATGCACCGCACCCGAAAAGTTTTGAGGAGGTCATAAACAAGTCCTGGAAACAGTTTCTGATGTCCTGGTAAATAGCGTAATTCTGGCTGTTCTTTGATTTTCGATGTTATTTCACGTTGTTGGATGTTTGACAACACAACACAATGCACGATTGTGGTCATTCTCAAGATGCGCATGTTCTTGCAGGTACGTTTTTGGCTTCTTGATGCCCGGCTTACCAGAAGTGATGCTGAAGATCAATGACTTTGCCTTGCTTTCCGGATACAGTAAGAAATTGGATGGTGCTCCGAAGGCAGCCTGCGACAAAGATGAGGTGGACGCATTGAAGTATTCCCTGTCCATACCAGGTACAGATTTCGAGAGGAAACTACTTTTGGTCCATTGAAACTGTCGTCCTGCCTTTCAAACAATGTCCATTTCAGCCAGATGCCAGTCCTCCACAAGGAATTGGTCGACACGAAATTGTGCTTGCCAATCCCAACTTCTGAAAATTTTTGCAGGGGGCTTGACCGGTGGGTTGAACTACTACCGCGCGTTTGGACGCTACAAATTACCCAGTTACTATGACAACGGCATCAGAGTTCCGACTCTGATAATTTGGGGACTGAAGGACGTGGCATTATCCAGAGCATCGGCAGAGGCCAGTTTCAAGTATATTCACGATCTAAAGGTGCATTGGATCGAGTCTACGGGGCACAATACAGGCCAAGAAGATCCGGATACCGTGAACGAGATCATGGAAGACTTTCTTGCTTGAGACATGACACACAGGACGATGGCAGAAACTTTTCCTTTGCCGTGAAGTGCAAATGGCTGAACTGCGAGGGGGACCATTTGCTGTCGGCTCTTTACTTTTTCAGGTTGATTGTCTTGTGTTGACAAATTGGCGCCCAATAGGCCTCCTGAAGACCCGTGATGCGTGCTTCACAGAACCGCCAGCAATGTCCCCGGTCTGTTGAATGTTCCCCTGATCAGGCAATACTGCCCTTTCGATGACTGGCATCTCGACGCGGATCCAGTGCTTACGTGGAGACGCGAGAGATTTGACGAATTTGTCAATCTGAATCAGCATTCTGGAAATTCGTGGTTTCGGATGTGCTTTCTCTTTTGTGGTTCTGCGGTTTTCCACGCAAACTTTCCTGTCCCTCAGTCCGTTGTCACGGGAATGAGGAATGTCAATGAATGAAATATGACTTGCGCAAATGATGAAAAACAAGGTTCACTGAGTAGTACTTTTTTATTACACCAATCTAGTGAATGACTTCTGACAGAACAACACATTTGGCTGTGGTCAATGTCTCGAGATTTTACATTCAATAAATTTTGAAATACATGTACACAATCAGAGCCTACTTCGCATGAAACGACACGGCGCGTTGTCGCAACAAATCAAACTGTCTCTCAACAAAGTGCACAAACGACCAAAACAAACATACAAAAACAAGAAAGAACAGAATACAAGATGTTTGAATGACGCGCGCGATTTCGGGAAAAACGTCCGGGCGGTCTTCGTTTGAATGCAACGTAATAACTTAACAAGCAATTCAATTGCGAATTGGCGTCTACAACTGGAGTCGCTGAGGGAAGTTCACCACTTGTGAACAGAACATCCATGTTTTTGCAAGTCAATAAAATATCCCGACGTGTCAACCGTGTTTACACGGTTCGATTGTTGTTTGCGCCACAGGCTGAATGATCAACTCTTCCAGCCTCCCATGCTGCCGAGTCCGCGAGGTCGAATCATGTCGAGCAGGTATTGGCGCTGCTGCTGGTCGGTCGGCATCAGCTGGTCGCTCTTCAGTTGTGGGAAGAACATGCGCGGGTTGAACGCGGCTGCAGCTGCGGCGGCCTGCAGGCTGCTGCCGTACGCCCTGAACTGGTCTTGTTGGTGAGCCTGCAGCAAGCGCTGATGGTGCAGCAGCTGCTCCTTGGTCGGCTTCATCGTCAAGTTCATCGGCGCACCGAGCATGCTCAGCATGCTCGCCTGGTGCGCGAGCGCCGATGCCTGCACCATGGCAGCGGCGGAGGACACTGAAGCGCTGGACTGCGAGGTCGCCTCGCGCTCACGCTCGCGCAAGTCGTCAGCAGCGGCACGGCTGCTGCGGTGCTCAGCGTCGCGTTCTCGCTGGCGTTCCCGTTGCGACTCGCGCTCGCGCTGCCTCTGCTGTTGTTGCTGCATGCGTTGCTCGATCTCCTGCTCCTCCTGCAGCGCTTTCACAAAAGCGCTCTTGAGGCGGTTCGTGTGCTCCTGCTTGAGTGCTTTCTTCTGATTGCTCGTCACGCACTGCTCACAGATCACGTTCTTCGACCCGGGTTTATCGCGCTTCCACACCGGAGTGAAATCCGTGCCACACTGCACGCACACGAACGGATTGAACACGTACTTGATTTCTTGCGTTTTCTCTCCTTTTAGGCGCGCATCCGTTTCAGTGATTTTCTTCACGACTTCTTCCAAGCCGACAAGCATAATGAACTCGTTGCCAAGGAGACTCGGGATGAAGTTCATCTCTGGGGGCGGAGGTTTCGGAGGAGGAATCTGCAACAGCGTTTTCTCCAATTGTTTGCGCAGCGCCAGCTTCGCGGCCGCCTGTCGCTGGGCCGGAGTCTGTTCAGGTTGCGTCGGCGTCTGAGACTGCGCTCCGTGGCTGTTCCTGTAGCTCTGCTGAATCAAACTTTGAGAGCTGTTCACAGACGAACTGCTGCGGGAGGAGCCGTGTTGAGAGCCGGACCCACTTGAGCGGGTGGGCGCCATGACGAGAGGTGGAGGGCCCTGTCCGGACTGAGACCTGTGATGTGACGACTGTTGTTGGCCCCGAGACAGTTGCGGCGGCTGCTGCTGCGGCTTATGTATCTGCTGCTGTCCTCCTCGCACCAGCGGCGGCGGCGCGCCGTGACTAGGCTTCCCGGGAATCTGATTCCTCTGCAGATTCGCTTGAGAGTTCTCAGAAATGTGTTGCATGGCTTGGCTCTGTCGAATTTTCTTCAACAACACGAGTTTTGCTTCCTCGTTTCTCAGTTCCTCTTGGAACATTTTTATCAGCCTGTTTTTGTTCTCAGACTTCCCCTTCCAACGATCTGGATCGAATCCGTTCGTTGTTGGTTTTCCGCCTTCTTCGTCCGACAGCATGATTATATCATCGTCAGAGTTTTTGCTGGACGCTCCAGATTTAGTCAAATCCATTGGTGCGTCAGAAGCATTTTCCTTGTCACTATCCCCGGTTTCCTTGTTCTTTTGGTTTTCAGGTTTTGTTGCACTTTCATCGTCAGCAGCTCCCTTTTCGTCACCCTGATCGTTCTCTTTTGCACTGGTTTCGCCCATCTTCACGTCGTCGTCTTCGTCCAACTTCGGCCTGCAAAGGGAATGGCTCTGTTGTTACAAGACTCGGGCGCTCAAGTGAATAGGTTACATGGTACCGACACGCTTTGTCACAAATTGTGGTTCTTGAACCCAGAGCAAAGAAAGGAATAGTGAATTCATCAACTGCACATTTGGTAAGAATATCCAGTTGAGACCGCAGGCAAAGTGTGAACACTCGAGACCAGACTGCAGTTCAGGCATAAATTTTCAGTCTGTTGGGTTGTTCAAGAACAAGCATCAAAACCAAAAAGAAGGCTGCGCCTGGGAAGCCCGCGGTTCTACCGCGCCAAATCGCATATTTTGCCATGGCAATGTTGACTTGCTACGGAGGGCAGGGGGGGGGGCGCAGGAAAATGACAACCAACCAATGCTGAGCTGGAAAATGCAACACTTTTTGCCAATAATGACAGGACGAAGCCCGCGATCTCAGAGAACCGCAGGCTGAAATAAGTTGAAGCAAAAGACTGACGTAAGAGTTCACACACGCTGCAAAAATGGTTCCTGTGAAATCATACGATTTTTCGAGACCTTTGGTCGAGAAAAGAGTTGTATGAGTGAACAGGAACCATTCTTGCAGTGTGTGAACTCACTTCTACCACAATAAGGTCACACACGAGAGGCTTTGTGACCGTAGCGTGGTAGAAACAACGTTCTCGCATTGCAACGAAACCAAATCGTGCAAAGAGTCGGCAAACGCCAACCTCTTTGGCGAGTCTTCTTGCGTCTCTTCTGAGTTCGCACGTTTCCCGTTCTTGGTCTCGTCCTCAGATTTTCCTTCCATCCTGGTGAAAAAAAAAACAAACCTACATGATCTTGACCGCAAAAAAAAAACAAGAACGAAATTCAGTTGAATCAATGCTTTTCCTGAGGTGCCAAACAAAATGTCTGGTCATCGTCCTGTCAACATCAATGACGCTATGCTGACAATGATATGGTAACTCCGATTACTTGTCTATCCGCGCACGGGCCATTCGTTCAAACGAAAATGACGAAATCTTACCCGTCAGTTTTCGGTCCACGCTCCCCGGATTTTCTCGTCTCAGGCATGGCCGTTGATGTCTTAGACTCCTGTCTTCTCAACGCTGCAAGTACAATATTGTGGCTTTTGGGGGGGCACTTTCCAAACTATATTCTCCATCAAGACTGCACTGTTTCGCGCAGCATGGCAGCTGAAGTCTCTTCAACCTCCACCGAACACTTGCAGAAGGAAAATCGTAAAACTGATTCACACAAGCCGAACTGCGGTCTTGACGCGAGAAATGTCCAGCACAAATCGAACATGTTCAGCGAATGATTCACAGCACGAAGTTCGTTTTATTTCAAAAGCAATTTCAGTTTCGGTCACCTGCAACATGAGGAATTTCAATTTTTTTACGGCACTCGACTCATTTGGGCGAAGCGTCTGACTCGCACGCGCGCTGATCAGCCTGACAATGCCCGGCACATGAAAGCCGCCTATCTAGGTCAACATGGCGATCAGAGAAACCACAAAAGCACGACTTAGCTGCAAGGCGCTCCGGCAAAATGATTCGCAACACTGGTCCCATACTTAGCTCTCCATGTCTGTGCTCCGCACAACACTTTCATCCGTCCAACAATTCAGAATTATGAAATGTAGATCCGCGAGGGGGATTCTTGCTAAATTCTCCCAACAATGGCAGCCATGTCTTTGTACTCGTATGTAGGTCGATTGACACCACAAAAAAATCTCACATGAAATGTTCAAACTCTCCCAGGGAACAAATTTCCAGGCTTGTGTGGTGTCAAACAAATCCTTGCTTGTTCTATTTTTGCGCAAAATATACATTTTTCGGGACAAACTGCCAGAAAAGCAGCCACACGCGAAAGAAAATTGTCAACTTGAAACTCATCTTGGACGATTCCAGTTCATATCTTATCCCCCAAAATGTCAATTTTTAGCATCCACAGCTTACATTTTCTTTCCTTCCTTTTTGTCTGGAAATTATGCCTGTTTGAAGCACTAACCTTTTCCCTCGCTGATCTTCTTTGTTCCGATTGCGAATTATTTCCACAGATTTCGTAAGGATCTCAATTCCGAGGTTTCATCCTTTTCGTTGCCATCTTCGCCTTGATTGATTGGGCACAAATACGTTCGTGTCGGCCAGTTCTCAGCGCGGGGTTCACACCTGCAAAAACACGGACCTAAATAACAACAAATAAACAATCTGTTTACGTCGCAACTCCCCACCCCCCAACAGGCCAATAATTACATTTCAATTGTGTCACGTGAGACCTTCATGTGTGTTGCCATGACAACTGGTCTCAAGTTGTGTGATCGTTGACAGGAAGACAATTTCCAAGATTCGAGCAGCAATTTTTCACAACGCGTCTGCTTTGAGACCGGCACATTCGAACTTCTGGGAATCCTAGAGGAACCTCCACCCCTGAAGCAAGGATGGCAGCGCACACAGCCCGCGCGTCCGCCAATTACAAATGCACGATCGCTGATGCCAATTGTTGCTGAGGTGGATCTGGCCCCACCAGATTGTTGGCAGTGTGGCGAACAGAATCCCACCAAATTTTGCGGCTGTCGGGCGCAAAATGTTTGAGCCTTGGTGAACAGAATTCCACCAAATTTTGCGGCTGTCGGGCGCAAAATGTTTGAACTTCACAAACGTCAACCCCCTCCGACAACCTTGATCCTGGAATTGCAAAGCGAAACAGTCTGACTTCGATTTGCATTGCAACACAGATTTAAATGTGAAATCAAATTTTGAGCAGAAAGATTTTTCAGGGAGAGACGGGCCCAAGTCGGACAGAAATGGTTTTACTCCTGGAGTGTGAACAGTGACGTCTCAGCACAGATGTAGTGGAGTCATTCGCTTTTGCACCGGAAAGTGTTCTTGTTGTGCGATGTCCCTTTCGGGAAGAGCACTTCGTGGCTCATGCAAAAAAAAAAAAAAAAAAAAAAAAATTCCGGTATATATGCCACCTCGGCGAAGACGCTTGGTCCCATCCTGTCCTGTCCTTTGTGCCCCCCCCCCCAGTGGACAGGACTGAGTGGACATTTGGCCTGAAATCCTGTACATGGCGCTGAATACAGTCTCTTGTGCAATCTCCTATGGCCAATGCAATTGCGCTGAGCACTGCTTCTCTTGTTTCTCAATTTGACCAAACAGACCGAAGAAAGTTTCCGTGCGAAAATGTTTGGGCATTTCCTGATTCTCAACAGAACGGTGCGTCATTAGTTTTGCCAAGCACCTGCCTGGCCATGTGTTCTTTGGGAGGGACAGGACCAACCTTGGGAGTGCAGAGCTTTGGTTTTACCGGAGTGCAGACCCGGCATTGCCATTGCGTGGCACAGGCTCGCTCTGGAAGGGGATGGCCTCCGTATGTGTGTGGGTTGTAGCCCAGGTGGGGTGGAGGGTTATGGCCCAGGTGGGGAGTTGGGTCGAGCGGGGAGTTGTGGCCTTGGTGAGAGGGGGGGTTATGGCGTAGGCAGGGAGTTATGGCTCAGGTGGGGGGGGGGAAATGACCAGGGGGCGGGGGGGGGGGGCAAATGACCTGGCGTGGGGGCTAATGACGCATCATTCAGGGTCAACACGATTCTACTGCACGCGCCGTGTGTCCGCACCCTGAGCGTAGACATTTTGCAGAGCTGTACTCTGCTGGGGTCCCAAAGCCCAAGACCTGGCGTCGCAAGACCTGGAGCCCCCCACCCCCACCCCAACCGGTCCACCTTCATGGAGAAGTATGGCACATTTTCCACAAAAGCGTGAAACGCGCCGACGACTTTCGGCAGGTGCGTGGAGTCTGGACTCTGATCTCATGGTCGGAAGAAGAACCTCGTGTGAAGTCTCGTCAGCCATTGAACTTTGAAACACCCAAACAGGTGGAGTCTTACACTCCGCCATGAATCTTCGATCTCCTTATCGCAAAGCATGAAGTTGCAAAAAATAGAATCTAGATCTACTTTCAAATGATTTTGGGTTGCTTTTGTTCCAGCCTTGTTTTGATCATTGGCGAAAAAATAGAAAAAGTTGGTCCCGCCTCGACTGGCTGCCTGGCCCCGACGGAAACGCGCCGTCGCGCCGAAAGTTGCTGAGGCAACTCACTCAAAACAACCAAATACACAAATTCCAACCACTGTAGACTGTGGCAATTTTTACTGCGTTACCTTACGGTTCGTGCGAGAGAAGTGTGGATCAACTCTGTATTGTGGTTGAATTGCACATCGTGCATGTCGCCGGAGGGATTTGCGTCTGGTCAGGCGGTGGATCTAACGGAACTCTCCGCTGGAGGAAAATCTGACTCATCATCCGGGAACCTGCCACAACTGGGTCAAGTCAGCAAAACACTTCGATTTTTGCCAAAAGTGAACGTCAGATACTGATATATTTGTTTTATGGCTGGAAATCAGCATGTTTTCGGTTTACAGCACATTTCCGTAAGTATGACTTTGGTGCCTTGAAGTGTCGAGAGCAATGATAAATGTCACAACAAACACGCCCTTCTGGGTCCTGCAGCAAGAGGCAATGCATGGAGCAACTGACAGATGACGATCTTTGATCTGTTCCACTGACGCTGAATGTGTCAGGTGTCACAACACTGAGTGGTTCCACGATATTTGAAACAGGAGACACTGCTGAAGTTCTCTTTTGACTGTGTGGGTCCATCTGCAACCTGTTATTTTCACCTTTCAGAGCGATCGCCCTGGAACTACCAGGCTGTTACGGGTGAAAGTTTTAGCTGGAATAGGTCTTGCTAAGAAGGATATCTTTGGTGCCAGGTGAGGAAAAGTAACCGGCGATCAAGTGGTGAACTGACAGCACCTCGTGTGTGTTTTCCAGATCACGACAAGTGTTGTTTCTTTGCAGTGATCCGTACGTCAAGATTGTCCTGTTCAGAGGAGATCGAGACACCGGGCAAATAGACAGCACACAAACCAAAACGATAAAAAAGGTTCAGTTGATCTACCACAGACCCGCATGTTTTATCCATCGGGAAGTTTCCTGCGCTTTTGAATTTGCAAAATTTGCTGCCGAAAGGGAATGACTTGTTGATGGCAACCATTGACACCGGTCAGGTCTCCGTTCCGTTGTACAAGCCAAATTATCATTTGTAGTCCTTGAATCCAAAGTGGGATGAAGAGTTCTTGTTCCGAGTCAACGTGGGCGACAACAGACTGTTGCTCGAGGTGTTTGACGAAAACCGGGTGGTAAGTGAAAGGAATCACATGTGTAATTGCTGTGTGATTGAGGTAAACGTTAGCAATAGCGATTTGGTGTGTCTTGCCACTTCAGCTCAAGCAGGAAGCTTCAGCGCAAAACATTGACCTGCACGCAGATTTTGGGGCAGCTTCACTCTTGAGCGAAAAAAATCTTCACATGTCGAAACGTTCTTGTTCGCCTTTTCGCTGTCGAATCAGTTGTGCAAAACATTTTCGCCGATGGTGGCCTCGTTATTCGTGCAGTAATATTTCCAGACCAGAGACGACTTTCTCGGTTTGGTGGAGATTCCTCTGCAGCATGCCCTCATTGCCACCGAGCGACCGGACAGAACGCTGTCGCCGAAGGACTTCATTCTCCGACCTCGAAGGTACAAGACTCACGAATACGTTTTTTGTTCATTTCTGTAACATTGCAAACATTCGACATTGTGGAATGGGCGAAAAATGCAAGTCCAAATCAGCACTTTATTTCTGTGTGAGATGTCGAAGTGCTCAACTTGGTTGTTTCAGTGCGAAGTCGCGAGTGCGCGGTCACATGAGGTTGTATTTGGCGTACGTGCCAGAAAATGACGGCGAGGAAGTCGCCGAGGACGAGCGCCCCGCCGACGAGGTACGAGTAAATTACCGCCGCTATGGGGCTTACAACCCGCAAAATAGAAGCACGGACACTACAAGCCCAAGAGAGGTACATTCAACCAAGAGTGAACATTGGTGCTTGTTGGCTGTTGGTGCCAGGCATGTGCCTGGAATGCTTCCTGTCCTCAATTGCTTGAGTTGTGACCCAACTTCAAAGAGCTTTCACTCCACGCGAGAACGTAAGTCAGTGTGAGTCACAGTCAAGCCAGAAATCCCTTTCCACGTGAAGATTGACTTGTCCGGGTGTTCTCTTTCCAAAACCGCTGCATTCACTGTGGATCTAATTCTCATTCGTTTTCCAAAATAAGATTTGGTGAACACGCACAAAACAAGTCAGACAATTGGTTTCAACAACGTGCCAAAAAATTAGCTCCGTGGAGCTCGCGGTGATTAGAGAATTACCGAAACACAGCGGCCGAAATACAGTGACCAAAACATAGTGACCGAAATACAGCAACTGAAACACAATGACTGAAACACAGTGACTGAAATGCAAACAAGTGGATGCACAAATTATCACTTGGTTTCCAAATCCACCCAAATTATCTGTATATTGAAACTTCATTACCTACTGTAAAATCCTGCGTATTAGACCCCTTCGCGTACAAGACCACCCTCTTTTTCCAGCCACAAAATCAGTACAAAGCCATTTTTTATTCATACATGCAAATTTTAGGTTTTTTTCTAAATTGAAACCAGGAAATTACTCTTCAAAACCACAAACTCCAAATAATTTTTCCAATCCCAAGGCAACAATGGCAACAATTCTTTTTTTCAAAAGATAAGAAAATATTCTCCTCAGGTAAAAATTTAATTTCTTAATTTTAACTAAATTTTAATGTTCTTTTGACTTATCTTACTCTCCTTTGATACATTACTTACTCATTTTCTACTCTTTGCTTTTGACTTTGATACCAAATATCAAATCCTCAGTGTAAGACCACCATCCCCCATTTTTGGCATTATTTTTTGGGCATCAAAAGGGGGTCTTATATGTGGGATTTTATGGTAATTGTATACAAAGCTTGCTAAAATCTTCACCAAATATGTATTTTGAATACCATTCTAAAATCCCTAGTTTGTTCCAAAACTTCAGCCCCACCTAAAAACCATGTACAACAAGCTAAAATCTTGACCAAATATGTATTTTGAATACTTTCCTAAATCCCAAATTTGTACCCAAACTTTAGCCCCACCTAAAAATCATGTACAAATATTTGAAAATAAATAAACAATAGTTGTCCAATACCCAATCAGTGTACTAAATTTCATCAAAAAAAAAACCATCAAATATTTGTACTTTCTGAGATACCTCCTACTTTACGCAGTCAAGTCCAAAATTTAGCAACCCCAAAAATTTGAACTTTTTGCCCTCAAAAACCTAAAAATGCAAACTTGATAAATTCCTTACTTGCACATTATCCTTGACCCATACAAAGTGAAAAAGACCCAAAAGATCAACATTTGAAATTTATCTTGACCATGAAACTGCTGTACACATACTTTTGGTAGACACTACCTGCAGGTGCGTTGTTTCAGTTGCACCATTTCGGTCGCTTTTTGCGACCTTCAACAGCGCGACCTCCTCAAGTCACCTAAAAATGATTGAAACCGTGTCATTGCACGCCACGCTGTTGTCCCTTGTGTCGGAAAAAAATGCCAGTAGAAGTTTCAGTTTGTAAGAGGCCTCAGAATCACTGGAATTTTCATTGAAGCTGAAGTATAAAGTGTTTACGACTTGTGATGTAACTATAATGCGTTGCAGCCTGGTTGGGAGATGGTGGACGTGCAGAATGCTCTTGAGAGCGCGAGCGCCGGTGCGTCAGGCGCGGAGGCCGGCGGCGGTGAGGCGGCGGACGGCGATGACGAGCCGGACTCGGCGCCGCAGGAAGAGCCGCTGCCGCCCGGTTGGGAAGAGCGCGTCGACTCGCAAGGCAGAACCTTCTACGTCAACCACAACACCAGAACCACACAATGGGAGCGTCCATCCAGGTTCCGAGTCTTTCTTTTGCTGCTGCTTTCTCAGCGTGGCTTTCTCTGCTTTCGTCTCGGCTTCGTTTAGTTACTCTGGCCAAGGGGTGGGGATGCAGAAGGGTGCTCGGGACGAGAACCAAACTGAAACAAGAATGTGGAAAAGGATCAGCCGGTGTTTGAAAGCGGGTGGTAGAGAAAGGTCATTTCGTTTGGCATTTCATGTGTGTTGTGTTGGCAATCGTCAGGCCAAAACGCGATTCCCCTGTGCACCTGCGTTTCGAAGACTTGTTTCGAGTTATTTGTTTGTAAGTGCGTGTACCTCGTTGCAGCACTGAAAACACATTACCGCCCGGTTTTGAGGAGCGAATTGACGCCAACGGTAGAACTTACTATATTGATCACAATACGCGAGCCACCACGTGGGAACGCCCCACTGGGTGCGTAAATTTCTCCTTCCGTAGTTGCCTTTTCTTGCACCTTTCACTGTTGACGCTGAAACGTCTTTGTGCTTTCTTTTTGTTCGCGAAAAGCAGCAAAGTGTTGAATGTTTATCGTTCAGTTCACATGACATCTTTCGTTCGTTCAATTTTAATGGCTGTCCAAAGAACGTTTCTGGACAGGAAATGGGTGCTGGCATTTCAAAGCCATCAACTCGTGTTCTGAGCAGACTTGTTGGCAAACTCGTAGTGCGCTAGGAAGTGTTACTTCTTACTTCTCTTCGTTTTGAACTGCTGATGGTGATGCCACTTTATCATTGGTGGTTCTGCAGACTGACGTCGACAGCAAGTGTGCGTGCGCGTGAGCGTCGCGATGCGGCCGAGGTGTTCCGCGCGAGGCACCACATCAGCCAGGAGGACACCATGTCGCTCGGCAGCATGGAGGACATCAGCCGGGCCGTTGGCAGGGTCGAGCAGCCGGCGTCGGTGCGTGCCACACCAATCCCTTTTGTTTTAGCCTTGCAGTTGGTCTTGTTGACTTTGGCATTTGAATTGTCAGAGAACCAAACGCTCACGAGTGCGAGCTGTCACGTGATTTGGCGAGAACTCGCGCAGAGAATCGATGATTGTGTCCACCAGGTTGAAAATGTGCTTTTGATGTCAAAGAGCAGCATGGGTGGAGTTTAGTTAGGAGCTAGTATCTTGCAACAGGGAATGTTGTTTTAAGATTTGTGTTCTCGTTTGTTTCACCCGCAAAAGGCACCTGGAATTCAGCCTTATTTCCGAGACGTGTCTCAAGAAAGTGTATGTACAGTGTTTCTTGGTCTGATCTTTCGCAAGAGCGTTGCACGTTTCTTTGATCTCAGGATGCATGGTTTTTCCTTTGTTCAATGCTTGGGATTTTACTTGGTTGTTTTTAGGTGATTTGAACCTTGAAGCATACATTATGTATAATGTATGGTGGTGAGAATCACCTATAGGCATCAAAAGGCTAAATCTGTGAATGCGAGTTTGAAAGTGT
>JAAUXT010150721.1_pt1 | contig 14253 bp, 16 predicted proteins | sample 7278171 | NCBI WGS metagenome assembly JAAUXT01 (sample SAMN14350112, study PRJNA611818) | marine sediment metagenome | isolation source: surface marine sediment (1.8m) | place: French Polynesia: Moorea | collected 2018-08 | reverse complement strand
GGCATCACAAGGGGGACCCTGCCCGCCACCGCCACGACCACCACCGCGACCGCCAACGCCACCCCTACCCCCCCCCCCCCCCCCCCCCCACCCCGCGCGGCCCCCCGCGGGGGGGGCCCCCCCCCCCATCGCGGGCACTTGACCCTCGTGCCAAGCGAGTACGGAAAGTGCAAACCAAAAATGTTTTGCTTTGTGCATTACAGACACGTGATCCACTCTTAGTCAGACCCCTGTCCACTCCCGGATCCACCCAGGGCCCGACTCGGACACTGCTCAGGGTCTGATGCCCTGGATCCCCACCCCTGATGAATCCGCCCCTGAAACCTCAGGTGATGAATGCCTGAACGTGCCACTCTAATCACATGCAAGTTTAATGGGGCTTTTCACTGCGACATGATTTCTCTGAGCTCGGCTCCGCGCGCTCCACGCACACCACCAACAACACGTTCTTGATGAGCGCTTTTCTGATGAGAAATTGTTCAGATCTGTGTAAGGTTACAGGGGGAAAAGTTGCTTTGTGTTTTTGCATGTTTTTCAATTTTATACAGTTTTAAGTTTCAAAGGCAGCAACAAGAACTGCTCTTTTGAACACGCATACGCGCGGCTTCTTTGTACAGTCGAACGCCTGTTGTGCGTTTCAAGCGTGGTCTGCATGGGTTGCCTCAAGTTTTGCAATGTACGGAATGCGAATCACCGCACACGCACATTTCTTGGTAAGATCGGGCGCTCCACCCAAGAAACGGCCGCGCGTGTAGTAACGTCAAGCGTTCTTGTTGTCCCGTGGAAAAAATACCGAACTGTACTCACCTAACCCATGATAGTGGTCTCCAAACCCCGGTGTATGCGTAGTTTATGATCCCATTCAAAAATTGAATTTCACATTCCTATCCTTTGCAATCCCTCATCATTGAATTGAAAAATCGCACACACGTGTTCTTGTGAACTTCACTGTCACTTATGAGTGTGTGTTGTTCCTATCCTTGTACGAAGTGCTATTTTATCCACAGACGTTTCACATGGCTCAGGCCTTAATCACATTTTCATTGTTTGATGTATCCGAAAAATTTGCGCCTCGGCTCTGCTGGCCGTTTTTATTTCCTCTGAACATCATGACTCACGCACACGTGAACAAATAATGCTTCCGCAGGCGTCCATTGTTACGTAACAGATTTTTTATGCGCGTGTGTTTTTCCCGCGCTGTGCTGTATATTTCCGAGCTCAGTACTCGTGCGTACTCAGGTGATATACTGACGCGGGAGGCCAGGCCGGGTTCCACCGCTGCGCCATATGACAATTTCCGCTCAGGTAACAATTGGGAGATTGAGCAGCTGTGCTGTCGTGCTTTCGTGGCCCGTGGCTGAAGTTGCGTGCGTGTATTTCTGTGCACGTTTCGCGTCCAAATTTCTGTGACCTGGAAAGAGAACAAAATTGCAGGTTTGTAGGAAGTTTTCCCTCACCCAGGCTCGATGGAAAAAGGTGTTCCCTGTTGCACTTCGTGAAACTGCCTGCAGAGGTGACGACGGAGATTGTTCGCACTATTTGCTGAAACCAGGGGTGGCTCGCAGGTCGGTTTGCACAAAAATGTTACCAGGATGGGTTTGACACCACTCAGATATGACCCTGGATTGGCACCTGGAAACTTGGCGCAGTTTTCTTTCTGTCATGAAAGTTTCATTTCACGCACGTGCAGCGAGCTTCAAAGCTTTTGTCAAAAGAGGTGCGCACAGAACTTTTTGCCTTTCATGCTGAGTCGTGTTGCCAACCTGATATTTCCTCTTTATTCACGGGTTTCAATGCAGGAGTGGTCCTTTGAACCTGACCAACCAACACACACGCAGAAACAACGCGTTCAGACACACACACATACACACAGAGGCAAAGACAGACAGATAGACAGACAGACAGACAGACAGACAGATAGACAGACAGACAGACACACACACACACACACACACACACACACACACACACACACACACTGAAGCAAACTTCGAAGTCAGATTGGCAGGTTGAACAGACGGCTCCTGCATGCTTTCAGTCCTTCCCCCCATTACCTGTGCTCTTCCTGTCTCTGTGTCCCTGTGATCTCCGATACCTTCCGATGGAACTTTTCTCCCCTTTCATCTCACACAATCACACAGGCCTTTTTCACCCTCAGTGAGTTGCACCTTGGACAGATCAGGCCAGCTGCACGCTGGGTGCGTCACGCGTTGCGGCCCTGGGCTGGTCATGCAATGCACGCACACATGCAGCGCACGCACAAAGCGACCATTGACTTGCACAGCACGCATCCAGTGTGAACAAGACCTCGCTCTCCCAGTGCAGAAAATATTGATCAAAAATTGATTCGACGATGAAAAAGAACCTCCATCAGTGAAGCATGTGTGGCGGTCATGGACCAGCTGTGTGTGTTGTATCCGAATCAGGTGAATCCCACTCAGAGTTTAATGCGCAGAATTTCATCAAGCTGCTTTCAAATTTTCTGCTTCTGAATGCGCAATCTGATGCAAACAAAATACACCTTTTGAGTCTGCTGAAAGGACGCCAATGCAGTGGCTGCCTCACAACACCCTTTCGGATGCGTTGCTTCATAGAGCCGGGTGTGACATGTCCAAATGTTCTCCCCAAATGGACCTGGGGTGCCTTCAAGAGACGATGTAGGGACACACACAGCGTGACTCTTCACCCCTCAAACTGATAAAATTTGGTCACAATCTGCGAAGTTTGGTGTCACCCCTCCCCCTCCTCAAAAAAAAGAAGCCAGGATTCCGTCCTTGCGCAGTTCTGTGAACATTGCAACCGGTATGTTTCCGACATGTTTTCTACATGCGCTGATTTCCTGCTTGTGTTGTGAAAATCAACACTCACGTGCAAAAACCCACCTGTCAAACTCTCATGTCTCTGTTCACGTGCTCATGCAGTGTATCCCTGTGTTTTGGCTTCAAATCCATCAATGAAACTGTCCGTTTGTTCCTTCGTGTCATTTGATCACCGCGCCTCGTGAGCATCCGTGGTTTGTTGCGCGTTGGTGAGTTCTCCCGCTCTGCCGTGTGCGTCAGGTGCGCGTGTAACGTGTGTGTGTTGACATCGGTCGCTGCGGACTGTTTGTGACATGCGCGTCACGACGCCGAGTCGGCGGAGGCGACATCTCGTGTCACGGGCAGGAATTTTTCGCACTGGGCGCACGCAGCAAATGATCAAAATTGTAAAGACTTGATAAACTGTGCGCAACACGTTGTTATTTGGAAAAGTACAAACATGTTCTAGCTTTTTGTCGCGTGTGTAAGGAAAACGAGCAAAATTGAAGACTCTTCGCGTGGGTGTTCAGACGACGGCGCCGTAATAGTGGCGCTTCTTCTTTGCGACGCCCCCCGACGGGGACGCCACCAGCGGCGCCCGGTCAGCGACGGCGTCACCTGCGTCGACGGCGTGAAGGTCAGCGTCACCAGCGTCGTGAGCGGCGTTCATGACGGCGTTGTCAGTCACGTCATCGTTGACGGCGTTATAAGCGGCGTCCCTGACGGCGTTGTACGCGGCGTCCTCTTCGACGGCGTCCATTCCCTGACGCTTCAGTTGCCGTAGCGGCGTTCCCGGCATCGCGAAACGAACGCGCTTCCTCAGCCTGAACAGGACAAACCCAGCGGACTGAGTGAGAAACGAGGCTCACCCAACGAGAACGGAACAGGCGCGCGTCGGGAGAGGGAGGAGCTCAGCCTGCAGTTGGACACAGGAAACGCGCCAGAATCAGAAATGGACGTTTTCGCTCTCACGAGTAATTTTCCTCTGCCACCCTCTCCTCTTGGCTCTGTGTATTTGTGTGTGTGTGTGTGTGTGTGTGTGTGTGTGTGTGTGTGTTTGTGTGTGCGCGCGTGTGTGTCTGACTACATATCTTTGCACTTCATTTGTCCTCTCTTTGTCGGAGGGTTCCGGTCACCATGCACGAGGCACTCACGATATGTGTCAAAAACACCGAGTGGCAGACCGGCCCCAGTACCAACACCACACACACACACACACAACCCAAATCACAAACTCACAGTGGGAGGTCCCTGGGCGTCTTGGTGGCGTCGATGTAGGTATAGGTCCTCAGGTACATCTGAAGGTCCTTGGGTAGCGCGTCTGTGTCCAGGGGCTCCAGCAGCACAGGGATGATGTACCGCTTCTCTCCGTTCAGCATCTTGAGATGCGCGCTGGCGAACTCGTGCTTGCAGTACGGCGAGTTGACGTAGTTCCTGTATTGAAGTACGAACAGGAAAGAAATGCGGGGGGGAGAACGACGACTTTGCCAAAGGGATAGAGTCCGACGCTTTGGGGTCGACACAACAAGAAAATGTTGGCACGCGAAATGTCCGACGCGCTTTTCACGCACGCAACACGTTTTGAAATTTGCTAATTTCACTTGTCACTTGGAAATAGGTACCGGGTCCGTACGGTCCCACCCCGAGACCCCACCTCTGGACCTGGCAATATCCCACTCCAGGATATTTGCTCGGACTTTACCCAAAGACTTGCCTTTGAATCCAATCCCTGGACCCCTCCTCTGGACCACGCAAAAACTCATGCATAGACCTGTCGTTGGACCCCACCCGAAGGCCTACCCATGGAGCTCATCCGTGGACTCCACCCGTGAACCCCAACCAAAATCCCACTCCTAGGCTGACCTTACCGATGGAACCCCCATGTGGATCCCAGCCATGCCCCACCCATCCCTGTGCCCCATCCCTGTCTCACTTGGAGAGGAGCATGATCATCCTTCTGGAGCCGCGCACCGCCTCCTCGATGTTGTCCATGATGCGCGCCCCGATGAGGAAGTCCCTGTGGTGCAGCAGCAGGTCGAAGCCGTGGTCCTCCTCCAGGATCGGCGTGTACCCGTCGTACTTCATGAAGATCGTCTCCATCAGCTCCATGTCGTTTTCACTGGAAAAGAGAAAGAGTCCAAAACAGCAAGTTTTGTTCACTTATTGTTTCTACAAATTGCCAAATGGGACAGAATATGGACACAAGATCGCAGTCTGTGTTTTAATTTCACAGGCACATTGTTTCAACTGTTTTCAAAACGACAAAAAATGAGAACTGAATGTATAAATGCTCATGTTCACCTGTAGGAGAGAAGAGCGTCTGTTGTCTTGTTCGCCAAATTCTCAGGTCCATCATGTTTGTCCAGAATATCAAAATGGAGATACAGGAACCATTTGACCTCATTCCACCTTCTGCTGATGGCGATAATTGCAACAACCACAGCAACAGTCACAGCTGCAGACACTCCAATGACAATTTTCTGCCATTTTGGATAACATCCCATTTGAACCTCACTCAGAGATTTGATCAGGTTTCCATTCTTGCACTTTGCTGAGTCTTTGTCTGCAACAAGGTTGCCAGTAGAGTTCATCCATTCTGTCACCCAAATTGTGTCACAGTTGCATATAAAGGAGTTGTTGGCCAACAGAATTTCTCTGAGGCTTTGTACAGCTTTTATAGTTTTGGACAGTTCAGCAAGCTGGTTGCCAGACACATCTAGGATCTGTAATCTACTGTCAATGAGGAATTCAAAGGTGCTGTCAAATATGTGAATAATTTTATTGTTGGACAGATTCAGGTACAAAAGTTCCTTCAAGTATTGTCTGTTGATGTTGAGACCAGTGAGAAGATTGTTGCTCAAATCCAGCCACTGAGTTTGAGTTTTGTTGGGGACTGTCAGATTGAGAAGTTCAGTTATCTGTTTGGAGGAACAGTTGAAGAGGTTGGCTACATTGTGCAGATATGAGCAAAAGCAACCATTCTGACATTCCACTGGGGTCACTGGAAACACAAAAGAATATTTCTGATTTCTGAAGAACAACTTTTGTTTTCATGCTTCGAAGGAAGGCAAAGGGGGGTCCAGAAGGAACAAAGATAAAGTGACCAATAACATGCAAATACCTTCAAAAGTACAAGGACTATGAAACTCACATGGTGCAAAATCTGTCTCAACCCAGGGATCGTCCAAGGTGCCGCCTATCCATATCAATTTGGACTCCTCAGCTTCTTCCAGAAATCTTGAATTGTTTTCAGATTTTATGGATGATGTCTTGTTTTTCAACTCAAAACGTTTTGTGTACAATTTACAGAACTGTGGGTCCAAGTCTTTGCAGTGAAAATAGATGCAAGACCGTTCTTCTTGGAAGCAGTATCCACCCGATATTCTGAGTGGATCATTGTTGGCAGTGTAAATTGCACCACCATATGTGCCAGCGTTGTTGTCGAGAATACAATTTTCAAGCGAAACATTTCCAGAACCGGTTTTGTGAAGGAATCCACCTTCTCTCGCTGTGTTGTTGTGAGATGTAGAATTTTGTACTTCCAGGGTGCTAAGAGATTGTAAATTTAAACATCCACCATAAACAGCTTTGTTGGATGTGAAGTTGCAGTTTTTGATTTGTACATTGGTTGAGCTTGTTGCTGCCAACACACCTCCATTGGTGATGGAGAAATTTTCAAGGAAGGTGGAATTGAATATTTGAACAAAACTGTCCCTGGCATTTGCCACACCACCAGTTCCTCCACGATTGGAAACACAAGTAATGTTTTCAAGGAGCAAATAGGATTTGACTGCAATGTAGAACACACCTCCCATGTTGGCTTGGTTTCTGGCAAATTCACAAGATGTGACAGTTATGTTGCTGTGGTACAAGGCAGCAATAATTCCACCATCATTCCACTGGGTGTTGTTTTGAAAATGTGAGTCAGAAACTGTAACTGAGCTGTTCAAAGCCAAAATAAGGCTTCCACCGGTCAGAAAATGATCAGAAAATTTGCATCTATCGATGAAAAGTTCAGCCTTTTCAGTTGCGTAGATAAGTTTGCTGCCAGTGTTGTTCATGAAGGAACTGAGGGTAATTCTCACATAGACACCAACATACATGTAGAACAGAGATCTCTGAGTTCCCTTGTTTCGAAGAAAAGTGTTGTTGTGAAAAGTAATATTTGTCTTTTCCCCTGCAAAAATTAGACCAGTGATTGGAGATCCATTGCGATCAAAGATACAATTGTTGAATGAGATGTTGACATTATTCTTCACTGTTCCGATTCCATTGGTCAGTTTTGCTTTGTTCTTGAAAAAAATGCAGTCTTGGAAGGTGGCATGGCCTTTGCTGTCTATTCTTAGGACTGCATCTTTCAACTGTCCATAGTTGCTGGTGAAGTTTGATTTCTTCACGTCCAGTACATTGTTATCCTTTGAGTAGATCACACTTCCCTTCCACCCTGCTGAGTTCTTGGAAAAGGAACATTCATTGATGATCAACTGGCACTTTGTTAAGGTGTTAATGACTCCTCCAGTCTCCTTGAAAGCAATGTGTTTGGTGAAGCTGGTGTGAGAAATTGCCAAGGTTGTGTTGTGGGATGCACAGATAGCCCCACCATGGAGGGAAGCCTTGTTGTTGTTGAAGAAACTCCCAGTTATGTTTAACTTGACCAAAGATTTGGTAAATATTACTCCACCCCGGGAATTGGCCATGTTGGAGTCAAAAGTGCTGTTTCTTATGTTAACAATGGAACCACTGGAAAAATACATTGCTCCTCCAGTACTGCCATTATTTTTGCTGATGTCAGAATTTGTCATTGTGAATTTGCTGTTGTTGGTTGTAATAACAGCACACTCAGGTTGCCCCTTGCCTGGTCTGACTGTATTTCCAGTCACAGTGCATTGGTTTAGCACCAAGTAGCTCTGATTGGTAACATTCAGCACAGGAACTTGCTGGGAGGCCTGTTTGATTCTTACTTGAGACAACAAAACCAAACCCTGAGAAACAGTTACACTCAAAACTGCCTTCTTCTGGCCAATCAGATCTGTGTTGTTCAGCACAAGTTCAAAGTTTGTTGTCCTGCCTGACTTGGTGCCCCATTTTGGATTCCCTGTGAGAGCCCCTTTTTCTGACCACCTTCCATGAAAAATAATTTTGTAATTGACGAGCTGTGAGTTGGAGACGAAGAGGTTGATTCCACACATTTCGTGGGAGCTATTGGTAAATATGACATCATCCATTCTCATTGTGACGTCATTGTGGGTGACGTCAGCATTTTGAAAGACGACGCTGATCCCGAAGAACCAGGAGAAGTCGTGCTGAAAGTGGAGAAGACAACGGACAGGTTCGTGGAGATCGAATTGCTTGAGACTCTGACCACGACTCTGACAGAGCGCGTGAACCTCTCACTATCCCACCGTGAAGATGCTGGCAGAAAACCACACGTGTTCAGAAATGCGTGTGTGGGGAGTTGTTCTTCTTGACTATTTGCTTTGTTGACCACAAGAAGTTCGCGTGTTTTGTATTCTGAGGAACGGTCAGTTTTCTGACTTCAAGACTCCTGTCAAAGTTCAGAGTCTGGGTCTCAAGGACATAAACCAGGAAGGGGGTGGTGTGGTGTGGGATTTTCCTCGGGGTCTCCGGTCAGCCCACTTCCCCTTCAACAGACAATTGTTTTTATGTTCGAACATTTCCGGGTCCACGGACGCAGATCACTTGAGTGACTTGAGCCTCCAGAGGGGCGTGTCACGAGGAAAACAGTTTGAGTCCCGTTGATCAAAGTACAGTTCTGTATTTTTCCTGCTTTCGTTGACTTTCTCGACTTAGCTTCTGGGTGTCAAGAGGCTGCGAACTTCCCGAAGGAAATATACATCGATCGTGCATCAAATGTTTACCAACTCAATTTTCCTGAAGGAAATTTGCGTTCTGGCGTTTTTGTCTTTTGCTCTTGAACAGGTGGACGTGAGAAAATTTTCAGGTGGAAGCAAATATCGCAGGATCGGACGAAATGAGACGCACCCTCCCCCAGATCCGCTCTTGGGGGAAGAGGCACACCACCCAAACACGAGACCAACGCGCGCGCGCACGTACACACGTTCTTTCACTCGTACACACTCACACACACACACACACACACAAACATGCCACAAAGCACACACCTATTATTTGAGATCTTTGATCGTGCACCCAGCCCTTCGATCTCACCCCCGTCCCGCACACACACTGCAAACACGCGAACGCGCGCACGCTCGGACTCCCCCCAGAAAGCCATTTGGCACTGTTGGAGAACAAAAGGGATTGAAGTCATCGGAGCTTTGCATTCTCCCCGACTTCTTGCCCCTTGCACTTTTATCAGGGAAATCTAACTTTTGCGTTGTGGAGCATAGCACAGACCAAGTTCATTGGACTCGGACCACGAAGATTCCTGCCGCACGTTTCTGAGGATTCCATGCTCCGCCCTCTCAGCAACTGGCTGAGTTCCGTTGTTTGGCAGGTCGAGCCGGCGTAACATTTGTTTTGTGCGATACACCCTGATCACGAAGATGGTGTGCATGCGTGTGTGTGTGTGTGTGTGTGTGTGTGTGTGGTTGGGCGTGTGGTTGTGCATGTGTGCGTGTGGGTGGGTGGGTGGGTGGGATTGTGGGTGTGTTGGCACATGTGCGCTTGTGCGTGTGCATCTGTGCGTGTGTGTGTGTGTGTGTGCGAGGGAGAGCACCTGTGTGTATGCGTGTGTGTTTGTGTCATTGTGTGCGTGAGCGCATGGGTGCAAGTAGTGTGTGTGTGCGTGCATGTGTCTGCGTGTGCATGTGCGTGTGGGTGGGAGGGAGACTGACTGTGTATGCGTGTGTGTGTGTGTGTTTGTGTTATTGTGTGTGTGAGCGCACAGGTGCATGTGATGTGTGTCCATGTGTGCGTGCATGTGGGCGTGTGTGTGGTGTGCGTGTGTGTGCGTGTCCAATTGCAAGGTTGATGCTGTCGCTACGACGTTCGTTCCAAGAGACGTGTGTATCCGTGTGCGTGTTGCTCGCGAGAGGGTTGAAATGTATGTGAGGGTGTGTGTGTGTATGTGGGGGGGGGGGTTGAGAGTGAGAAGGGTGGGGCCCAGGAGTCAAGAATTGCATCCAGACCTGCCACCATCTGGACAAGTCACACGGTGCGTCACTGTGCATGTGGCCACCTATCAAATCAATGGCTGCCACGCAGTGCCCGTCTGCTGGTGCGTGCGCGTGTGAACCAGCCAGCTGCATTTGAACAAGAGCCTTATTTCTCCTTTTTTATCCCATTGGTGGGAAAACACGTGTGAAATGTCGCCCAATGGCGAACGCTTCGCGTTTGTTGTGGTCACTCGTTTCCTTTATGTTTCGTGCAGAATTTTTCGAACACATTTTTGGCCGTCAATATATATCAAAAGTTGGAATCCATTCATCCACCACCACCCCTGAAGTGGATCTGGCCCCCAAAAAATATCATATCTTCTGAGACGCAAACTGTTGAACGCCACAGCAAAGCAACGTACGCTTAACGGCTGTTTCACGACACGGACACATCTCGCGTCGCATCCAGTCACGGAGCAAACCTTAGCGGTGCCCCTGTCACTATCAGTGTGAACAACAAGCCTCGCCTGCAGAACAATGCACCCATCCTTGTCCCTTGGTTCCTTCTGGTACAAATATTCAATTTCAAATGTTGCGCAAATTTTTGCAACCGTCGTTTAAGCATTACTTTCACACACCATGCACTCTCAGCCCAACCTTTTGCCCCTTTTGTTGAAAAGTTTGAGACCTACATGTCCTGTCGGAACCCCCTTCCCCTTCTCCAGGCCTTGCCACATGTTTAAAATTCTCAAACTCTCTCAAACGTTCAATACAGCAATTTTATTGAGAGACATTTTGCGGTTCAGACTCGTCGGGTCAATTCCAAGGCCCCGCCCTCAACACACCGTGAACTCACCCAAAGCGACCAGAGACGCGACGAGAAGCAGCTTCATGGTTCGTGATGGGATGTCGCACCGTGTCGGGACTCCGGGAACCGATGAACCTGCGCCGCGCGCTCCCACGGGTTTAAATACCAGCAGCGTGATCAGATAAACGGTGAAAACAGGACACACGGCTCTGCAGCGGATCCAGGAAAGTGTCAGACTCAGAGTGGCATTTTCAAGGGGGGGGGGGGCTTTTTCAGCTTTGATCAGAAATCCAGAGAAACAAGTTTCTGGTCATTTCAGGTCCAAAATTTTTGATGGTCTGGGACCCTTGGCTAGAAACCCGAATCCTGTCCATTCCAATGGGAGTTTCCACACAGATAACGCGGCGCAGATACCAGGAATAGACTGGACAGACTTTTTGTGCTCACCATTGGGCGTCATGTCAAATTTGACACCTTTACATCAATTTCTCACGCCAGCGTCAAAATATCTGACACCGCCCTGCCTGTGCGAAAGCCCTGATGGAGTTTGGTTCCTGGCTCCGCCCCTGGGTAGTTCTGAAGTCGCGCGTGGACACGTCGTTTCCTGTGCGTTGTGAAGGTGAAGGTCGAGTCGCTCAGTATCCAGGCACCGAGCTGCATCCAGGGGCGGACCCACGTGTCTCGGGACGACAGGTTCAGGGTTGTGGCTACTGCTACACATGTGACTTTGGGACAGTCCATGGTCGTGACTTGCGATGCGTTTGGGCAGAGCATCGGCTGGTCAACTGTACAGTGTAACCTGACTTCCAGTGTCAAGATTTTCCAGATGAAGAAAACTTAGGTTTTCAGTGAATTTTGGTTCCACAATTCAAACCTGTCTGCACAGTAGAAAGTCCGGCTCAATCCTGAGTTTCGTGTCAGCCACATCTGGTTTCACCCATTCCAGTCTCAACAACATTCTTTGTCTTGATTGGCCCAGGTACAACTTGAAAATTGGTGTTTACCAGAGTTGCAATTTGGCACCCAAGGGGGGGGGGAGGGTCGTCCTGTACCAAACCCAGAACGCCCCCAGGTCTGTTGTGTGTCCATTTCCATGGCGCCTGGCTCCGCAACATAAGCTTTCGTGTGGGAACAGTCTGGCCACGTTCAGATAACAACTGGTACACATTGTTGCCCCCAAGCCTGATACAGGGTTTTTGCTCGCAGCTCCACCCAACCTGATACCCTGGAAGACGCAGATGCTCATTGTGCGCAATTTCCCTGCTTTGTGTCGCAAATAATGAGTGTGATGTTGGAGTGCCTCGTGACTGCTGAAATTCTCAAAATTTTCCACATTTTGTCTCACAATTTCCTTTCAAATTGTAGATCTGTCTCTCATTTTTCCCCAAGGGGCAGTCGGGGCCCACACCCAGATCTGTGCATTCGAGCCTTGTGTGCGCGGTCTGGTCCTTAATGTTCCACATTGTGACTCGGCGCACAACGTCACACGCAGCTGCTGCTGATGTGCGTTTTCCCAGCCGACTGTTGATCCATAAAGTTTGCGTTCCACTGGATCCAGGAGACGGCCGGGAGGGTGAAGGGTTCACCTGACCCTGCCTTGGGTGGGTGGGTGGGTGATGCAGAGCGTGGCCCTACCCTGCCTCCAGGGGCGAGTCTGGGTGGGCGGGTAGGAGCCGAAGAGGGTGCTGCACTGGGTGGGTCGGGCTGGGAAAAATCATGTTGTGGACAGGGGAGGGTGGGTCAGGATCCCGCCTTGGGCAGGATCAACTCAACAATAGAAAAACACACTTGTTTTGTGCCTGGTTTGGTCAAGGGTGGGAGGGAGCCAGGGTCCCTTTCTGTTAAGCGGTTTTCACATTGGTGACGCATGGTCGTGTTTTTGACGTCGGCGTCAAAATTTAACATAGAACCCAACGGTGGAAATTTTGACGTCAGCCCAAAAAAACAATGTGAAAACCCCTTCAGAATCTTGATGCGTGATCTACGTCGCGTGGGAACAGAGTCACCAACAGTCGCGTGGGAACAACGCTGTTCTGACCGGTGAAGGTCGCACGTGATACGCCAGTGGGGGATTCGGGGGGAAGGGGTTGACAATGGTTTGCACAATTGTCTTACAGAGACACATTGCATTGTTTTTACAAAATAGGGGTTTAGGTTTTGAATCAAAATGTTCAAGAAGGATACTTGTGAGACACGTGTCTGCACTGACAAATCTTCTTGTCATTTTTTGATGTTGTTATTTGTTGTTTGTATGCAGAGAGAAAAGGAAGGCATTGGCTTGTTTCTCATTGTGTTTATTGTCGTGGCTTGTAACAGCTTCCGCCCAATTCTACGGAACGAGTTTTGAAGAATCAGGTCAAGCTGACCCACTTCCACAGAATGGAAAAGCATTCGTCACGTTGACCTTTTGACCCTTTTTCCCACTGCCGTTGCGCAGAAGTAGGTCGCTATGACCCACTTTCTTACTCGAGGGTCCTGAGCAGTTGGGTGAGTCTCCCCATCATGGTCGCCGTGTCTTCCCGGGAAGGTCCACCCACAGAGTTCCAGGTCATGAAGCACATCCTATCATTGACCGTCAGGTAGGACACGATGAAGAGGAAGGTCAGGGGAATGTCCATGTCATAGAGCCCGCCTCCGAGGTAGAGTTCAATATCATCCAGGTTTGTAGGGTTCGGGTCAGGTGGGGGGTCCGGGGTGGGCTGGGGCGGGGGATGCCGGGGTTCCCCCGGGGGTTCCCCCGCGGGGTCCTGGACCTGGGTGTCGGACTGCTCCCCAGTGATGACAAGGTGGGGACCCTGGTGCGGGGGGAGGGGCTCCGGGAGGTTGGGGTCGGCGGGGTCTGCAGGGCGGGAGCCAGATGTCTTGGTGCTGCAGCGCCCGTAGTTGTTTGTGTGCCACACGTAGTGCGCGGTTTGGTCCGCCAGTTTGGCCTTGTTGACTCTCTTGTCACCAACTGCAGGGAAAAATGTACAGTATTGACCCCTTGTTCGTGTGGAACTGCTCTTAGGAAGGATATTTTACGTGCGTAATTTCCTGTGACTCAAGTGATTTTCAGGGCAGTCGACACGGCTCGTACAATATTGACTTGGTGCGTGAGGTGTGTGCGAGAGAGGCGTGCGTGTGTATGTCGAGGGGCGTGTGCGTGTGTGCGAAGTGTGCGTGCATTTTCAGCAGAAACGGGAAGGAACGAGTGCGTTCGTGTGTGTGTGTGTGTGTATGTGTGTATGTGTGTATGTGTGTGTGAATTATGTGTGCGTGTACTCAGGCGTCTCCATAATGAACGGGAAGGAGTCAGTGGGTGCGTGTATGTGTGAGCGTGTGTGAGGTGTGTGTGCGTGCAAAAGGTTTGTGTTCACTCACGTAGCTTCAGCTCAAACGGAAAGGAGTCAAGGCGTGCTTGTGTGAGGTGTGCGTGCGTGTAAAAAGTATGCGTGTACTAACGCAGCTCGAGCATGAACGGGAAGGCGTGCACCATCATGAGGAAGTAGCCGGGCGTGCGCTCCATGCGCTCACGGATGTTCTCCGAGTAGCCGCGGGCCAGCTCCCAGAAGGGCTCAGGGTCCTCTCC
>JAAUXT010134759.1_pt1 | contig 14254 bp, 12 predicted proteins | sample 7278171 | NCBI WGS metagenome assembly JAAUXT01 (sample SAMN14350112, study PRJNA611818) | marine sediment metagenome | isolation source: surface marine sediment (1.8m) | place: French Polynesia: Moorea | collected 2018-08 | reverse complement strand
TAGGACTGGGTGACAACCACTGGGGATGGTCATTGTCTGGTCCTAAAAATGTGTCTAGGACCACATAATGACTGGTCATTGTCCAGTCCTAGGTGGTCATTGTCTGGTCCTAAAAAAATTTCAGGACCACACAACGACGTCGGAAAAATAGTACGGTCATGGTCTGGTCCTGAGACACTGGTGATTTGAGAAACCATGCAAGCAGCCTAAACACAGTGACCTGAACAAAGTGACCAAAACACAGCCACCTAAACACAGCAACCTAAACACGGCAACCTGAACACAGCAACTTGAACACAGCAACAAAAACACCATGACCTAAACACAGTGACCTCAGCACAAATAAGCAGATGTACAAAGAACCAATTTCAACAAATATTTATGTTTTCTTGTCATGAAGAATGCACCCAAATAATCTGTATGTTGAAACTTGTCACTTGCTTGCCAAAATCTTTGCCAAATGTTCATTTTGAGCACTTTCCTAAAATCTCAAATTTGTACCAAAACTTTAGCCCCACTTGAAAACCATGTAAAAATTTTCAAAAATCAAAAATTAAGTGCTATCATTCAAACACCCATACAATAAATGGAATTGTATCAAAATACTTCTTTCACCAAATATTTGTGCTTTCTAAGATACAGACCAATTTGTCCAAGGATGTCCCAAATTTTCCACCCAGGCTCTAAATTTGAACTTTTTGGCCTGAAGAACCCAAAAATTTGAACTTCACATTTTCCTTCCTCACACATTCTTCTCAACCCAAATTGAACTAGAAAAGCCCAAAAGATCCCAGAAACAGGTATACACATACTTTTGGTGGACACTGCCTGTAGGTGATTTGTTTAGGTCGCCCTGTTTAGGTCGCTCAGAAATTAAGCTCCCATAAAACAGCGCAACCTCCTCAAATCACCTGAAAATGATACTGAAATCTGAGCACCAGTTCAACACCGGGACACTGGAAGAAAAACACGGTAAGTACCTGGTAAACTCTCACAGCAGGCGAAACTTGATTTGCGCTGCTCTTGCAAAACGTACATGTAGGTGAAGTTCTCACAAAAGAGGAGAATGTCAAAGAAAGGGAAATTAAATTGCCATTATTTGTTCTTCCCACATGCTGAAGCAGGAGTCAAAGAATTCTCGGCGTTCACTGATGTCGAGATTCGAGTATGTCCGTGGATTTTGTTTCGTGTGGGTGTGGCGAGAAGAAAGTTTGGGGTTCTCTCGAACTCCCGAGACTACTTTCGACTTTTCCGTGCTTGAAACCTGCAGCAGTTTACGTCTCCTTTCATGGAAATTCATCTGTCGTTGTGAACCATCATTCAGTTTTGATTCTGGATCTTGACTCAAATCAGGATGAGGTAAAAAAAAGACAAAACAGCGCTTTATGTTGTTCAAGGGGCTCCCATGGAACATTTCTAGGCACTTTGCACAATCTTGGGCAATTCAAATGTCAAAAATATGTTGGGGTCCAAAGCAGAAGGGACCTCGAACAAATCAGTCCTGTCAAGGGCAATACATCCTGGAGTTCTCTTGTCGGATCTTTTTGTGCAGTTAAATCTGTGTTCTTGAATCATCCTGTCTTTGTTGACGCAAACGTCCGGAGAGAGACCACGATTATCAGCGCGAAACAATCAAACATGAAGACCAGGAATAAGTCCGGACAGCAACTTCCTTTTCCCAGACCAGAGGAAAATCTGTTCTAATTTTAGAGGGGCAGGCCTTTACCTATGAACCACAACTGTTTGATGGAGATTTCATTTGTTGGTTGAGGACCAGATGACACGCGACGTCATTCCATCATATATGCATCGAATCCCGTCCGTGACTGCATGCCCCATCAAATCATCACCCCCGTGTTTGGTGAGGACGACCAGACAATTGAGCAGGTCATATCCATGATTTCAATCCTCTCCGAAAACACGTTGAGTGTGCTGAATGGTCAGAGTGAGTACAGCATGTGGTTGTACAACTGAGACTTCTGAGCCTTTCCTCCCACCAGTATTCTTGAATGGATAGAACAGCGCTGTGCATGAGAATTTGGCACTCATGCTTGTCTGAGCGTTGTTGTCCGTCCCGACCACTCAAAATTTGTCCTGGATAATTTGATGCGTCCTCCGTTTGTCGTGAGTTGAACGAAATTTGAAAATCTCAATCTCAATGCTCGAGTAAAAAGCAGCGCGTTTTTGTTGACTTGTGAGTTTGATTTCTCAACACAGTTGATCTGAAGTTATTCTACAGCTCTAACGACAGAAGGCAGACTGCAACACTTTATTGTGGGTGAGACCTTCTTTTTGGAATATCCTGTCCATAAGCACCTCATGTTCACCCGTTCAAGGCTTGCGTGCAAGGATCGGATCCTTTCGTGTTCTAACATAATTCGGTTCGTCTGAACTGCAACTAGAGTATTCAGCAGTGATGCGTCGCGCAACCTGTGTGACAATACCTGGTCACAACTCAGTCACATGTTTGCGGCTCGTGCAAAAGACCTTGATGAACGTGAGACTTCAGGTCGAGAAAATGGTCAAGTTCCCAAATGCTCTTGCGAGAGTGTCGTGTTCCTGAAAGAACACGAACGCAACCAAAGATTCACATCAACAAATTTTATTTGTGAGTGCCAACTTTTTCATTCACAACAGATGTGAAACGACAGAAGTGCAAGTGACATCGTGAAATGTAAATGCATTATTTGTGTGACAATGTGACGAACAACCTCCGGCGTGTTGCACAAGTTGACAATTTAGACTCATTACGGTGCAGCTGCTTCAGTGTCCGTGTACCCACAGAGCGAAAAGGAACAACAAAGTGCTCTCCGATACAATAACTTCCCAGGGTCCGAGATCCTATCGAAGTGATTCGCTCAGAACGGAAAAGGTGTCGTCATATTCTCGTGAACAAATGTCAAAAAATCAATCACAAAACTGAAATTTGAAACAAATGGCAGTAATAGTATTTTGGAATTGCTTCCAGCAATTGGCAGTTTTCAATTCACCACATACGTGAAAACGTTTGAATGTGGTGCATGTTGAACTTTGAGAATTCCAAGACAACTTTTGTGAATCAACTGTGCATGCAGAAAATTCTCCTGTCGTTGTGAAATGTGCGACGAGTCCGTGCAGTTTCTTCATTCAAGGATTGCTTTTTGGCGCGCAGCTTGTCAGTCCTGAAACCGTTCTGTTGCATTGACAGTCCAGAATCGCTGCAATGTGAACGAGCACACACAAACAATTTTTCCCACAAAGATGTTCCCAAATGCTCATTGGAAACTGAGCTCGATTCCGGAGACTGTCTCGAGTGAGCGAGCCGCACTCTCCCACGTGGTCGTGGCACATGCGCCAGCTGCCGTCGTTCACTCAACGCCGCACTCGGCTCCGGCGGCGGCGCACGTTGTGCTGTCCACTTCACCGCCGGACTCCACTCCCGCTTCTGCGTCTGCAGAAAAAAGCATCAATGCGCTAAATACCCTGTCGTTCTGTCGTTGAAGACCGTTTGAGGTCAAGGTTTCTACGAGCTCTGATTGCGTTGGTAAGCATGAACTCGTGTTTCTGCTTCCTTGTCTGAAGCAAAATGGGAGTGCGTTGAGATTGCTCACTCAAAAGCCAAACGTGTGACGACAAAGCAATCACTTTGTCACGAAATTGTTTTGTAACACCTGGTCGTCTCATCTGCAAATTGAAGATTTTTCGCTCGTGTTTCCTGCCGCCCACTGCCGGAAGCAACAAGACTGCGGTTGTCTTTTCAATTTTTCTTATTTGTTGAGGTCGGCAGATGGAAATCTGAGTCTATATATTTTCTGGAATGAAATCCAGAGGAAATGAATTGTTTCTCCAAGAATTTAGCTGAGCGGAAGCTGCAGACAGGCATTATCCTGCAATCTGTGCTCTGCTTTGCCTCAGAAAAACATCAATGACCACGGAAAACTACTGCATCTCCAACCAAAGTTTGAACGGTGAGAGAAGATCTCATGGTTTCACCCGAAATGCAAGAGTTCACGACTTGCTAATGTCCTCACCGGCATCGTGGTCCACTTTGGCAGCGGCCTCCTCCTCCTCATCTTCAGTGGCTCTGTTTTCTCCTTGCACCTCCATGTCACCTGACACAGCCGCCTCCCAGGGGCAACAGTCCCGCAGGTCCGTCCCGGCCTCCCTGTAATACGGGCTGCAATGAGGGAAGTAAGCGTCGTGTCCATGTTCAGCTGTGCAAAGAATGGAAAGCGACGTGCGGTCAAGCTGGAAGCATCCGAAGCTGAGCCGACGGAGAAGAATCCACAGTAAATCTTGCGCGTGTGCACAAAATTCGTTCAAAGTTCATGCAAGATGCAACGCGTTCTTCAGCTGCGAAACCCGCCAAGCGAAGAAATTATCTTGAGCTCAACCATTGGCAAGCAAGTTTCATTTCTGGCACCCGTAAAGCGTATTTTGCCGCTGGCGAGCCTTCGCATTATTTTGTTTGGTGCAGAGGATTCCAGACGCCAAACAGTGTTGGACTCCCCCTTTTGGCAAACGAATCCAGAACAAACCTACTTGTAGAAATCTTCGCCGCTCAAATCTTCCGTGTCCTCGTTTGTTGGTTCGTCCAGGTTTGCCGTCCCCGCCGCCACCCCGTCTGCCACCTCGCCCTCCGGTCCCGCCGGCGGGTCCACCTCCTCGCCCCGTACCGCCTCTTCCTCCCGCTCGTGCACCGACTCGTAGTACAGGTGGCTGTTTGACGGAGTCTCCTCGTCGTATCTTACCAAGCAAAAGCAAATGCTGTTGTCGTTTGTAAAAGTTTGATTGCCATACACACCTCATCAGAGATACGCCATTTCGTGAAAACCACTGGACAGGCACTCATGTCATTCAAACTGTTACGCGAATGGGACTCCACATTGTCTGTTTCCTCAACTGACCCCAGGTAGGCGAAGAGCAGCATGAGCCACGGAGCGCGTCCGAGCCTGTAAAGATCCACTTCGCATTTCTGACCGGACATCTCTCGGTAGGTGTCGTCGCGGTAGCCTTGCGGACGCAGACAGTTGAGCGTCACCTTGTCTCTCGGCTCGCACAACACGAACAGCGTGACGACGCTGAGCGCCAGCGCCACGTTCTCAGCCACCTCCACACAGTGGCCACGTACCTGCAACAGTTCTTGTGCGTTTCAGTCATTTCACGTCCATCGCCTGGTAACTCGCGTGTCATTTTGTTCTCCCTATTGTTGAACGAAATCTCTGTTACAGATTCAGTTTCTTCAGGTGGCTCAGCACATCTGAGACTCACTGTGACGGTGCCGTTGTCCGTGACCTCGACACTCATTCCCGCGAGCTCGACTTTCGTGTTGTCGCCGTTACCCTCGTACAGAGCGGCCAACTTGCACTGCAGCGGCGCCGCCTCCTTGTGCAGTTCGTAAAACAGCAGCCGCAGGTGACCTGCACTCGCCGCAGAGGCGCCGTTCTTGCCTGCAATCGCAAATCCCTATCAATTTTCTGGAAGCTCACGTGACTCAGCAGTCGTTCGGATTTTGGGTTTACAGCCATTGAGCTGGAGAAGGACGCACTTTTTGGATGTGCGGTGCGGCGGTCGACCCAGGATCCGAGCAGCACGCCCCAGTCTCCGTAGTTGTTCTTGATGAGCATGGCGCGCTGTCCGCGCCTCGGGTCCAGCGAGATTTGGTCCTCTTCGTGCTGACGCCGCTGCGGTCAATGTCAAGTTTTCCACCAAAGTTGACGATCTCAGGCAGAGTGAATTTCTTGTGAATTATATTTGCGCCCACCCCACTCTGCCCCAATTCTACACATGTCCGCACACTCACACTCAGAGTGCTCACCCGGCTCTCGCTGTGCTCGTCCAGTTTCGGCAGCTGGTCGAGGCCGATCAGATGCGCGACGGCGACAGGGCGCGCGGCCTGCGTCACTCGTATCGCGGACATGCGCAGCGGCAGTGAGTGGATCACCCGAGCGCGGAGACCCAGGTCCGACGACCTGCTCCCCACCAACCTGAAACGTGAACACAAACACTTCAGTTTTGGGCGGCTGAAAATAAGTCAGCCGAACACACACCGCATGCAGGTGAGGAAGTGGTGTCGTTCCGCAGATCCGTCCCAAATTCTTTGTTCTTTCTGTATGAAAAACAGAACTCAGCGACTGACGCCCAAGCTATCTGGCTTTTGGGAATAAATCACACAGACAAAGAAGCGAAGTTCTGAGGCCTTTGATGTCGCGTCACGCGCCGTGAATCGTGAAAGAATTCCGCTTCTCTTTCATCTCGAACTCATACTCTCAGGAGCCTCGTAGATTTGTGAGTCTTTCAACATATTTTTCTTGATGGACTGATGGGGAATCCGCTGCACCAGAAAACGGGCAAACAGACCACATAGGCTCACCCTAAATATCCGCAGAGAAATTGCTTTTCAGATTTGATTCCACTTGCCGTTCTCGACCACCAGACGGAAGGGAAGCACAGACGGCATTGAAGTTCCGCGGTCCCGGCGCGACATGTCGCTATTTTGTTCACGAGCAATAACTTCCCCTCATTACAGCAAGGATCGTCAGAAACCCAGGAGCGAGGGAAACAGCTTCTTCAAGATCCTGGCATCAACTCATTTCTTTTTGCTCGAAAACTTTTCTCCGCTGAACGAACAGAAACGTCTTGATGTTTCTCTGCAGAAAGTTGTTCAGAGCGCAAACACCTATATTCTGCGAGCCTGACAGCTGCGCACTTGGCTCCTCGGTGGGAGGTGGTCGGGTGCGACGGTCTGTGGAGCGGAACCGACCCCCACAAGTCCTGCGGCTTCTCGGCGGCGATGTCGACCGTTCTGAAGCCGGGCTCTCCCTCTTGCTCCAGACGCATTCCGCAGTCCATCCTGCTGAACTGAGTGTTGGTACAAATACACACGTTAGGATTTGGGAACAATGAATGTGGTTCCAAATGTGCAAAAATCTTGGAAAATTCTGAAATCGAGTCCTGTCTCGAATGACTTTTTTCCACACCCAACCTGCAATTTACCCGTGACTTCGAAATGAGAGCGAGTGTTTGCACCTTGCTGAGTTTGCAGAGCAGGATGATCTCGACGCCGGAGTCGGTGTCGGGCTGCACGCTCAGCTCCGTCTCGCTCTTGTTGTACTCGCGCATCCGCCGCAGTTCCGTTTCGATCAGCTCAGTCACGTTCGCCTTGCACCTGCAAGATCATGGCTCAAACGCGTCCAGCGTGGACCTGTCCCATTCATCCACAGAAACAATGATTCGTCGCTCCCTTGCAAACCATTTTGGTTGCACTTTTTACGCGCTAAAAAGAAGTGGGAGTCAGGTGCACTTCAGGGTCGGGCCCCAGTCACTGAATCAGCCCCAACACCGATTCTGAACCTTCGCGCAGGGAGAAGACCGTCCGGTGTAATTCTCAAAAATTGAAACTTCTTTCCTTGACTCACTGCTTCAACAATGTCAAAATGTCTCAACAGTCGATGCGAAAATATCGTCGGAGATGCATACATGTATTTGAGGGGGTTTGTGTCAAAAAGGCGGCTTTCAAAGGAAAGCAATATCCATCTCAGAATGTTCCAGCTTTGAAAAGGCTCACCTCTGAAACTCTTTGCTGCCAATCAGCCCTTTGAGTCCTCCTCTCTTTATCACAGTCAGACACAAGGTGTAACTTTCTCCCAGAGCCACTCTGCGGGACACGGGCAGTTTTCCTTTGTACTCTGTGTCACTGTCCCACAGGTATTGTCCTTTTATCACCTTGAAGCCCTTTCCCAGTTTCACGTCATTCAAAACAGTAACAATGCTGCCATCGTCCTTTTCATGGAAAAGACTCAGCAAGCATTCAAACTTCCCAGAAGTTTTGTCTTTCAGCTTCATGTCCACAGCCTCAATTGTCAACAGTCCACCTTTGGGCGTGGAGGCATCGTACACTTGTTGGTCGAAGTTAGACATGGTCCCGTTAGGAGGGTCGCCTCTGAAGGAGGTGCCTGGTACCCACAAGGGTACCTTGAACTGTTGATACCAAAGCCGTTTGGTTTTGGATTCCGCCCTACGTCTCTTGGGGTCATCCACAACACCAAACACAAGCTGCTGGTCGTAACACAAGAGTTTTCCTGCAAAGAAAAAAAAACACACACACACACACTCCACTGGCATCTGAAGTTTGTGACTTGGGTTGTGTCTTGTGTGGAAAACGCTGTGTACAAAGTCTCTAACAAAGCGCGAAAGAAACTTGTTCAGTTTTTGCGCGCTCAACCACATACCAAGGTAGTTCCTGGTGTCCTGCTGGTATGCCTGGGTGCAGAGCTGGTGCGCCTGCCAGATCAGGTCGACATCATACGGAGGAACCAGGGTCTCATCAGGGTGTTTCCATCTCAGCTGCACAAACATCAAGTACCTGGACCGGAAAATATTTGTGAAGATTAAGGAAACTTTTGCAAAGCTACTCGAAAAAACCGATGCCTTTTCTTGCCGATATACTCGCAGGTCCTTTTTGACACAGTGACTTGAACATTCACTTTCATTCAAACACATTCATCACTTGAGTTTGCGCACTGACATCTTGCTCGGCCTCCAGGTCTGGGAAGTCAGAATCAGTTTGAAATTATTCAGTGCGTTTCCACCTCCCAGTGCCGAACCAAGGGGGTTTCATGCTGCCAGCATCAATCTCCAGAGAGCAACACTTCTTTGTTCTTTTCAGAGTGAGTACCACCTGTATTTTGAGGAAGGATGGCTCTCTGTACTTGTTTCTGGCCAAATGGGTTGATGACAAATTCTGATTTCTGAAACAAGCCGTGCAATTTCCTTTTTTCCAGGGCAGGACTCAGGTCCAGTTTTCAGCGCCTTCCACATCGAGTCAGTCGTGTCCTGAGTTCTGCATGAGCGGTCGCTTTTGCGCAAAAGCTTCCCAGAACACTTCATGAAAGCTTGTAAACCAAAGAAATTGCGGTTGGTCATTCGCTTAGCTTGTTCAGGTGTGTTTGGTAGATACAGGTGGATCGCGTTGCAATTCACGGTGATATTTTTACAGCGAGTACCCACTTGCCCAATCTGATTTGTGAGATACCTTGATATTAAAACCCTGCGGAAGTGTTTTGCTTTTATCTTTCGACACCAACATGGCAGGTTGATCTTGTTTTTGGCTAATTTGCCTGAAATTTCACTCACACCAGCGAATTGATGTTGGTGTTGTCAGTGTTCTGTTCAAAACGTCTCTTACAGACCTCTCGATCGCTTCGTCCAGGAAGGCCCCAGACTGGTAGTGCGGAAGCGACACTTGGTAAAAGTAGTTTCTCATCTTTTTTGCTGCGGCCTTCAAGTCAAATGACGATCTGTTGGAGAATTGGAAATCAGGACTGAGCTTGGCAAAATCCACTTCGTAAGGCTCGTTGACGAATTCCTTCACCCAAATGACGGCCGTTTTGCTCGTGGCGCCGGCCAGCTGGCCTTGAGACATGATGTGCAGGCTGTGGTGGTGATCCTCCGACCCTGTGCGAAACAAATTTTTCATCCTGGAAGGCATCGCGAAACATTCTGTATTTGAAATGTTCGGTGTTTTCGACAGATGAAAATCAAGGCACAATTGGAGTTCAACACAAGTTGTCAGAGTCTCTGCCGAGAACCACTTTTGTGACTGGCTTGGCCACAGACAAACCTTGTCACATGGCGAGTTTGAGCACTGTTTACAACCTGTTTTTTCCTCAAGCATTGAACAACGTTTTGTCTACGAGTACCGCCACTTGTACATGCAGGTGTTTGCTTCGTGAGAGAAACTTATCGTTTGGCCCGAAAACTCTTTCGAGGTGTGCCAGAAACTCTGTCAAACCTGTATGTGGCTAGAGACAACAACAAAGTTTCGTCCTGTGTTCCTGGCCGTGTGTCAGATTTGAATCAAAATTGGTTTGCATTAAAAATGGTCAGTCAAATTTGACACAAGTGTGAGAATTTGCACTTGGTACCCAACAGGTTTGGCAAGAGTTGATTAAAGCATCGATCCTTTGTTGCACGTGGTTTGGTGAGATTACCTGTGAGTCTGAGGCAATCTTCCCGGTATTGCCTGGTGGCGAGAATGTGCAGGTACCAGACCCACCAGATGTCATCTGGAGGGACGAGCGTCACGTCTTCTCCTGCATGGGAGAGCAACAAAAACGACAGTGAAAATGGGGTGTTTAGAATGTTTCGAACTTGACACCTGTGGAAAGCTGATGTCGGAATGTCAGCCAAATTGACTTCAGGATCAAAGGGAAGGAAACTGTGGTTATTTGCCAAGCATTGACAGCAAAACAAGTGATCTTGATTGAACGGATTTTGCTGTCGTTCTGCTGATGACTGTCCGTCTGGATTTGTGTTTGCTTCTTGTACACGTCGGGAATTGGGTCGTGATGCCGTTTTCAAAAGACTTTCGGTCATGAAGGGTTTGAAGAAATCCCAAACGTTTCGATGAGTGACAAGCAGGGTGGGCTGGGAAATCACCATCGACACTGAAGCCTTTGGATCTGTGCAGGAAAGAACGAGGAAGTACACTCATGGGTACTTTTCATTGCGAGCCGTTTTTTATCACCAGGTACAGGCCTCGTTACCCCTGCACAGTCAAACCTGTTGCGAACTAAAATGTTGTTCCGTGGATCACTTTCCTGCCTTGAGCGTGGAAGTAACCATAATTTCTCTCAACCAAACGACGAGTGCTTCAAAGTCGTGTATTTCCACGCCAAATATCAGATGATCAGTCCTGCCCCCAGTTGTACCCCGAATTTTCCACTCAAAAATTGATGAACGAGGGAGATAACAGTGCGGTTTTTAGTGCAAGTCTGTTCTGTCCTTGTTTTCATTTTCCGACAATACGTTTGTTGTTTCTTCGGTGCGTGTTCTGCTCATTTTAGTTTCGCTGTCAGGCTTTGGTGGATAAGCAAGCCACTTTCTTGTGCGTCTCACACTTGGAACTTGGAGGGGGGGGCAGAAAAATGACTGTGGATTTCAAAAGAAGCTTTACGAAGAGCACCATGTGCACGAGTCATTTTCTGAGCCCGCCTTTTACCTGGTACGAATACACGTCCACACATGGTGTCTCTTCTGGAAGAGAATTGTTTCGTGTCAGAACATGTGTGAATGCTGAGACTCATGATGGCAGTCATACACAAGTCAGCACACGGGAATTGGTGAAGTTCTGGTTCTGGAGTACACTCCATTGCTCGTTCTTATTCAGCTTAATTGACGAAACTATTTGGAGCAATTTGCAGCCCTGGGCCACTCGGGAACTTTCCGAAGTTTCTTAGCATAATTTCCACGGTCTCTGACGCCTTCGGCATGGTTCTGCAGGTTCAAGGTGTGCGCAGCGCGTGAAACGTTGCGAACATGGAATCCTCTTTTTGATTGGGGTGTTGCTTCATGGAGGGACTCTCATCAGTACTGCATGGTCTTGCTGCAGACAGATTGCAAGTTTCACAATGAGCTCTTTCAATGGGTTTGCACGTGCCTCACCCCTCTGCACGAAGAGTTTTCACTGTGAGTCCAGGTAGTTTGGAGGACTATCCAGGCATGGTCTGTACTTACCACATTTGGACAGAAGCGGGAGCCAGTAGCTCTCGTATCTCCGAATGGCGTTGCTGATCGCAGCGTCACTGTGCAGCCTCTTGTCTCTATAGATTCGTCTCAGGAACCTGTAGTGGTTCTTGACCACTTTGTCGAGAATCACGGACACACTGAACTCCTCCATGTCAGAGGTCGGTCTCTCGTCAGCTGTCGGGTGATGGTGGTTGAAGATCACTCCATTAATGCCATTGAGTTCCATTTGACCTTCTGCCCTCGTGCAAGCCGTGCAAGGAATGCTCAACTGAGTCCATTTTTGTTCATTTTGTTGCGCCCTGCAAAGTAGAGGCTCACTGCGGTGGTTCTCCGAAGCGTGTTTGTCCCTCTGTTGTTGCAAGCGACAAGTTGACCGTCTGAAAGTGTGGCTGTCGATTTTCTGCCAACGATTCAGTTGATGGATTTCAGTCTCTAGTTTTGCAGAAGATAGCACGAGTGCGTTTTCCAAATATTTGAAAACAACACGACCAATTTTCTCCGCCGAGGCGAACAGATGTAGTACTTTGGTGCAAAGGAAGTACAGCTTTATAATTGAATACTTCTGTCAGGTGGATTAGTCTCGGCCGAGGCCCCGTGAAAAAGAACTCGTGGAGGCACCTGCAGGAGCTCGCGTTCTTTTCGTGCTTCAAGCCGAGCATGTTTGTCGGTCCTTCATTGCAAGGCAATTGAGCAGTGTCTTCCCAACCCAAACATTTGGGTATGTTGTGAAGCATTTGCTCGAGACAGGTTTTTTTCTGGGTGTTTTCAGTTTTGGAATGTGAAATTTGTTCTCTGCCCGATCACTGCGCTTGATCAAGGGCCTGTGCTCAACAACAACAAACAAAAAAATCAATTTGGTGATGTGGAACAACAGTGTGAAGCGTTTGAAGCAAACACCGGAGCTTCAAGCCTCACAGTGCAGCCTGTCTGATGGAACAACCTTCCAACCCTGGGCGATGCCAGAGCCAGGAAAAGCGATACTCTCTCAGTCTTCGGCTGTCGATCTCCGCCCGTTTCACACGGGTAATACAATCATCATGTCATGTTCCCGCGAGCGAGAAATAGATTTGCTTCAATTACACATTCCTCGAGATAAAGATTCTTTGATACTCGAGGCTCTTATCCGGCACAAACACGGAGACGTCGGGCGGTTCATTAGATATGATTCTGACGTCTGGGAATCCTCGCGTCCACTGTGGAACCTGGTGTGGCAAGTGAAGTTCGTGGCCAGAGCTTCGACCTGGAGCACCTCCTGGTTTCCTCTTCTAGAACAGCTGATGACTTCGAACCACATCGAAAGACGGATTCCTTCGCAGACATATCTTGCTGTGTTTGTGTTGTTTGCAGGAAAAATTTATGCCTGCGTTTTTTCGATCTTTTTATGACAGAAAAACACAACTGAAAACTTCGTCTTTCTGGTCAATGCCCTTCTTGAATCGGGGTATTGAGAGAGAGAGAGAGAGAGAGAGAGAGACAGACAGACAGACAGACAGACAGACAGACAGACAGACAGACAGACAGACAGACAGACAGACAGACAGACAGACGAAGAGCGACTTTGCTGAATGTTGAACCGTGCAATATGCTGTCAGCAACGAGTCATGAATGACAAAATCCTTCTTTGGATCACACCTGATGCAAAATGTTCCCATGCATTTTTTAAAAATACTTTCCACCACCATTTCCAGAACACAAAAGCTGTGACCTGTTGCAAAACCTGCGTTTCCCCACGTGTGCGCTTGTTTCCGAGTTCTCGAGAAGGAAAGCCAGATACCTCACTGTGTTTTTTTACGCAGCTGCATGTCTGAGCTTGAGATTTGAGAAAGCACGGATCCAGATGCGATACATCGCCAGCCCGCTCCTAGCCAGCTGCAAACAAATAGACGAAGATATCATTCCACAACATAAGCTTTCCAACTTGTCAGATACCACCGCAGCTTTGCCCTGCCAGAACTCGCGCAAATGCACTGTCCGAGCAAACGTTGACGAGTGATAGATCTGGACTCTTTCAGGCCAGTTTCTGCTTTGGCAAATGAATTGTGCGGTCACAAAGCAGTCATTCAGGTCCAGATTTGGTTCCGAATGTCATGATCGCTCTCAGTTCTTTGGAAAAGCAGCCGAAGAGATCTTCGCTCCGGGTGTTGGATTGGCAATGTTGATCAAAGGTGTTCCATTCTTCGCGGTTGGTGGAATGAAATGACGAGACATAGGTTTTTTCCACACACGGACACTTGTTTGGAGCATTGACTGGAACCTGAAATGATCAAACACCTGTATCTCTGTTCAAGGTCCAACTCGAAATGGCCACCGCTTTTTTTTTGCAGATTTGCAGTTTGTGAACACATCAGAACTTCAGAAGCAGGTCATCAAGACATCACGGGAGCAATTTTTGTGCGCATTGGCTTTCTTGTGAATCGGCGTTTTTTTTTTTGCTGAAACAGTACAAAGTTGCTTGAAGATTCGAGTTGAGCGGAACATTTGCTTTTGTGAGCGAGAACTCTTGGTAGAAGTGAACTGCGGTTTTCTTTTGTCTTCATCACTTTGTTTCTTTGTGTTATGTCTTTGGTTGAACTTCAAAAAAACAAGGGATGGTGTCTCCCGATGTCTTGAGTTCAGCGTGAACACGGCACACATGTACGAGGGGAATACTAAAAGTCTTTTCTGTCATGTTCAGCACCTGGCTGCGATCAGGCTTTGTGCTTGTCCGCCAAAGCATTGTTCTCTGTAGTCAAGAGCGGTTCGAGCG
>JAAUXT010063806.1_pt1 | contig 14254 bp, 13 predicted proteins | sample 7278171 | NCBI WGS metagenome assembly JAAUXT01 (sample SAMN14350112, study PRJNA611818) | marine sediment metagenome | isolation source: surface marine sediment (1.8m) | place: French Polynesia: Moorea | collected 2018-08 | reverse complement strand
TTGGCCATGTGCTTGTGTTGACATGACCATGTGGAGTTGTTTACTTGGCCATGTGCTCTTATTGACAAAAGAACTCTCCTCTTCACTCTCCTCTCGGGAAAAACACACATAGTTTTTTCGACGCTCGTGACGACTGCGCAGCCAAAAGCCGTGGGGACCAAACGTGACAATCTCTCGAACCGCTTCGCAACAACAAACCTGCCCTCGACTTCGTCGAAGATTTGTCAGCCTTTTCTTCTTCTTTTTCATGACTGCAGTGGCAAGTTCGGCGTGTTCATGAGACGAAGAAGTGCTCATTTGCCGATAATTTTAATTGGATTATGCTGAGCAAACAACTCCCTGTCGTGTCGTTTTTCAGAAGAAGTATTCATCACGCGAAGTATTTGCGAGCCCCTCGGGCATTCACGTGCTGAGACCGAACCTTGTTTGAGCTTTTGTCTGCAACATTTTCATTTTCATGGGTTGCTCCAAACGTGTGCGCATTTGTTTCCGTACAACGGCTCCGTGCCATGTTTGCCTTCGAGATACTTTTGCCGTCACTCACCCGCTGAACGACTGCTCAGTGAACGAGGAATGGATCGAAAGGGTTCGCTCGTGCACGAGGGGCATTTCGTTTCCATAAATATACCGTCAAAAAGTTTGTCGGGGTGCCATTTAAACTGGATGACATCATGATCAAAGTTTTGGACAGCTGAATTGGAACCATCATGCACCCTCGTACCTTCCCCGGGAAATGTTTCGATCCAACGCAAAAAAAACAACAACTAAATTGTTTCAAAGCTGATGGAAAGCTTCCAGTTTTTCTTGCAGAAAAAAACCCCGAAACAGTCTGAAGCATGTTCACAGAACGTGCTGGAACAAAAGCTTTGTTTGATCAAACCAAACTGAAGCATTTTTTCAGAACAACTTCAGCAACGGCGCTCTGTCCACTGCACATCTCTTTCATCACGGACGCCTCCTCTCTGCAGTCCGCGAATTGCTCGTACATACGTGCAACAACACGTGTGATGTGTTGATGACACCTACGCGCAATGGAACATTGGTCACGTCTCGCGGGTTCCAAATCGCAATGCCGCATCATTGAGCCTTAGAAAAATGATTTTGAGCACAGGGTGGCGAAGATCCTTCGACCCTCACACCTATTTCTGTAGGAGGGGGAACCCCAAGATGATGTCAGTTTTCACTCAGACGAAGAACCATTGAAGTTTGAATCTCTGTCCGTTTTGTGGTGTTTTGAGTTGAGATTTTCACCAAACGGCTGACCAAAGAAAACCTGGAGGACAAGCCAAGCACTGTGTGTAAAGACAAGGCTGTCATAAATTTTGATAGAAATGGAACAAAATTGATGAACTGAGAGTTACTTTGTGAAAACAAAAGAGCACTTTTTTGTGCAGTTGTCTTTCCACTGGTTGGAAGAGAGCCCCAGGCCCATAACTCAGCTACATGTGGCAAAAAGAATGGAGGGTCTGTGTGAAAGTGAGTGCTTTTCTTGCACACTGGTGAGTATTTTGACGTACCACGTGAGGTTAACACACAAGAAGTGAGACCAATTTGCCCCAGATCTCCTTTTATGATCGTGTTCTGCTGCACCCAGGATTCATCCGTTGTGGAGATTGGACTCAGGTGGCTCTTGGCAGAAACCGATCTTGGTAGAGCTCACGTCCTTCTGGATGAGCCTGTGGACCCTCCTGATCAATCCGCTGTTCCTGGCAACTTGTCTGTTCATTCTGGATGAACTGAGTCGCCTTCGGGAAATTCGTCCGTCGGACCGTCGGAGCCCCGTGTGTGTCAGTCTTCAAAGTGGCAGTTTTTCAAGAAGAGCCCAACACACATCGCTGGACGCTCCGATCACCAATGACTGCTCACTTGAAATCCGATGCAGAAAGGCCCACTCCGATTGACCTCCTTGCAGCTTGCAGCTTGCCACCTGTTTCATGTGTAATTTGCACCCGGCTTCAAATAAACCACGGTTCTGTCGACGCATTTCTGGGCTTCAGCAATCAAAATGAAAAGGGCAAAACTGTGAACATTTGAACTCGGAATGGTAAAATTATTCTTTACGCGTCGTCTTTATTTCTTTATTTGGTCTGATAATGTTTTTTCTGTCTCCTTTTTGAATTTTTTGTTTCATTTGTATTGTTCCGCTCGTACCCAAACACCAAAAGGTTGCAGTGGCGGGAGTCACGTGACAGGAGGAAAACAGAGAGAGCACGAGCCGGGACTGGTGTTATATCTATTGAAAAAGTCTTTCCTGAGAAAAAATTCCTCGACTTATGTCCATTAACAAGACCAATGCAATTTTCACAAATATTTGTACAGAGCTATTCCCATAAGATTGGCAGACTATAGACAGATTTGAACAGGAAATGTCAAGCAAAAAGTGATTCCCAAATTACAAATGCACCGGCCGTGATCGTGCGACTCAGTTCTGAAGAAGCTAAGTAGTCTAGAGAACCGCAAAAGTGATGACGAAGCTCACAAGTTGTTTCATCCGAAGGAAGAAAACTCAATTTTTATTGTATATTTGGTGAGTGTACGTTCAGTGGACAAATCCTAGAACTGATTTGTGTGTATAGAACAGACATTTATGGTTGAACGGTGCTCTAGATCCAGATTCAACAAACAAAAGCGCGAAACATTGGCAAAATTGGTGTCACGAAATGTGCTCAATTTTGTTAAGGTTCACTTCTCTCTGCCTTCCACTGACTTCTCCAGACTGATGTGTGTGAAGCTGAAGCAATGGGGCCAACACAGGGATCCTGTGACGAGCCGAAGCCTCCAGTGTCCTCCAGAGCCCATTGGATCCTCCGCACCCCCCCCCATCCCATGCCCACCACGGCCCCTGTGGACTGTCCTTTTGTCCGTGATCAATTGGCGAACAGGTGTGAGCCAATCAATCAGATGTGGTGCGACCAGGCTTGGGAGAACCACCAGTACTGACCTTAATGGTTGGGGTTTGGACAACCCTGTGCCAACTGGACCACGATTCCACTGAAGCAGTGATTTGGCAGAGGGGCCTGCCCATTGAAATGATTGATAGTTGATTGAATGAGACTCTGATCAGTCGGTGGAACCCTCAATCACCTTGACTCATGCAGAATGTTTTACACAGGACCACGCTTCTAAGTTCTGGATGTCCATCTTGGATTTTCCAAAAAGAGGTCATGTGATACCACTCTGGTTCCCATGGCCCCTGGGGGGAGGGAATCACCCAGAGCCAGAATATTCACTAAATATTGAGAGAAATCAACCTCAAATGGCAAAACTTTGTATACAGATGATTGTTGTAAAATATTGTTGAAATATTAAAATGGCCACTGAGGCCAGTACCCCCCTGGTAGGGGAGCAGTGTGGTGTGACATACCAAATTTGATTTGTCAGTACCACCATTAAATGGCATGAGATATACCAATAAATAGGGGAATTTCTGCCTCAAGAAGACAGTCTCTTGTGAGATACCCAACTGATCATTTGTGATATCACTACAAGAGAAGAACAGATGGACACAGGTGTCCGTTCCCAAAAATACTGTTCCATAGCCCGACCACGTAAAAATCCGGCTTTGGTCCAAAGTACAGATTTACCTTGTTGCTGAAATGTGTCTCCTCACCTCAATTTATTTTCCAAGTCGTTTCCACGATCTTCAGTTTTTTTTATGTGGACAAATAGTCATCAGGAACCAACCATAGGAAATCGCGTGGTGACTGGTCAGAGCTTGTGTATCCCGGACACTCGTGTCCACACTGAAACATGTCAAGTTTTGCCCTGATTTAACCAGACTTATATTTCCCTCTCCCACACACACAACCCGGTCCCCGCTTGAGTGTGGCGCTGTGGTCTTGACAGGGTCTTGCGAGGGTCGTCCATATCTGCATTTTTGCACGTGAATGCTCGTGCGGAGCTTGGGTGAATTTTGCACCCCGTTTGGGTAGTTCTTGTGACATTCAGGTGGCATCTTTGCTGGTCGAATCAAATCAAGAAATCTAAAAGAGATGTCTACAAAAATTGGTGATCAAACTCTGGCGTTGTTCCAACCTGCCAGATAATGTGGGTTCATGTGGACAGTGAAGTTGAAAAGGTTTCCTCGTTTGATTGCACTGCCCCGAGGAGGTGAGGCTCCTCGTAGTCGTGATTGTCCTCAGCTGTTCGTCACGCGCAAAAGACACTGAGGTGCCAATGGCTCGTCATTGTCCTCGAAGTAATGTGCTCGTCCGATTGCTCCAAACAAAGATGAACTGCGCGATGAAGGCATGCACAAAGCCAAATATTATTAATTTATCTCTTTGCGTTCATTTGCGTGATTTCAAAATTGAGCGTCTGGCATCTCACACTCATGTCACCCTGTTGCACGGGAAAAACATTTCATGATCAATACTTGTAGATGCATGGTGTCGAGTAACAGATGATTCGTTGTTTCGGAACGCAACAGTCATGTCGAGCATTCCAACGTACAGAGGTTAAAAATGAAATGTGGGTGTGGCCGTCTACCCTTCCCCGCGTACCTTTGGTTGGTGAAGGCAACAACAGTTGGCAAACCCTCCAACCCTGGCTGATGGATCCCAGGTTGTTAACCCACCTGGCAACCCACCAACCTGATTGCCAGACCCAGACTCATCACCACTTGGTCAGAAACCCCCAACCTTGTGGTTGGTGGTCACTTTGTTTGGGAAGTTTTCTCACCCTGGTCACCAACCCTCTGTGGTCAATGCCCCCCAATGGTTGACAAAATGCCCCCATTGCTCCCTCAGTAGCAATGCTGTGCCGTGCCAAAAGTAGCTCTGTTAGGATATTATCAGATACTTCCAGTTGCTTTCGGTCTACAGCTCACAAGCCATTAAAAATCAGTGGGTGGGGACTTGAGAAGTGGGAGGGCCGACAAATATACATTGGCTGTCAAACACCAACAAAATTGTCCATTGGTTCCGTATTCTGGGCCCTTCAAACAAGTTCCACCGCTTGGTGGTTGTGGCCCTGAACGAGAAGAGACTGCAAAATTCATTGCGCCATGAAACCGACACAATTGATAGGAACTTGATTTCTCCAATGTCATGTGTGGTGTGGCGAAGCTCAACAAGGGCCAGGAATGACCAGACCAACCTGAGAATTAGAAATCCGTCCCGAAGTCCCAACGTTATCAGAAGGGTTTCCTCTCGGAGGGGCGTTCCCTGAGAAATTCCATTCGTTTATTTGCCCCTGACCCTGACCCTGACCCTACCCCTGCTGTGCTCTGCTCTGCTCTGCACCACTCACCTCCTGACACACACCTCGCCCAAAATTTACGTCACCTGTCTCTCTAAGGAACCCTGAAACTCTGAAAATTTCCGGAACCTTGTCTTTGTTGAAAACTACGGAAATATGGCAGGTGGATGGGTCAAGGCAGAAGTCAGGACGTGGCCGGGGCTGTCGCCCCGCCCTGGCTCCAGGCGAGAATACACAGACAGGCGGGAGAGATCAAGCAGCTCGTCTCCCTGTCTTACAACGATTTCCTGTCATCCGTCAAGGACCTCAACAAAGTGTGAGTGAGCTGGAGGCACACAACGCATCCTTTGGCAATTTATTTTGAAGATTGTTTCGATGTTTTGTCCAATAAAATGGTCTCTTTTTCTCTCCAGAACACATTCTTTCTGTGATCTGCACGGCAAACAGCTGCAGTTCCAAGTGAAGAAAGGAACGGACAGCACGATTTTTTGGAAGGGGACTGTTCGGTTGCGAGTTCACAAAGTGAGGATGCTTGGTGTGGTTGATTGATTGATGCGCTTGCTTTCATTTCAAAAATGAGCTCTCCTCCCACGCAAGTGTCTCTTGTTCGAAGTCGAATGGGACTATCTCAACATGGTCTCCCCAAATTGACCAGATCCTGGATCCACCTTTGCACTTCCTGAGTGCCCGTCGGACGTCCAGATGCACAAGTTTGCGCACGGTGCATTCGTCCGTCACATGCAATTGTGTTCTCAGTTACTCATTGCCGGTTTGACACTATCTAATTGGGATTAGCTTTCCAGGTTAATGGGCGTAGTGGTGCTATTGAGACGACCCGCCTACTCAGTCTGAAGCAGTACATCAACCTGTACAATGAGATTATGCGGCAAGCGAACGTGGCCATCTCGGAGCAGGGAAAACTTCCCGCTCAGGAAATCTGCGCTTCAATGATTCTCAACGAGTGAGTTGTCAGTCGTTGTTGGCCTGTTCAGAGAAGGAATCTGTCACTGTTCACTGCTCTGTTGCAATCCCGCGACAGTATGTCCGAAATTTTATGAGGTTTTGCGGGCAGAAAATGCATTTTTTCGGTCTCACAGGTTGAACATTGAGAGTGTGGAGGACAAGGACGACGAGGAGTGCTGCATCTGCATGGACAGAAAGGCGGAGGTCATTCTTCCGTGCGCGCACATCTACTGCGAACAGTGCATCGACGAGTGGTAGGTTATCAGCGGGTCCATTATCATGTATTGTCCAAGTACAGCGTTGGCTGTAAGACGCAGCATTGTGGACTGCACTGCAGTCTGTGTAAGAAGCAGATTTCCTCAAGGCAACAAGAAAAGGAGAGGGGGATGGAGATACGTATGCAGGAGTCAGTTATCGTTTTGTTGAAGAATTCAGGGTTTCTGTTTCTGATGTCTTTGGTAGGAATGTGGACCACAAGACTTGCCCGATCTGTCGTGCGACGGTGAAGAGCAGCGACGAGACGTGGGTACTCACGGAGAAGCCCGACGAGAGCGAGATGGCGTACGAGACTTCCGGTTACCTCATGGGGCTCGCCGACAGGTCCGGCATTCCCTCCAAAAGCCCAAACGATTAACCTCTGCAGGGAAGGGTTTAGTTTTTGTACCTTTTGCTGGGTTTGGTGCACCTGTGAATGGTTGTGTTGAAGTGTTCACCAAGTCTTGCCCCTAAACTTGGTCAGAAAGACACACCTTGTTCGAGAGTGATGTGATAGTGTACAGTTGTGTGTGGAAGGTTGACTGTGTCGCACTTTGTGCCTCGAAAGTTCAACCCCAAATGGTGCTCTTTCAGGGGACATGGTGATAAACTTGCTGGCTGTCAAAATTTCACAGATCTCAGAAAGTGCAATCCTTCAAGACTTATCACTCTGGCATTGTTGTCTCGGGTCACTGGCAAGTTGGTCGTTGGGTTTGTGGTCCATTTCCTGAAGTGCAATTTGGCTGAAGCTGCTGGCACTGTGCTCTTGGTGAACACGTGTTTTGGGCTGTTTCTTGAATCATTTTTGAACTCGCACAGTGTCAGTGTGTATCCAGAAGGCAAGTGTGGTTCTGAAAGTGTGTACCGTTGTTTCAGTCCGGTCTTCAACACGAGGCGGCGTACTTAAATCTGAACTTTATTGAGTAATTGACAGAAATTGTGCTCTCTTCCTTGTTTTCGTCACGATAACAAATTCCAGTCTTGCAATTGTCGTCGGAGGTTTGTGATAGCAGGGAAGGACTTGTGCGTTTGGGTGTGCGTGCACGCGTCTGTGTTTGTGTGTTTACGCGTGCGTGCGTGTCATGTCTTGATTCTTTTCTTGAGCGAGCAATGTACCGTAGCAGTGTTGCGAAGGGTACTGCTGTAGCGACTCGCAGGCTAAATTTACGACTGAACCAAACCTACAGAGTGACACAGAGTGCCAACAGTTTGTGAGAGAGAGTGTCAAGAGAACACGGCTTCCATTGGTGTTCTCACCTGTTTCTGTGCGACCAAAGAAGCAACCACAAAAGATGGAAGTGTTTTGAAACTTTTTGTTGAAGCTGGACGACGCCACAAACGGCAAATGACTTTCACAAAGTTCTCCATGTTTCTTTCAATGCGTACGAGTGACACTTCTAGTCATGAACAATGCGTAATATTTTATGCAAGCTGAAATGCTTTGACAAGTTTGCAATGCGCTGTGGAGCCACGCACTTGGTTCGATGTCGCCGGGTTCACGGAATTCCTGCAAACTTTTGTGAATGCCTTCGAAATTCTGTTCGTCGCCGACACCGGGCTCTGTGCTCAGAGGCTTGCAGCTGTTCTTGTGATCGCTCTTTTGATTATTCTCCAGCCGATCCATGAGGACAGTGGGGCCTGAGCCCATCTCGTGGCCCAAAAGAACGAAAATTTCCCCTCAGGGTTGAAATGCTCCCAACCTCAATCCTGCATCCGCTGGAGCAGTGCAATCTCGTTTGACGTGGCCTTGTTTCACGTTGAACATCGCCATGGGGGCAAGGGTTGGACAGTTTCTTCACTGTCCACAATGGCGGTGTTGAACGTGAAGCGCGCCGGTCAAACATTCACAAGAGAAATGCTTTATTACAGTCAATAAACATCCCAATTCAAGTCAGCCGAAGACTTTGACTTTGTTTCCTGTATTTCTGAATCCATGCAATTGCTGTCTCACCAGAAAGTTATCTGGAGCACAAATTTCAAAATATTTGGAGACAGCAACTTCAGATTCATTGCACACACGCGAAGCACATCACCAGGACGAAAAGAGGGGCGGTCTCGGCATGGGAGGCAGGAAGTCCTCGTGGTGCTGAGATCGGATTTGATTGAGTCCAGTGCAGAAGCGGGAGTGGGGTGGCTCGAAGGAGCTCGGTGGACGCGTCAGCTCAGGAGGCGGGTCTGCCAGCTGAAGGAGAGATGCGAGATGCTGAAGAGGATTTGCGTTAATTACTTGTACATTGTGTTGTAATGACTGAAGAACCAAGTCTTCACAAACTGTCATAAAATGTTTCTCAAGTTCTCAACACTAACTGCTTTTGCTGCTGTGAAGTGCCAACAGAATCATGCATGCAGTCTGCACAGCGTTGACAGGAACACCAACCTAGCCAGAAGGCATTTGCAGGAGAGTGGTCTTCGAATCGTGGGCCAAAGAAAAGTCTTGCTGGTGCCGGGATTGGAATGGGCTCGGTGGACCGAAGTGGAGGTGGTGAACCTGAAAATGGTTCAGCCTGGTTGCATTTCCGCTTCTGTTGACTGAGCCAGAGACAGACTGCATGCAAGCCTGTCTTGAAGTATCATTTTCGTTGCAGTTCAATGTCCCCCCTTTTCGAAGTTTATTGCAGGCACACAAGTGAGTTGCTGGTCGTGATGAATTGCTGTACACAAGTTGTTTCGCACGGCATTTCGTCCCTGCCAGTAACTGAAAGATCTGATTCTTGTGGTCTGTTTTGGGCCCTCACCGCTCTGTTGGCGACAGAACCGCTGCCCCCTCGGAGATGTGTCGGAACGTATTGGCGCAGCTTGGAGCTGCCCATCTTCTGCGCTGAGGCTTCTGCGTGCGACTTCCCTGCAGAACGTTTGTGTGAGTATTGCAGAACTCAGTCGACCAAAAAGAACCTCGTGATTCTACTTGTGTGCCATTGCATCGATTGATGTTTCACAGTGAAATCAGTCAGTCTCCCAAACAACTTCTGTTTGACAGCAGTGCAAGGCATCAAGAGTGTTGGACACCAATCTCGAAAGCTGAAACCAGATTGCGGTCGGTGAACCGGTGGTCGAAGAGATTTTATGCATGACTTTCGAATCGTTTTTTGCGAAAGGTAGCAATCTGGCAGTACAACAAAAGAAAAACAAGTAAATCCCGATGGCCAAATGAGTCCTCACACCAAAGGCCCAGGCTTCTGTATTCGTTCTACAAAGATTCTTTCCCAAATGGAACTATCAAAAAGTATCACCAAGAATGGGGTCGGGTCGGGTGCTCTGGGTGCGGTTCTGTCTGCTCGTCGTGCTGTTGTCATTGCCGAAGGTTTGTGGTCTGGGCGGCGCAGTGGCGGGGTGCACAGAGCCCGAAGGGGGTCCGCCGTGCGGGTGCCTCACGGGCACAAACCCTGCAGAAGAGTCCTCGCGCGCCGCGCGACGCAAGTGACGAACGTCCATTGAAGCTCCGTTCTTGCGCGGTGACGGTTTAGCAAGATTTCCAGTAACTACCTGCTCACCTGAATGGCCGACATGCAACGAGAATCACTCTGAGTAACTTTGACGCATGATGCTTTCGTGCAATACATTTTGGTGCAAAACTTCCGCGTGCATGCAGAGAGGGGTTAACGGATTTTGGATTCGTGAGAAGTTCACGATGAAAAATGTGTCGCGTACCTGCCAGAGTTTCCCTTCCGCTGTTCAACGCATTGTGGACGCCCGCGTCGACTGCGCTCGGTGGGACGGGACTGAACTGCTCAGAAGTGCGCTGTGACGCCACTCTCGCTGAGGTCGCCCACGCCACAGCCTCCAAATGGGAGCAGACACGATTTCACTCCACGCAGTGTGGAGACTCTGACAAATTCTTTCCCTGTTTGCGTGAAATCACATTTCTGCTGTCCAGAATCAGACAAAATGGTCCAACCATTACATGCAGGTCGTCCTTCTTGGCCTCACCTCGCCAGCTGAGTTGCACACGATGGTGGTTCTGCTTGGGGCAGAGGTCCATCCTTCGGAAAAGACGAGGTCCCTGGGCGCCGAGACTCTGGTCGAGTCACCGTTGCCTGACCACACCGTCAGAGTGGCGTTCGGCAGCAGCGTTAGTCTCCGAGGCAACAAGAATTCCGCCACCTTGTGCCCTCCCACCGTCTGCTGAATGCTGTACCCGCCAATCTGCTCTTCCTGCGACCACACACCGAAGAAACTGAGAACACTGTGCATGGTTCCAACGCCATACCTGGATGAGGCTCAGTGGAATTGAAACATTGCATGTTGTTATGGAGTCTGATGTGAAACATCCAAGAGTCCCATTGACCCGTTGTTCGTAACACTTTTGTTTGATTTTACTTCTTCAAACCGTGTTGGGTGATTGGTTTCTTGACTGTTTCAAGTCTCGATGTCTCGTGCGCCTTGCACCCATTCCGGAAGAGAGTGCAACATAACGAAACTTGCTTGATCGTGTTTGAAATTTTTGGGAAGAAACTATCCCAAAGATTTGTCTCAAAGCATCTGGTGTGGTCTCACCTTTGATGGATTTGTGTTCAAGATGCTGACGAACTTCCCGTCTTCCTGTACCTCCCAGACTTTGATGTGTCCCAGTGTGCTGAACAGAGATGCAGACCCATTGTGCAAACTTTGATTGGGTACACACCTTTGTTTGAGAACCCGACGCTGTAGCAACACTACCTGGACGTTTTGATCCCATACTCTCGAATGGGTGTGTCGGCTCCGGGTTGCGTGGCGTCAGGTGTGGGCTCCACATTCACAGATGACACCTTAAAGTGCATGAGTGGATCAGTCTGAGATGAAGTTGTGCAAAAAACAAAAAAAAATCAACACAGGTCTTTTGTTGCAAGCAGAACCTGACAAACCCTCGGGTAAAGTTACCTTTCCGGGAGCTTTGGCCACCTGGTACTGCCTTTCTGGTCGTAGATCGTTAAACATTGCATCGAAGTAGTCCCGTCCCTGGCCAAGGTAGGTGGGTATCAGCAGAGATTTCTTGCCGAAGACTGTTCGTGATGACAACAAAAGAAACGACGCAAGTTGACACAGGTGTTTTGACCTGTGGCCAATTTGTACATTTTCAAAGGTTGGCCAGTGTTTCAGTCTCTTGCGCATTCAGATCAAACAAAGTTCGTGGAGACCCCGGGACTTCGCTCTCGGGTCACTGATCCGCTACGACAATTGTTGTCACCTGGCGCTGACTTGGCTCTGCCGACGATGGGCCCCACAGGGTGATTGGTGAACTGGCAGGAGGTGAGGGTCTTGGGAAGCTGTGGATGCTGTTTTTCGTCACCGGACTGAGGAAATGTTGGGTTGCCTCGACGGTAGAAAAACCTGGAAACAACATTTCGGAGGGGAAATATTCGAAATTCGTGAATTCACCCCAAACAAAAGAAAAAAATCCGGTTTTTACCTCCCATTCTGTTGGTCAAAGACTTTGGCCTGTTCCGGATCAAACTGTGCGTCAGAGTCAGTCATTGAAGATTTCTGCTGTCCTGCGAGGGCCGCCTCCACATTTCGGATCTTCTGCTCCAAGAACTGAATGCGCTCTGTTGAGTATTGCCTCTCCTTGGCCAATATATTTTCCAGTTGAATCTTTTCCTTCTTCAGCCGAGCAATCTGTCGTGACACCAGCAGATAATGCAGAAGGATGAGAAATTCTGGTGAGATGGCGTGACCAAGTTGTTGAATATACTTTGCGTGGACCAACACCCTGACTTGTGCACGATTTTTGCCTTGCAGATTACAAAAGCACATTCTCACAGCAAGCAAAGCAAAACGTTCTCACACTTTCTTCCATTGACGCGACCTTCTCCTGCAGGTCTCGAATCGCGTCTGCTTTGGGTGCAGCGTGTTGTTCTTGGCTGTAGACACCGACAGGCGCGCCGCTGTCTGGTCGACTCAGAGCGTGGTCCCTCACTGTATCCAAGGCCTCACTCAACTCGGTCACCTTTGTGTGAAAAGCACTGCGAATGTGCCCGGACAGCCACGATGGATCAAAACATTGAACCTAAGAACCACGTTTCAAATGAGATCAACTCTCCAAACCGTTCAATAAATCAATGCAAAAAAGCATGACAGCTGCTCAGTCAAGAAAAATGGTTCCAATCGCATGCAAAAAGGCACCTGCAGTAATTCAGGACCATCCAGATCCAAAGGGAGAGTCCGCTGTCGGCGGTGGCACCTAGCCAATGTGACCATTCAGGTGGAATGCGAGTATTCAAAACGGTCCTCTGGTGCGACCAAGCAGTGGTTTCTGGCACATCCAAGAGGGAACTGGACGCAAGCCCCCACTCTCCAATATTGCAACACCAAAGATCGTGAGCAACATGGGAATTTCAACGCGTCCATTCCTGGGTGTTTTTGACGGTCTCCCAAACTGGCCCTGGCCCCGGATCCCCATAGCAACTGCGTGAGCAAATGTGTGCCCAGACCGTGGCCCCTGGTACTGGCTGAGTCCCATTTCTTCGCCAGACGCAAACACACCTTGGCTTCCAATGACATGATGGTTTCGGTGGCACTGGCCAGTTTCTCGGTGAGATCATTCTTCTCGCGCAGCGAGACCTGGATGTCGGCGTCGTACTGTTGCCGCAGAAGCAGCACCTGTTCGTCGGACTCCAGATGCGCAGACTGCGCCGCGTCGTACCTGCACGTGCAGTTCCAACGGCGTTGTTCACTCAACGATTTTGGAACGTGTTCAGATTTCAAGCATGTTCAGAAAGCGTAATTTGTTGTTGGAATCGAGCACAACCTGTTTGATGAAGCAGTAATGTTTTGATTTGAGCGTGCATGGATACTCGTACTCACTTCCTTTTGAGGTCCTGGTTCTCCCGCATCAGGTCCTCGTAGTGCTTCTGGAGTTTGCTCAGTTCCTCCATCTTCAGCTCAGTCCTTCTCACAAAATGACAAAGTGAAATGCATGCAGACGATCTGTAAATGTTCCCCAGCAGGTTCGTCCCCTCTCAGGTTGTCTGCTGAAGGTGCGGAACCAAATAAGTTTACGGAAACATTGATTCCGTTCGACAGTAGCAGGCAACACAAATCACAAGCATTCCAGTTTCAAGCTTTCTCCTGCAACTCAATTTGAATTGCTGCATTGTGAATGTTTTTGATGCCATGGCGACTAAAACCGACGAAATTCTGTCTTCCGTTGAGAATTTTTGTGTTCTTGTTCGAGACAATGCTCAAACACGCGATTCAACTGCTTCGGTTTGTTTGCCGTATCCAACGATCCAGTGACTGTGACAATGGTTGCACAAAAGGGATCCAAATGCTCGTGTTCGGTAATCGCTGTAATCTATATCGAGACGTAATTTATTGTCTCTTATCAAAATGTTAACACCTATCTGTGTGTTTGCGTTACGGTCCTCGAACAGAATTGGACACATTTTTTCACTGTCAATAACAGGAACAACAACAACTGGACGTTGTATCCAACGGAAACAACCCAAATCTTTTGCAGCGTAGCAAATGAACAGAAAAACACGTTTTACAAGTTGTCATCATAATTTCAACGAAATTGTAAAGGAGAAAACATAACTTGAATGTGGTTTCTTCTGGAGCTTGAAATAACTCACTAGTCGTGAAAATTAGACCCATCCCAGTTTGATGGCAATTTTCCCACCTGAAAAATAGCTTTGTGGAGCTCACGGTGATTTGAGGAAATTTCGGTTGCTCTGATTTGGCTTGCTCTGATTTGGGTCACTTTTTTGAAATAAAATTTATACTTTTTTCATTCAACATTCACAACTTGGTGTTATATATATTTACCATGACCACCCCCTAAGTACTGCCATGGCCTTCCATAGCCACAGCAACAGCCACAGCCAATCATATCATTCCCCTAGATGGAGCCACTATCCTA
>JAAUXT010117409.1_pt1 | contig 14255 bp, 7 predicted proteins | sample 7278171 | NCBI WGS metagenome assembly JAAUXT01 (sample SAMN14350112, study PRJNA611818) | marine sediment metagenome | isolation source: surface marine sediment (1.8m) | place: French Polynesia: Moorea | collected 2018-08 | reverse complement strand
GAGTGAGTGAGTGAGTGAGTGAGTGAGTGAGTGAGTGAGTGAGTGAGTGAGTGAGTGAGTGAGTGAGTGAGTGAGTGAGTGAGTGACGTCTCTCGGTTTCTTGACGCACCGTTTTGACGAACGCCGTCGTGATGAACGGCGCCACCGTACCCGGTATGCACGCCACTGTGTTCACTATTCCGTTCACGATTCCGGCGTACCTGAAATTTTCGTCCACGTCACTTTCATACAACACAAGGGAATTCACCAACATGTGCACTGAAAAAATCTTCTGCACAAAGCGATCGTATAGAAAAACAGCGCAAGGCCTTCACTCACTTGGGCGCGATTTCGATCTGGTTGGGGAGACTCCCGGACCTGTAGGTGGACGTGATGCCGTAGAACCCGAGGCAAGCGAGCACGAGAGACACGTCCTGCCCGGTCAGGAAGCCGAGTCCAACCATGATGCCAGCCGCAGGGAACAACGCTGCAACACAGGCTTCCTTCAGCTCTCGCAACTCAACATCACCGAGGATTGTCCTTGATTTCTCAGAAATGGAAATCCTTGGATGAGCTGTCACTGATAATCAGGTGCACAGCATCCACAAGGAGACTGATCTTCTTTTTGAAGTTGCTGCGTGTTAGAAACACAAACAATAAAATAAACCCCGTAGATCTATTTGAACGGTTTGTTGGAGAACAAGTTACAACTTGAAAATTTTTTGAAGAACTAAAATCTGCTGTTTTCTCTCAAATGACCGCAACCCTCGAACTCATCAAGAGAATCGTCTGATTTTCCCAACCTCTTTGCAATTTCCCCCAAAGAAATATCATATTTCAGATTTCCAGAAGCTGTGGGGACCGTGGGCAGCTTTTGTCTAGTCCACGGAACATTTCGACACAACAACTAAATGGAGAGAAGAACTCACAGAGACTCTGCATCAGTTTCCTGACGCGGACCTTCTTGACGCCTCGTCTGAGCATCCAGTCGGCGAGGAGAGGAGCGAAGAAACACACGATGAAGTTGCACACGTGCGGAAGAGATGAAAACAGACCATCCTGAAGAAATAACAACACCCCACTTTCACCAATGTAGAGACGAACTTGGTCTGGACAGTGCCGGCTATCTTAGGGCGAAAAAATGAAAGAAACGAAAACATTTTCGGAGAGTTGAAACGAACAGACGAAAATTACCAAACATCGGGTGGCTGGGCAAATGGCAAATGCGCACATCACACACCTTTCTCAATGAAGTTCATTTCAGTCTCGCGGAACAACCCCGTGGTCATTAAAATCAGAACAAGTGCTGACCTCGGATATGTCGGTGTGCATCACGTCGACGAGGTACTGAGGCAGCTCCATGAGCATCATGAAGTTCATGTAGTTGAATCCGACCTCGGAGAAGGCGATGGCCCAGAGAGGCGGGCTCGTCAGCAGACCCCTCCACGGGATCGGAATCACCTGCGCGACCACAAACTCGTCAAACGGACACTGGACAAGGTTTAGAGTGCACAGACTCCCAAATGACCGAGTGGAAACTGCGCGGACACAACAGTTTAGGACGGATTTCGTGGAGAAATGTGACTGCATCCGTGGGTGGCTCCGAAACAAACACTGACCGACAAAACGGAGTCCACTTTCACAATGTTCTTCTGCAGATACATGAGCTCCGCATCGGAGATTCTGGGGTGAGTCTCGGGAGAATTGTGAACGAGGAAGCAACACGCGATCACCCACAGAACGCCCACAGCTCCTGCAAAACAGACTTTCAAGTAGAGAATCAGTCGCGGGCAGCGTACATCGGCAGGATAGCACTTGTCCCAATCCAACAATGTTCGAGTCACACAATGTCTGAGTTGAAATTTTCTGTGGGGGGGGGGGGAAAGTCGGACAATGTCCAAGTTACCAGGATGGACACACGGACCCCAATACAGGGGCAAACCAATATCAGCTCGCTACTTCGGCTGATAAATATGCACACCAAAAAGAGATCACCAAGCTTGTGCCATCGTGTGCTTGGTCAATCTTTTGTCACTTTCTTCATTTTGTGATCAGAGACCCTCTGGTGACTCACCGGGACCGTAGAAAAGCGCTTCCCATCCGACTGAGTCGCACAGAAATCCGGACGCAGCAAACGCGATGATGTTCCCGATGGGTACTCCTGCGCAAACAAACAGGAATCACTGCGCATGCGTCTGAATTTCACTCGACGGCATTGCCCGAGACTGTTGTCGTGTACTCCTCACCCGACATCATGAGTCCGACGAGTGTAGTCCTCTCGAGCGGCGGCGCCCAGCGGCTCCACAGCGTCATCATCGCCGGGAAGTACATGCCCTGCGGTCGGGACACCGGGCCATGGATCAGCATTCTCGCTTCAGAACGTATTTCTGCGTGTTGTTCTGACAGATATCTCTGTTCGACAGCCGGCTACAAAAAAGCAATGTGCCGACACACAAAGACACACATTCGCAATTATACACTCACCATGGCCATGCCCATGACGAGCTGGACTGCAGCCAGAGCGAAGGGACTGACTTGGGCGGCCAGTGGGTTCAGCAGAACCCCGAGCATGACCACCGCCGTCCCGACCAGCATCAGGCGTCTCGGGCCGAACCTCCTGCACAGCAAGCCGCTCACGAAGATGGTGCTCACGTACCCGTAGACCACGGCGCTGAGCACCAAGCTCTTGGTGTTGCGCGACCAGTTGAAAGCCGCATCCTCGATCTTCACCTGACGCGCGAGAAGCGAAATTTGGTGCACATGTCAGCGGAGTGCTTCTGTTCGACGTTTTTTGTTGATGCTTCCTCGACCGTGAATACGAGACGGCGCGGACGAACCTGATGCGGAAGCTGCAGAACGCCGCACCTCCGTCTCGAGAACGTCTCGAACACGACGTCCGCTCCGCGGCGCCACCCGGGGGCGCCACACTCGTCCCGCAGCAACGCGCCGCTCGCGTTGACGACGTCGGCGACCTGCTCGACGCTGAGGACGGCGTACTTGGGCGTCGTCATGCACACGACGGCCATGCTGAAGCTGCTGCGGATGACGAAGAAGACGATCGCGCCGAAGAACCCGACGAGACACAACGCCACCCGACACGACGTGAAGAACGGCACTGCAACAAGGAGGCAGGGGGCAAATTCCAATAAAACAATGCAAACTGATCAGTGGAATGTCAAAATGAATAATTTCCCCAACAAAACAATCAAAATGAGAAAATAATGTGCGCACCTGAAGCTGCTTCAGTCTTCATTTTGTCAGGTTCGATTCTGTTTCACGCAAAAAGCGAGTCCATTGACCAGCCCCGCATCCGTACGTGGTGCAACACTCAACACTGGCACTGTCTTCGACTGAACTCGTGATCACCAATTTGACTTGAAAGTCCACAGGCCACAAAAAGTAACACTTCAAGTAGATAGTGTCAGTTATGAAACAGACATTCCATTTTTTCTCCAAACGGGATGCCAATGACGAGTTTCTCTCGTCTTTCACGTCCGAAATCGCTGTTCTGCAGCAACTACTTCTCTTTTCCCATTTTTCCAAGACAGAAATGAACCAGACTTACGTCTGGCCAGTTCTTTGCCATGCAAGACATTGCAATGGATTGAGGGCACTTCAAAACCACTTGAGGACAATATCGTTTGTGTGTTCAATTCTTATCTTTGTACCAACATGGAAATTGTCCCAAATCGGTGATACCACCTCCGTGGCCAACGTCAGCTGTCTTCACACGTGACTCGTGTCACTTGAAGCAACAATCGAACCACTCGAATCGAACACCAACTCGAACACTTGGCGATCACAGGATATCAAGTGATGAGCTGTTGCAGTTGCTCCCCAACTCATTTTATACTTCAAAATATCAAGAAACACAAGAGGTACTGGGTTCATCCACAACTTTATGCATCACACAGAACAAGCGTTGGAAGCGCGGCCTCGGGTGTGACGTTTCGCACAGTCTCGACACAAACTTGTCAAGTGAATCAGTTTCTCGGATGTGTGGTTCGGTCTCTCAGGCGGACGAGCTTCGTTTCGGCTCGTCGTCCGGCGCGTCGCTCCTCCTCCGCTGCGCCTCTTTGTACTGCGCCCACAAGTCGATCCCCCACCCGCCTTTGCGCGCCAACGCCAGCTTCTCATCCACGAACTGCTCCGCATCGAACTCTTCCTTCAGCTTCGTGAACTTTCTCATCGCCTCCCACACTTTCTCGTCGGCGTTCCGCTTTTTCCTCATCTTGCGAGCCTTGATGAGTTTGTGGTGTTTCTTCTTCCACTTCTTGTAGTGGTGTTTCTTCACTTTGCGCCTGCGGATGATCGTAATGTGTTTCGGGGGACTTCTCGCCTGCTTCGTCACATCCACGCCCTGGTCTATAATCTGAAAGTGAAAACCCGAAAAAGACGTCACAATCAGCTCAACCTGCCGGCTCCTGTTTCACACCGATCACCAGATTCTTCAGAATTCTGCGCAATAAGTTCTACGTCAAAACAGTCACTACAAGACATGTCCTCCGATGGCTGTGAGCAACGTTGCACCTTTCTAGGGAGAAGAAATCTTTGTTTGGCAAAATTTTGCGTGCGCAACTGCCGGTGTGCATTTGTCCACAGTGCACGAACCCCGCCTCAACTGGTGCACATGCTTCAAGTCAGAGTCACCGGTGTGACGGGAATCGCAAACATCAGGCCAGATTCAAAGTGCGTAGAGTTTCCAAGAAGCAGTCTCGCCCGATCTCAAAGAAAGAACAGTCGGTGGCATAATCAGGAAAGAACACGATGAACACGAATCAGCAAAGACACGTGTCGTGCACGACGGCCCTGGCAGCAGAAAACCAGGGGAGAGGGGCGGATTCCTCGGAAGAAGCTTCCCCGTCCAGTCCACAGGACTGGGAACTTTTTTTTCCAGAATTTGGTGAACATTTCAAGAAATGTGCATTTCTGTTTGAAGTTTCAGGAGTCGTTGAGTGAGCGTCGTGGAGGGAGGAGTCAATTCAAGGGGACGGGGGCGGGATCTTCCCTTCTACCGGCAGACGACCTGCGTACCGGGTGCCCGGGTCCGGTGCGCACAGATTTTGGTGACGCGTGTGAACAGAACTCAGGATACTACCTTCTGAAGAGGGTGAGGATCTTCAATTGGCACAATTCGCTGCAAGCCAGGAGTCAATTTTTGCGTGGTCGGAGTTGAAACGGTGGGCAACCGATACACCGTTGACGTGGATACAGGATCCAGGATTGTCTTCTTATACGTGTGGCTGTGCTCCGATGGTGGGAGAACATAATCCTGCTTTGGCACAATTTGTCTCAGGACTGACACAGGCAACTGTTGTCCCAGGTGAAGTCTCGCAAGGGACTCGGAGAGAGTGTTCCTGCTTTCACTTTCGCTTTGCTTGCTTTTCTTCTCGCAAGCAACTGCAGTTGGTAACAGCGAAGCACGAGTACAAGTTTCTGAAAACACACACACGAAATAAACCAGACGACATCACTGAAAACACAGGAATTCGAGTCAATACTGCTTCAAATCTCGAGTTCAAGAAGGAAGGACACGTAAATATGAGACTGCGTGTCTGTCCAACTCAGCTGCCGTTGTTGTCATTGGCGTCATTTCATTGTCTCGAGGAAGCAATGCCGAGAGAACATGCGAGTCGCGGGGGCTGGGGGTGCCAAGCTGAGACCAACTCCAATTTTTTTTTCTGGGAGGGTGGGTGGGTGGGACCTGCCCAATTTGGGTGAGGTCCAGACCTGCCTTGGGTGAGTGGGCGGACGTGCCCACCTACCTGTGGGCAGAGCAAGGACCGACCCAAATTTGCCCCCGCCCCAATCACCACCCAGGGCTTCAATGGGTCCCAGCCCAGGACGCACCTGGGCACAAACATTCGCCAGTCGTAGTTTTCTGCCACATTACCTGTGCTCAGGCGGCTGAATTGCCTCTGCTGACAGACACAATGCCTCACGATTCGACGTAACATCTTCCTGATGGAAACAATACAACAAAGTGAAGGATTTATCAACTGTACGCGTTGTTCACAACTGGGGAGACAATGCCTTCCATTGACTTCAATGTCTACAACTACTCGAGAGCTTCGAGCTGTGTCAGATGAAATTTGTCCTGCCGCCGGCGAGCTCAGTGGCAGTTCTACTTGGTCGGTATGTGGTCACTGTCCAACAAGACCACAGGAACCGGACCAGTGGAACCAGACAGGCTGAGACAGACCTGTTTTATGTTCACATTTGGGAACACATAAAATGATGCCCCCACGACCCCAACCCTACGAGTCTCTTTTCTCTCTCTCTCTCTCTGGATTGAGCCACATCAATTGACAAGTTCTATGTTGTGCTCTGTTGCATTGGGCTGACATTGCATTCCTGGACACGAGGTCCTATTATCGCCCACAGACATTTCTCAGACACGAATGACTAAAGTATATTTCATTTTGATCAAACGTTAGACTCACAGCTGATAACTGCGAGATTCGGAAAAATATGCGATACAAGTGGTTGCATCCAACAAAGCGTCAATGTGCTTCCAATTTCTGCTCACCTTCTTGGACAACTGACCGGCCTTTTCCTCTGGTTCCCTCTCATCTGAACACGCCAGGTTTCTGAGGAATTCATTTAATTCATCCTTTCACACATCTGAAACCGATACTACATTGAACAGCCGATTTATCTAATTAACAACAAACTGGTGTTTATAGAACAAACTTGTGGCCAACAATGAAGTGTTCGCCTTAATCAACTTGGTCGCCGCTGGGGGCTGTCTGCACAGGGAGGCTGAACTGGAAGTGAAGGTGTGACCTCGTTGTACAACAAATGGTCGTGTGACTTGCTCGCATTCACCAGGAAATTTCGACAAGATTGAAGGTGTACAGTCGACAAATATCTGCTAAGGATGGTGAATGCACCACAGGCTTCCCTCAAGGTGAAGACAAGTTGGGGTTCATTGTGTGCGCCATCGTTTTGGATCGAGTTTTGACATGTGTCTGTCAGATGTGTCATGTGCAGATGTGAAACTCAGTCTTGTCGATGATTCTTGGCACTGCGCGTCTTACTGTCGTTTGTGGTGCACAATAGATCTCGTCTTCATTCAATTCTCTGAATGTTACACGCGCATCTGTGCGTTTTTGAACCAAGTGGACACTGCAATTGACACTTGCCATCTAAATCTCGTCGGCTAGTTCTGTTCCATTTCAAGAAAGGGCACTTGACCATGTTATTCTTCCTGTTTTTGCAGGTCATCCTGATTGTTCACTTCGTCTTGACAGTATGGTGAGTGAACAGTCAGTCCTCTACCCAAACCGAACTCAACGGGTCAGAGATCTAGGGTCCAAACCCAGCCAAGCTGTCCTGTTTTGTCTGCTGTTTTGCACTGTGCAGATCCGCTTGTGTTTTGCAGGGCATCGATGACAGCAGGATTTCTGCCACCGGCGTACATCTACATGAATGCGTGTATTCTGGCCATCGGTCTCTGGTCTCTCATTTCTTCCGAATCAGTTGACGCAGCTTTGATGGTGAGAACAACTTGAAACCCAGGCCTGAAATTGTTGTGATTTTATGTCCGTGGGGAGGATGCAATCGCGACAGTTGGCAGACAATTTGTTTCAAAAAAGCTGGTGTGTGTGGGGGGGGGGTGAAATGAAAAATGAACCAAGTGGTTCGATTTGCTGAAGCAACGAAATGAATGGTTGGTTTAACCCCCCCCCCACACACTCAAAACAATAAGCATTGCTCAAGGTAACTGCGGGTGTGATGCCCTTATACAAGGAAGAAAAGAAAAGGAAAGAGAAATTCTGAAAAAAAGAAAGAAAAGGGAAAGGACCCCCTGGCCCCTTCATCCACCCTCTTCTCCCCTGAGCCTCCCCCACCTGAGAAAGGGGAGGGGGAAAGGTGGGACATCTGGCTGGCCAAGGCCTGCAGCGCACTGCCACTGGTGGTCTGCCTCAAAAGGACATCTCACAAAGAACTGAACTGTTGGAATTTCCTGCAGGTACAGGATATTCAGTTCAATTCATGTTCATTTGCAGGGGCTCAACAACCAAATGGATTGATTTGCTTCGGCAACTATTTGATTCATTTGCCGACGCCCCCCCTCCCGCCTGCAAATCAAAATAAACTGAACTGTTGATTTTGCCTTGGGAAGGAAAACCAGCCGTGGCCTGCGTGTGACTGGTTGACGTTTTGTCACAGAGATGCCTCGCTTCTCTTGCAGTTCTTGGTGGTGAACGTCGTCAGCATACTGCTCGACATCATTTTCCTGGGCATTTTCGTTCCCGTCGGCCATGATACGTACACAGGCGGTCGTGAGTGACTTCAGAAACAAGACTTGCGTCACATGTTGTGGACAGAAAAATACGTGAAGTAACCAATGGTTCAGAATGACCGTTTTGCACCTGTTTGTCTTCTTTGCAGGTCTGGGTGACACGTACAGATTCTGCCTCGCGTATCCTTCAACATAAAATGATGATGTATTTCCAGATGCGTTTTTCTCGTGATAAGCACAAAAGCGCTCACTTCCAGCCAACATGCTCATTTCAAAATCGCTTGAACATTTTGAAAAGAAGGACAATTGTTGCGTATCTTCCCTGACGTGTGATACAGAATGGCGATCATCAACCTGCTCATCAAGCCCTTCAGCAGTTTCGTGTTGTACAGAATCTACCAGGATCGCGGCGGCCACTACTCGGACTTCGGCATCCCGGGCATGCCAAACATGGGCGGAGCGTCAGGTACGGTGTGACTGAGCCACGAATGTGTCGCCGGCAGGCGTCTAAAACCGCGGGATTGGTGAAATTACCATTGGTGTGTCTGTCTTGTGCACGGGAGACTCACGTGGGACAGTAACTTACTCTCTCTGACCAAAGAAAAAAAGAACATCAAATTCGGTGAGAAAGCGTCAGGGAGATTTGGCAAAAACAAAACCCAAAAACATGCAAACCGTCAAAAAAATTTTACTTCAAGAGCGCCATGAGAACCCCCTCCCCCTGGCTTGAAGTTTGGTCACCGGTATGTTTCAGCAGATCTTGACCCACCAGGTCCTGAGGAGCAAAATTTAAGAGCTAGCATTCTCCTCACATCACAGAAGTGGCTCAAGCAGCTGAATATGGTTTCACAAAGTTCTGACTTTTGTCGAAGCATTTGGTCGACTCCTCAAAGCATCACTGATAGAATATGACATGTGGTTCCCCCAATAACACAACTGTTCAGACCCCTTCCCTCGAACAAAATCTTGTCGTTTGCTGTCATTTTCCTGCAACATAAAACTTTCACTGCTTGCAGGCCAAGGACACGGGTACGAGAACATTGACCAGCCCATTCCTGGGAACAGCGTGGAGACGGCTTCTCCGCACCAGTTCAGCGACAAACCGCCCCTCTCACCGTAGATGAAGATCTTTTTTTTTATCCACCTCACGAAAATAGAAATTTCCTCATCATCATCATTCAGTTTCTTCAGTTTCTTCAGTTGCATTGTTTGCGTCAGCAAGTGGAGTTCATTTTGTAAAGGCATTCATGACACTTTTGTTCCTGAAAATCTTTTCTTTCTGGTGTTTCGTTTGAAAGTGGAAATGGTGAGCTGGGTTGAGTACAGTCGTGTCGTTGTAATGAAATATGATCCGACCCAGCTGGACCATCGATCTTGACTCGTGTTTAGAATTCAATGAATTGATTCGAACCGTTTTGCTGTGTGATCACACCTGTTGTGATAAACTGCTTTGATTTCGACCAGTTGACTGTACAAACCTGCACAGTGTGCAGGAGTTGTCACCCGCTGCCACGTCGATATTTACATTTGTAAACATTCCAGAAAATTGAACTGTTCCCTTCAAGCAATGGCTTGTCATGTCATGGTAGTTTCAGTGTCTCTGGTGGTGGTCCAAGTGCTCGAAGTGAAATTTTGAGAGCCCTCGTGTTTCTGTTTTGTTTTGGGAGAATTCAGTGATCTGTTTCTGCAAGCCATTTCAGGGTTGAAAGTTGTCCGTTGATCTTTGTTGACCAAAATGACGGGAATAGTTGTCACTTTCAGCTGCCGACTTGCTGTTCTCAGACCATTAACTCCGGCGGTGTTGGTTTTCTAGTCCTACTTGTCAGAATCTTGCACGTGTCGCAAGTTGAAGGGCACACGAATGTGAACAATGCAGAGGGAGGCTGGACTTGCGCAAAATGAAGTGTTGCTGAATGGAATTGGAGTGGGGGTGGCGTCTCGCCACTCAAAAGCTTGAAGGATTTTGGGACGGTGTCGATTGGACACGTGTTTGCGGGTGCGCGATGTTCCCACCAGTATTGCCCCCGCCCCCTCCAGATGTGGAGTCTTGGAGACAGACGACTGGATTCATGCACAGGCAGTTTGCTTTCGTTTTCAGGAAATTTATACCAATGCCGGGCACATCATATTTCGAACATTTTCAATGCAGTATTTGTAGTCTATACGTTTGCAAAATAAGCGTCACACCTTTGATACAGCCGTCAGTTGCAAAACTACATGTATCTTCTGATCGCTATTTTAGAAAATTGTGCCAAAGGGTGTTTTGTTTTGGAATGTCCAGTTGGAATTGAACTTTCCTGTCCAGCAAATTTGGAAGCGCCAACGTCTCAGATTGGTGTCAACCATCGTGTTGTCTGTTTAGTCCCATGATGTGCTTGTCCTTGAAGAATGGTCAGTGCAAAAAAACAAAAAGTCCGCGAGGCTATAACTCCTTCATTCAGAAAGCGAAACAGCACGTGCTTTTCGCAGTTCCGCATTTTTTTATTCTTTACGTCAATAAATCGCATTTTCTGTGGTTTCGCAAGTCGGGCTTTTCTCCAACAAATCCGTGCATGTTTTCAATGTCGGCAAAACAACGAAGACAAAAACAAAAAATGCTTAAAATATTCCAGAACGGGACTCCATCCCGTGCATCATGCACCAAGTTTCGAGTGAATCTGGAGGCAGAATTGCGCCTATCATGTGACAAGATGTAAAAAATGACTTCAAGCGACAAAAAACGCCAAGTTCACTTCGAATGGACAGAATAGCCACGATCACACGTGTGCCAAAGCTTGCTTACGCCTTACGAAATTCAAAGAAGACTGAAACCGTAGGAAATATAGAAGTTATCCAGTGTGAGCACGACTGTCGCACGAAGCAAATTACTTCACAAGAAACCCAAAACTTTGGCTCGAGCAGCAAGGCTTCGTCTTTTCTCGGGTTTGAAAGACCAACGGGTCAAGCTGTAAACACACACTAACAAACCAAGCGCTTGGCTCTCTTTGAAGGGGACACTAATACTGTGCAGTGTCTGCATCACAATGCGTCACAGCAGCCCACCGAGAAAACCGGTCAGGACGGCAGTTGTGCAGGATCGTTGTCTTCGACTCCGACATTTTCTCTTTCAACCCTCATTTTCTTGGCGCGATTTTGGGCCATGACTTCTTCGATGGTCCGTTTGTCTCGTTTGTTTTCACTCGACACTGAAACAAGAAATCGGAGATAAGCAAGTACGCCGTCTCTGGTGTCGGATCAGACACGAATCTTGTCACCGACAGAAAAATAATTCTTCAAATAAAAACAAGCTTTGCTGGACACGAGATCGGAGATCTGAAAGCGCACGATCCGCGATCGTTGCGCACACGTGCCTGGCCTCCCTGGGACCTGATGTGCAGGACCCCCCCCCCCCAAACTATTCACACAGAAACACAAACACAGTGCCAGTACATGCAAAAAGGCAGAGACATTTTCAGCAACAGGCACGCACACACACACAGAACACCACCACAAGCAAGTGTTGTTTTGTCCTTACCGAAACCGTACGACTTGTTTGCCATGGTGAGTTTCGCAGCATCTTTTGCGGCTTCCTTTCCAATAAGATGTTCGTATTTGTCTTTGTAATTGGAAGCTGGAACGATTACAGACGGCCGCTCTGCCGCAAGCTTTGCCGCTTCCACTTGTTCTTGTTCCTGCAGGAAAGGACAAACTTTGTTATCTTATCCTCGAACAACGCGCAGGTTTGACGAGTCTGAAGACATTTGTAGATGTCCCGCATTCATTTGGCGTTCTCGATCAACAACCGCAACAAGGTCCCTCATCGAACAGCCCTGATATCTACCTGACCTTCTTGTGAGCATGAAAACAATTTTCACCACCACTGAGGCACAGGATAATTTCACTTGTTTCACACAGGCTGGGTGACCAGTCACAATTGTGTTTTGCAAATCTTGCCCAAAACACTTGAAATCATTTCACCAAAAGTTTGGCTCAGAAGCGCGAGCAAAAAAGAAGTGTCACCCGGTTGCTGTGAACACTGAGATGCCTGATGTGACGCTGCTGCACGGCACCAGGAACTGGTATGACGACAGCATGGAACACTCGGCGGAGTCTCACATCACACGTTGCATGTGATGTGATATCAGGTGACAGAATTTCACGCAACCAGAGATGGGGGGGGGGGGCACTGAAAATTTGCGGGCATTACTTGACATCACATCTTCAGTCATGTTGGGTGACAGTGATATTTGATGTCAGGGACAGAAAATTCTCAAATGTCACGTGACCCCCAGGTAACGCGACATTTGGTGGGTGGGGGTGGGGCAGGTACTGGGTCGCGTGACACTGCGGCCCCGACGAGTGTAAAAATATAAATATGTATATCTCAAAGCACCTTGAGTTTGGCCTCTTCTTTTGCCTTTTCTGGATTCCATTCTTCACCCTTTCTGTGCGCTGCCAGTTCTTCGTCTGTCGGGGCAAACTCCTGCAAAATGATTCCGCAGTGTGTGGGAAAGGCCGACACAGCCTGCTGCTACCCGCGAATGTGGAGCCGACCAAGAGCGCAAGTTTTGGGGTGGGCTCACCTTCTTCCAAACCATCACATATCTGTCCACTTCATCTTCTCCAAACGAAAATGATGTCAAACCAGCAACGTCGGCCACTTCATGTCTGAAAACACAACACGCAACAATGAACAAAGGTACCAGATGGTCGCACCAAACCGGGTTTGAGATGTCGCCAGGCATCACAGGATGATCCATCATATTCAACTAGATCAACAACCAGACATCCCAAAATGTTTTCTTCAGGTGGAGCCATTGAACCCAAAATTTGTACCAAAACCTGGCCCTTATAGCGTTGAAACACAATGCCTGCAGGTGATTATTCGGCTTGCCTGTTCCGCTTGCCCTGAAGAGCAACCCGAACACGCGAGCCGTTCATATCACCCCAAAACTTACACGATCGCTCTGAAGACTTTATCCATTGCCCGGAACTTGTGTTTCTCTTTCGACGCATCTTTGATGAAACCAGATATCTCGTCCTGCACCTGGAAGCACAAACACAAATGGCATTGAAAAGATCTCCTGGTCCATCAAAGCTCTGTTCTTCGCATCTTCTCACCGCAACGTGATTCACATCCACAGTTCGTACAATTCAAAATCTGTCTTTACAAAACACATTGAAATCTGAACAGATTTGTTTCAACAAACAACACAGAGCCTACCTTTGCCTTGAATGAATTAAACTGCTCCCGTTCTTTCACTTTGAGTTTCTCCAGTTGTTTTCGTTGCTCTGAGAAATACGAGGCACACAACCTTTGACGCACGAAATTTTTGACCCCCGTCAGGGCAAAAAATTCCCAAAGAGAATGGGGCTTCATACGAGGGGGTCTTCAAAAGAAACCGCTGCAGCGCAATTTTTCGGGGTTTTTCGGAGTGGTTTCTTCTGTTGTTCTTCATTTCCTGAGGATCACAAGTGATGTGGTCATTCCAAGCACAGGCCAAAGATCGAGGTCAGTCCCATCAGGTCATTTGGTACGGCGAATGATGCGACATGCGAATCTTAGTTGGTTTTGTGCAGCGGTTTCTTTTGAAGACCCCCTCGTACCACCTACATTTCGGCGGAACAAGAGGCTGCAGTGCAAAGTCCGTTCAAACTGCAATTTGATGGGTGTAATCTGGAGGTGAACCGAACATAGAAAGTTACCCAAAGGGTCTTTTCAACAAGTTTCCTGCGGGGAGGGGTCAGGGGGTCTGGGGTGCAATGAACGGGCATGAAGGGTGGCAGAGGTGCAACAAAAATTTACCCAAAAGTCACTTTAGGCATTTTTAAGAGGCCCAAACGCGGTGCGGTATGGCGGGGGCGGGGGGTGTAGCTTTGGGTGTACAATGTGGGGGCTGGCGGATCCATGGAGGTGCAACTAAAAATTGCCAAACGGCATTTTTGATGGTCGCGTAGCCGGCCATCTAGGTGCCGCTGACGGCTTAAAAACCCTTAGCATTCATGTGTGCGTCTGTCCACACTTTGGAATGTAACCTCCCACCAGAAG
>JAAUXT010128560.1_pt1 | contig 14256 bp, 14 predicted proteins | sample 7278171 | NCBI WGS metagenome assembly JAAUXT01 (sample SAMN14350112, study PRJNA611818) | marine sediment metagenome | isolation source: surface marine sediment (1.8m) | place: French Polynesia: Moorea | collected 2018-08 | reverse complement strand
GTGCTGAGCAGCATGGGTGTCTGTGCGCTGAGCGGCGTGGGTGTCTGTGCGGCACTGAGCGGCATGGGTGTCTGTGTGCTGAGTGGCGTGGGTGTCTGTGCAGCACTGAGCGGCATGGGTGTCTGTGTGCTGAGTGGCATGGGTGTCTGTACGGCACTGAGCAGTGTGGGTGTCTGTGTGCTGAGCAGCGTGGGTGTCTGTGCGGCACTGAGCGGCATGGGTGTCTGTGTGCTGAGCGGCGTGGGTGTCTGTGCAGCACTGAGCAGCATGGGTGTCTGTGTGCTGAGTGGTATGGGTGTCTGTACGGCGCTGAGCAGTGTGGGTGTCTGTATGCTGAGTGGCATGGGTGTCTGTGCGGCACTGAGCGGCGCAGGTGTCTATGCAGTGCTGAGTGGCGCGGGTGTCTGTGTGGCGCTGAGCGGCATGGGTGTCTGTGCGCTGAGCGGTGCGGGTGTCTGTGCGGCGCTGAGCGGTGCGGGTGTCTGTGCGGCGCTGAGCAGCGCGGATGTCTGTGCGCTAAGCAGTGTGGGTGTCTGTGCGCTGAGCGGCGCGGGTGTCTGTGCGCTGAATGCGGACGGCGTGACTGATGCTGCGGCGGCTCCGTCGGCTCGGCGGGTGATGAATGTGAAGTGAAGAGCTCGAGTCGCGGCGCCCGCTCCATCACGCACCGAACTCAGGTAGCGCGCAACTCGTAAATCCTCAGGGTCAATCTGTCCAAGTCCCGGCTGGAAGAGCGGGGTTCACAGCCACAGACAGTTGCACCAACTTTCTCTGAACGCCAAGTGAAGACACCGTTCGTGCGAGTTCGTACTTTCTCAGTTGATGGACAGGGTTCTCACATTGCACACAAATGGTTCCTGTAAAAGCACACAATGACTTTTTGAGACCTTTGGTCCAGGAAAGAGTTGTGTGATTGAACAGGAACCCTCTTTGCAAGGTAAGAACTCATTTCTACTACTATGCGAGCACACACGACCGCTTTTGTGATCGCAGATTTGTAGAATGCTGGTGAATTGACAAACGCTGCAGTGATCGGAAGTAGAGAATGCTACGGATGGGAGCGAGGCAAGTCTCGTGAACCGTCTGGCTTTGGATTCGGTTTCGATCTTGTTGGAGCCGGAGCAGATCAAAGTGACATGGTGGCTTGAGGCTCGTTTGTGGGTGTGTGGAAGAGGAGCGTCGTGCTCATTTTCCTGACCAACACAATTTCGGACTTGCTGTCTCACAAGTGCTTCCCGGCTGTGAATGTGAAATTCCGGTCGGTTTGCTATGAGATGCTGGTCCTGGATGTAGGAATTAACGTTTGGTCACGTCGTAGTTCGATTTTCTGACTGGGAAAACTTTGGTAGCGTGCTACTTGGACGCGTGAAAGGTGCGCACTGTGAACTTATGCTCACAGGGACGTCGTTGCTCGAACGCTCATCGTTTGCTGCATTTCGTGGATCTTTACGAGCCGCGAAGCTTGTTTTGTTTCTACCGTGAATGACTGTTTGACTGACTGAGGCGAGGGGGGGGGAAGTCCAAGGAAATTTCCTTGCAACCCCCTTCTTGGGAAATTTCCCTTTTACCCTTGCAAGGAAATTTCCCAAGAGCCCCCTGCCCCCCCCAAACTAATGATCATTTCAGTACAGGGTTGGGTCAGGTCAGGTTGGGTTGGGTCAGGTTGGATTGGGTTAGTACTCAGCTACTTGAGTACTCGAGTACTTAGTGCAGGGAAATTCCCTTGAGTGTGGTTTCCTTGACAGTTATGACAGCGTCACGCGGCTCGTTTTCTACTTGAAAGTCTTGTTTTTTATGGCTTTCGCTTCAGCCAGTGCAGATGTTCATGTTCATTTGGGAACCCTGAGGGGAAGAAGCAACGCCTCGCAGTTGAAGTCTCAACTCTGTCGCAAGGCGCGTTTCGCTCATTACACCTGTCACTCCGATGTGATTGGAAGCAGCGTTTTTGTTGCGGCTTCTTCACAGATGGGGAAGAGCTGTCTGTCTTCGTCCATTGTTCGCGGGAAGTGCTTACGTGTTCCTTTAACAAGCTGTCTGTGCATCTGCCTTTTTGCCGCAGGTTCGGAGCACAAACACCTGGTGGACAGGATGTGGTGGATTCAAGACGAACAGCGAGGCAGAGCGTCTGTCCGTTTCTGTTATACAACTCGCAGACAAAGTTATTACCGAATTGCCGTGTTTCGTTCCCTATGATCCACGTTGAGATCAACACCAAAGATACTGGAGATGGTCCTGTCAGTGCTGGAGATGGTCCTGTTGGTGCTGGAGATGGTCCTGCCAATGCTGTAGGTGGTCCTGACAATGCTGGAGATGGTCCTGCCAATGCTGGAGATGGTCCTGCCAGTGCTGGAGATGGTCCTGTCAGTGCTGGAGATGGTCCTGTCAGTGCTGGAGATGGTCCTGTTGGTGCTGGAGATGGTCCTGCCAATGCTGGAGATGGTGCTGGTAGTTCTGGAGATGGTCCTGTCAGTGCTTCGTGGCATTGAGATGGGCAAAAGTTGATCGTTGTGGCTGCATCCGTGCAAGAGTGATGTGGGTGGATCGTGCTCCCTCCGGATCCGCGCGTTGTTTGCTCGCACTCCCTTGCAGAGAAGCAAGTGCTTCCAATCAATTGCCTTCACGCAGCGCCAGAGAACAGCCAAAAATTGAATTAGACAGGGGAGGGAATTAGGGACAAGAGATTTCTGTGAATTGCATTTGTTGTGGTGTCTCTAGGTATCACGGCAAATGCACGCAGTATCGAAGTTTCCGCCACGTGCATTTGGATTCACGAAAAATAACTCAGTGGCACACCGTGCAGCGAAGCGTTTTCCTCGAGCATCAACTTCCAAGTCTCCCAATCCCGTCCCTTCGCACAGACATCTTGTGTCGAAGCCTAATCTGGTTGGAGCAGCAGAGACAGATTATCTGGTGCAGCGTCCGCCCAGGTCCCAGCGCACTTGTGAGGAGGCGGGGCCATTGATGTCCGCAGCGTTGAGGATCGGACAACTTCATTACCTGCTGTGAAAAGCCTCATCACTGAACCCCGATGAAATTTTGGCCAAAAGGGCGAATGTGGCAGCTTTCTTGTGACAACTTTTCGCACGTGTCCCTTGACCTGAGACTGGGACCAGGTGCGCGTCGTCTCGTTTCGGGTTCACAACCCTTCAACAGCGAAACGTTCAAGCTTCAGTTTGCGGTCGCACCCCGTCCACAGTCCTGAGCGCAGAGCCGCGGTGCCACAACACACGTCCTTGTCCTTTACAAGAGCCGATTCGGGGTTGGCAACACAAACTGAAGGGAAACCACTGTGGCTGTGCTGCTTGGTTTGTTTGAAGGCTTTCTTTTGAACCCAACGCGTGTTGAATTTACCCCGAGAATTGTTCGAAAATGTGTTTCTCGATTGTTCATACTCTCCTGTTGCAATTCGGTGTTGTTCTCTTTTCGTTCGCCCTGAAGACTTGTTGTTTTTGTGGTGTCGTGGTCAACGGATGTGTTCCGTGGTCCGCACCAATCTGCATCACTTTTGATGGTTGTTGATTGTGTGGTGTGTGTCGTTGAAAGTTTCAGCAGTGAAACATCTGTTGTTTCGCGACCTGACAGAATAGCGAAGATCGAGAAAATGCCGAATCAGTTGCATGCGGTTGGTGCAGCTTCGGTTGTGTTTTGGGCCGGAATGATCCTTGGGGCTTCTGTTTTGAAAGCAAAACCGAAGGAAAATGTTCGAGTTGAAAGTTTTCATTGAAACTGAGGTGATTTGGTTGGTCTCCAAGGCCCTTTGCTTCTTCAATTGAGCAGTGCAGTATGATTTTGAGCTCAGTGGCCTCCGAGCACTGGTGTCCATGTCACTGCAACATATCCGTTGGTCAGTGGAACTGTGTCGTTGGAGTGAAGACGATGCAATGTCGAAGCAGTTTTCGCAACGAAATACTTGATTCACTGCCCTCCCGTCAAGCTTGCTTTTGTGTGTGTTGAAAACTGAGTTGTGATGTTCGGAAGAGTGCTTCAGAGAGAAAACAGCGTCAGCCAATCGTGCGGAGTTCCCGGGCGTCTCGCGGCTGTGCGAACATTCCGCTGCAGATTTTGGACGGATGCCCGAGCGGAAACAGAGATTTGTTACTCCGTGCAGATGCCGGAGGTTGTCTTCCTCAAATGAAAGCATTCACGGCGCTCTGAACTTTTGTTGAACGGTTTGGGAGTGTCACGGAGATTCTTTGTGCGGCGAAAGTGTCCAATGGGAGGGTTCTCCCGTGCGCATTTAGCAGTTCAGAGATTGGCTTTCTGTTGTCACGCCCAGACATCCGTGTCGCGTTGGGAATGATTTCAAAACGTTTTGCAACCAACATTGTCATGTATGTCGCGCAGCGAGTGTTTCGCTGGGGCTGAACTCATCGAAGCTGAAGTTCTTGCTGTTTCTTCACATTTTGGTGAATTTGAACTCGTGAGATGGGGCTTTGCATCTGGCTCCACGCGTTGTTCTTTACACTCTGAGGGCGTTCGTGAACTCAGACGACGATCTACGGGGCCGAAGAATCAAAAGTGTCGATTGCCGTGGAGTTTCCTGGACATGAGGGTTGTCAAACTTTTGTAACGGCCTGAAATTTTGGGTCACCCGATTCCAGGTGAAATAACCGTTCAATCTGGCTGGTTCTGTTGCCGCCATTCCCAGTTGAAATCGATTGTGTGACCTTTTTGGTCGAGTTTCAATTGATTTGTCCAGGTGTCTCAATTAGAGAAGGCTTCGAGTCTGTCGTGTCCATCCTTTGCGTTTCGTGGGTGGATCCGGAACCGGCTCGAAGGAGATCAATCACTTGGCAGAGTCGAGGAGTGGCGCGTTGTGGGGATTTCTTTGGAGACCTTCCAAAGAACAGAAGGCCAACACCTACACGCAACCTTTCTTGTGTTTCTTCTCGAGGCGAGAGTTGACGGGGGACAAAAGCAGAGCAAGGACAGCCGGAACAGGGCGAGTCGATCCCGCTGCACGTGTAGATTTAGTGCGGCCCTCTTTTTGTCTTGCACGACGAAGCCAAGCGGAAGGCGAAAGTTTTGCACACAAAAACAGGACAAGGGCAGCGGGAAGTCGATCCCTCTTCACCTGAAGTAACGGGTGTGTCCCTCTCTTCCAAACCATGCCAAATGTTAAGGTGCCTCTTGTGCACGGGTGCGTCGTGCAAGGAACTGTACTGTATCCAGCTGTTGTACGTTGTGTGTTCTTGGTGTAAATCAGCTTTCGGTGATATCTCACAAAACCAAACAAAAGTTCGAATCCACAGGGGAAATCTTAATTGTGCGTTTTGCATGATCTGATTTCAGATGAAAGAGTGAGACGGAGACGAGTTCCAGGTTGCCGCTCCGTCGGAGAGGTAACGTCAAACCTTTGTCACTCTGGCGTTCAGACGCAGCCGGCGTCACTTCACAGCAGAGTCGTCCTTTGAGGCGAAGCAGTTCGCTTTTTTGCCCATCTTGGGAATGTTGCGAAGATGGTGCTTCAGTGACGCTCTTCCTGACGAAACTCCAGATTTTGTGGGCTGGGCCGCAAACGGGAAGGCTGCAGTGTTGTGCAGAGCCACCCCGTGCTCCACCCACCCTCACAAATTGTGTTTTCCGGTATTGGGGCAGTGGGGTCTGCAGCACGGAAACGTTTTGAGTGTGAACGAACAATCGATTTCTGCAGACCCTCCCCGAAAACAGTTTTGTCAGGATGCAGACAATTATTTCACACGCAAACCATTGTTTCCTGCGGATCCTCCTGCAGACAAACCAGGAGGCAAACTGTTCAACGCAGTGTGTTGCAGTCGGCCCAGTGAGAAATGTGTTTTGCACATGAAACGCACCAGCGGTGGAACAAGCACTGCGGTTCGAGTTTCCTACGAGCTGTCGGACGTGCACATTTGGACTCGCGGGCGCAGTGTTGAGAAAACTGACCATTTTGGATTCACCTCGGGAAAAACCTGCTCGGCTGACAATTTAAGGATTGAGGTCTTTACTTTGCAAGAGATCGGAAGTTATCGTCATGTTGTTCTGCAGCAGAACCTCGGAAAATCAACGCGAAGTGACAGATCAGCCTCGTATAATTGCCATATCAACCAATAACTGTCGTGCCAAATATGATGGATCTGCGGGCCACTTGGGTTTAAGTGTGGGATGCAGCCGTGGGTGGGAAGGGCACGCCGCGTTCAAGATGAAACGGAGTCAAAGGTGCGCAAGTTGTGGAGCGGCATGGGAGACTTGACAGAGCCGCACTTTCGATAAGGACAGGACAATGTGGTTGCGTTTTCCTTTTGCATCGGTCTCCCGTGAGCGAGGTCACCTGCTGGACAGTTGTTCTTGCGATTTGGTCGTGGTGGTTTGTCAGAACATACTTCACACTTCAGGGCCGGAATGAGGGCGTCTTGTGTGTCAGTAGAGGTGGAATTTGCATCTCAAAAAGTTGACAAGAAGTCTTTCGACGGTTGTTTCACAGATGTTCGCGCCTGGCCTGTCGTCGGCGAGGATGGAACATGGCGGCGCCGAGCAGACATGAGAAAACTACAGGGAGATCCGTCCTCCTCATGTCTGAAAGCTTTACAGCCAATTTGGCTGAAATTGTCGCAATTGAGAGCGAGGAAAGCTGATTAAGCAATGCAGAGCTGTCCTCCCTCCTGGGGCGCAGAGCGACCGTGTCACAGCTCCAAACCCACTGCACGTCAGGCGTGGGCCGCCGCATCGCAGCGGCCGGAAAGGGACAGTTTTCGTCGATGTCCTGTTGGATGAACCTGCGCGTGAACATGAGGATTTTGCGGTGTGTCTCACCCCGAAGTTCTGCCAGGAGCCTCGAAACCAGCGTCATTTTACTTCACTGTTTTTGTTTTTTAAGTTTTTTTTTGGGGGGGGGGGGGTCGTCAAGAACACAACTTTTCTTTATTCTGGGTTTGCGCGTCCGTGTGCATACCTCCTCCAGGTTCCAGAAGAAAGTTTTCGTGTTCCTCTGCGCCTTGTTGCGGAGAGAACCTGCGGCGATGTGATCCAAGTCGACTCACAATCATGTTAATTTCCTCTCCGAGCCTCGATGCTCACTTTGCACAGCGAGCGAATCAAAGGCCACATAGCTGCAGTCGCGTCTTGCGTTTCTTACATATCAAAAGACACCACCACTTCTTTGATGTCTTCCTGCTACGAATAAATAGATGGGTGTTTGTTGAGCTCAGATGAAAAATGAAGGAAAGGCGATGCAAATGTAGGCATGTGTGAGAAGTGTGTGGACTCTTATGTGATTTTGAAGCAATTTGGTTGCCTTTCGTCCTGGAGACGTTTTGTGTGGTTTGGATTCAGCCCTGGCAATTGTGCATTGCTTGGACATGGAATGAGCTGAGGTGATCCTGCGGGCCCTGCGCGCCAACTTGCGCACAGGGCTGCGACTTACAAGCTCGGCCAACCTCTTGCAGGCTGAAAGGACACACCCCACAGACAAGACTTGGAGAACGAAGGACGCGTGCTTGTTGACTGTAATCTTGAAAAGTTAGGCAGTTCGGTGTGGTTCCTGGGAACGCGAGGTGCGGCGGGTTCGCTCGGGGCCGTGTTATGTTGTGCAGCAATGTTGGCCTTCGGTTGGGGTGGACGTGCAGCGAACATGCGCGTCGCCTTGGCACTTTCTGTTGCTCTTCAGACTCGTCAGTCAGGTCAGGGTTCTGGGCTAAAAACGGAAATCCAAAGAAGCGATTGCCACAGAAACAGACTCTTCTTCTTTCAACGCAAGAGGCCACTCAGGTCTGCGTCGTGTCGTCATGTAAGAAAGAGGGTTTGTTTGCTCCGTGCTTTGGCCGGGGTCCTCAGATGGTCTGCGGAATGAACTCCGTCAGGCGTCGTGACGCGGGCGACGCGTCCAACACGACCAATCAGCAGCGCGGGCGGACGCGTCAAGGGCAAAGGTAAAAGGACGGCAGCTTGTTCTGGACCAGTGACCAACAAGAAGTCACCGCAGGTTGGTCCCAAGTCGAGTGCAATGTGTTCAGGTCGAAGCAGCAACGTTTGTGCTCTGATTTCTGATTTTGCTGCAAGATAAACTTCCACAAACGTGAGCTGTTGGTGTTTGAATCTTTGATGGCAGCGGAAACTGCCGTGGAACAAGAGACGTTAGATGCCGAGAACATTCATTTCTTGGTTCCGTGTGACTTCTCAACTGTTGGCAGATGAAGCTGCTTGAATTCAGATGTGTGTGGCAATCAAGTTCCGCGAGATGTGGGAGGAAGTCATGCAAACCGCCCGTACTGAGACGGTGATGTTCGTCTGACAGGTGTGTGTCGTGCTGTCGGGGTGCGTTCTCGCGGTGTGCATAAATGGTTCGATCTTTTGAACAGGGACCCTTTCTCAGTGCGCGGTCCGGGCAGTTACCCTGTGTACGTATGTGTGTCTGTGTAGATACAAACCAGCCTCACTGGTTAACCCGGAGGGAGTCAGAATTGTGATTTGGAACCAGCTGTTAAAAATAAGGCTTTTTGATTCTCGCTGATTTGCTTGGTCGGAGGGGGGGGGGGTAAAGCAGCAAGATTTGGATATTAATTCTCACTGATTTACCCCCGTGGTGTGGAAAATAGTTGAATCTGAATCTCACAGGCAACAGTGGCTTTGGAAATAAGTGGACAAACTGGCCAGTCAGGGGTTGGATTGAGCTGATCTTGATTCCTCACCGTCATTCAAGTGTATTTAAGAGTGTTGGTTGCGTCAATTTGGTAATTTTGGTGTTCCAGGGGCAAACCAACTCTTACGAGTAAACAGGCAGATAAGTAGTCCAACCAAGGGTTGGAACAAAGTGATCTTAGTTCCAAAACATCATGCAAGGTATATATGCAAGAGATTTGGCTCTATCACACTTGGTAATTTTGGGGATGTGGGAGTGAACCAACTGTTAAATTTAACAGCAGGTTGAAACTAAGTGGACAAATACGCCAACCTGGCCTTTGACTCGCTTGCAGATTGCTTGGTGTAAAATGTCAGAACAATGGCAGATATTCTCTTCTTGGTGATTAGCCGGCTCGTTGATTTTTGATTTCTTGTTGAGGTGAGAACCCTGTCCTCGGACAATGATGCAAGGACACGCGATAGTTTTTGTGAGAATTATAGAAACGGAATTCTGAAACACTTTTTTCCAACTTGAGACGACATTGAACTGACCTCGATTCTGTTTCGAAAATGCTTATGTCAGCTCTCGGCTTCGTTACTCGAGAAATAAACTTCCGATCTCTTGGTTGTGTTACTCTCGAGGTAACGGTTCCTGAACTGTAGAACTGGTCCAGAGCATCCACGTTTTGAAGGCTGTCAAGATGGCAGAGCCATCGAGACTGGTTTCAAAATGTGGATACTCGTGACCAGTTCTATTGTTCAGGAACAAATTTCTTGTACACTTGGTTGTTCGAGAACAAGCGACAAAAATAGACTGTCGCGAGAGTTCAAGAACCACCAAGCGTGCAAGAAATGGTCGTCTTGCTCGCTGTTGCTCTGTGACTCTGCTTCTGCATTCCGGTTTCAAACGGTACATCTGTTGTGTACACACTACGTGCAGTCCATTTGACGAGATGGAGCGTTTGTCGGAGCAGCGGGCAGAGCTTTGATCCGAGCACTCCGTTTGCCCCTCGAGGTTTGGTTCACCACGAGAACGTGATAGAAATGGGACGTGGTGTGTTCAGTTGCGCCGAAAGAAACGGAAAGCAATTGCGGATGATTCTTTTGAAAGTCATCATTTTTCTTCTTGGACCTGACCTGACAGACAGCTCCGTGGAACTGAAAGCCCAGAGCTCATTTTATAAAATTGTTGAACATGTCTCCCAGTCTCTGGCGCAGGATTGGGTGAAATGACCGAGGATGGCTGTGCGGCAAGTGGCCAGATCTTCTTGCAAGCTGGCGATTGATGGTGAGTCATGGACAGCCCTGTCTTCACTGCAAGTCGAAATTGGTCGTATTTTGTGCAGAATTCTTTTTCTCGTGACCTTTTGCCAACACCCAGTCGCAGTTTACTTCGTCGATGCAAATTTCGTCAGGTTCGATTGCACGCTTGATTGGAGTCGTCTTGCACAGGCGTCGTGGGACGCAGTCTCGGAGGCTGGCAACTTGTGGAAACTTGTGTTCAGACACTGGTGAAGTTCGGTCGTGAGAAGGGAGCGTGTTGCGTTGACCTGGTGTGGCAAAGGCGACTTCCGAAAGGTTGAGGAACGCAGAACTGCGCAGCGGCAGCTGGTTGACCTTTGATTTGCTCCAACCCTCCAGTGAGCCTCAGCTCTGAATGAATTTGAAAAGGTTGAAGGAGGGAAAGGTTGACTTGAGCGCGTTCCACCAGTTTCACGTGCGCGAAGTCTGTGTGCAGCTTCTGCGATATGACAGAAACCACCCCGTCGCTTCGGCGACCTGCAGTCACCAAATTGCACTTGAACAACGCTTCTGCATTCTGAGATTCCACAACAGCAAAAGTGGCTTTTCGTGACTTCACCTGATCTTTGCGTTCAGCGAGAAGATACCACGGACGAATGTGAGCTGCAACAAGGCGTGGCGTCCCGGATCTCGAGTGACGCGACTCTTTCACCTTTGCAAAGCCACGACTGTGAACATTTGCACATTGCGAACGTCACGAAACTCAAACTTTCCTAGACGTTCGTCTGCTGGTTGAAATTGCTGTTTGAAAGGGCAGCACAGCGTGTTGAGGGTGACGAGCGGCTGCGTCCGTCGCCCGATTTCCCCGCGCATCGCTGTGCCTCACCAGTCGGGAGAGAAAAGGGAAAAGGGGCAAAACACGCCGAAAGTTGTACGGGCGTACGTCTGGGCACGAGCCAAGTGCGACAGCTATTCTTCAAGACAAAGTACACCTTGCCACGCTGTTGTGTGTGAGTGCTTGCCCGAACACAAAACAAAGTGAGTCAATTGAGTGGTCAAAATAAGCTCACAGTGGATGAACTTTTTCTCTTTTTCTCTGCATCAAAATGGAATTACCCACCACATCGTTGTTGTTCAGGATGCCATAAAATCCTGTTTTGAAAGCAGGAAGAAAACACGAATGTCTGCGATGTGGAAGCACAGACTTGAGGGGCAGATTTCACAGTGCAGCTTTCAACACTCTGCAACAAGGTGTCATTGTGCCAGATGGTTGCGACCTTTTCAAATTCCCAAATCACAGCTGATTACCCCACACGAATTGCCGGTGTGCAGCAGAGAAGCAAGTCTCGTCTGCAGTGTTTCAGAAAATCACAGTTCTGTCACGTTCTGCCCTTTCGCTGTGAAGCGTAAATCATCGAATGGAGCTCAACCTTCGTGATGCGTAACGTTTTTATCGTCGTGCATCAGCCGACCAATGAGGAATATGATGTCGTCAAGACAGATGAAAAGTTCCGCTCCACACAGACCCTGTGCGCCCGGTGACCAGCACTGAACGAGGTCGAATGAAAACGTCACGAGCTCTGTGGGAGTCTCCAGACAACGTGCACGGGAAATGTGCAGAAAGTGATGTCAGTGAACAATGTGATCCAGTTTCCTTCCGAAACAGTCCACTCGCGTGCTTTGTTCATGCCAAGACCTTCGTTGACAGCCATTGACTGAAATCGCCCCTGCAAGCCCCCCCCCCCCGCGCAGCGCCGCAGACGGAGCCGGGCCGCGCAGGTCAGCGCGTCGCGTCCCGCGGGGCGTCGCGCCTCTTCGTATTTCTCCTTCGTTTCCTGTCGCAGAATACCAAATTTCGCTCGTTTGACCCAAGCCTGATGACGCAGCCTCAGAAGTTGCCAGCTTCTGAAACTGCTTCTGAGCAACCTGACGATACTCGTACGATTGATCTTCTTGACATGTCCAGTTGAATTTAACTTGCCAACAAGCGGTCAGATTTTTGCAGCCCTGAGGTCCAGCCCTCATTTTCAGTTCAAAAGAAAGAAAAAAGTTCACTGCAATTGTCGAACAAAACCGAGGATGCGCCACCACGCAGTGCGTCGTGTGCTATGAATTTTGTACGATGAAATGTGAACACATTTTTGAGACCACAAATTCTCGCTGCGTCTCTGACAGGGTTAACGGGCGACGTTTTGACCGAGACCCGCAGATGAGGCCGTTCGCAGGGCAGCGCTGAAACCTGACTGGACTCGCTGATGCGCTGTTCAGGAAAAAGCCGTCAAAGAGACCATCACTAAAACGACCAGTCGCCCGTGCAGGTTCTGCCACCGAGTGCTCTTCCGGAATCAAGACGAAAGGAAAAGTGAAAGGAGGGAAAAGTGACGGTTCACGGGACTCTCAACGACACTTTCACAGGTCACAACCGACCGGAGCGATCACAGGTTCAGTGGATGACCATCTCCTTTTGATTGACCAGTTGCCATTCTGGATCTTCTTGAACCTTCAGAGATGTGCGGGTCAAACACGTGTGGCGTCGACGTGATGACTTCACGTGTGCCGCCGTCAGAACGCGACGTGAGCAGCTGGGGCGAGATTGGCTGCGCTGCGCTCACTCGCGGCAGCGCAGGAATGGCGGGAATGGCAGGGGGAGTGCGGCGGTGCTAGATCCGCGCTCTGTCCGAGATGTGCAATCCGCGCGCAGGTTGTTCCGTTGATCCTCATGCGCTGAGCAGACGGAGCCACAGCACAAGTTCATCTCGTGTTCACAGGTTGCCGTTGTCCAAAACCTTGCCCTGAAAAAAAGACAAGACTTGGTGGTGTTGCTGAAGGAAGCTGGTCTTCTGGCCATCGTGTGGAAATGAGAGGAGTGGGTTCGACGAGAGAACAAAGCCTCTTCATTAGTGTTGAGCGCAATCAGGGCGCTGAGTCGCGTCACGTCTCCCGCCGCAGTGTCGAGGTGGGGGTGGGGGGCGGCGCGGCTCCCGCTGTTTCGCGCAGTGACACACACATGATATGTTGGTACGTTGCGATTGCGTTGCGTGTTGTCATCATATCATCCCCCCATGCGTATACAGAGATCATGTGGCAGGTGTGATATCTTTGTTCACCAAACCAGTGCAAGTACATCAGTACGAGCGCCATTACACCCCACCACACACACACACACACACACACACACACACACACACACACACACACACACACACACATAAGCCAAGATGCACGGATAGGAGGGTTCTCGTACGTGGGTTTGTGGCGCCCTCATCATTCTTGTTGGAAAATGTGCTTGAGGTGGTGTGTCGCCCAATATTGTTCTGAGGCTTCAAAAAGTCGTGCATCTTGGACTCTCCAGGTTTCGGCTTGTCTGATTTGTTGCTGCCAGGGCCATTCGGTACAGCGTGTGTCGACACCAACAGGTATTCTTGTTTTTCAAGAGCACAAGCAGGTCTGGATTCATGCGAACCGTGTCGTGAATTGGCCTCATTTCCACTCTAGAAATCTTCACAGCTCCTCCTGATGTTTTGCCTCCAGGTGGTCAGTGAGAGTGAAGATCATGTTTTGACGTCCCGTGGTTTGTTGATCGTGCAGACTGCAGAGTGTTCCTGCTTCATCGTGAGGGCACACCACTCATGTTACCATCTCACTTGACCCTGGGAGCTGGCGTTCTTGGCCTTACCTTTCGTCCCAACGTGCTTGGGAATAGTCAAACCAGAGTGGAAGATGCGAGCACCATGTACGGTAAACCCAAAACACAAGCTTACAAAAACAAAACAAAACAAATGGAAGTCAATTTGGCGAGTCGATTCGAGCAGATTCTGCCACTTCTTCTGGAGAACGTGAGTCTGAGGTTCACCTCAAAAAGCGAGACTCAAAACAATGCAAAGGTCGCGACAGGAGGGGTGCCTTTGACCACAGACGAATGTGTTGGAGCGGCGCGTGTGTGAGTCTGAATCGCGGTTCATCAAATCCACGAGAGACGTCAAAGCGGATGCTGAAATGGCGAATTTGTCAGTGTGTAATGTACACGGGTGATCCAAATCTGTAAACATGAACCCAAAACAAATACACGCGGCTATCTGCTGTGTGTTCTTGCCTGCGCTTTGATCTTGGCGCTGAAATGGCCAAGGTGTGTTGCTGATTTAGTGCGCTGTTTGACTTGAGCAGCCCGTAAGTATGACCAGCGTTGAAAGAAAGCACACGGCTGGTGGATTCCTGTGAGATTGTGTGCAGAGAGCAGGCGTGTAGTCGTGTGGTTTGGATTGTCGGGCTTGTTGTCCGACAGGAGCGCTCTTCTGTGTCTCGCAGCATTTCCTCTGGTGAGTTCATTACGTAACATATATTGAACGAATCCGAACACACTATTCTGGATGGAACGAATCCCCGTTGAGGGGTGAGTTGCATCCAGAATAGTGTGTGAGGATGAGTTAAATATATGTC
>JAAUXT010109303.1_pt1 | contig 14256 bp, 7 predicted proteins | sample 7278171 | NCBI WGS metagenome assembly JAAUXT01 (sample SAMN14350112, study PRJNA611818) | marine sediment metagenome | isolation source: surface marine sediment (1.8m) | place: French Polynesia: Moorea | collected 2018-08 | reverse complement strand
ATGAAACTGCTGCAGACATACTTTTGGAAGACGCTGCCTATAGGTGCTTCGATTTGGCTCGCACCGATTTGGCTCAAATCGTGCAACCCATCTCAAATCACCTAAAAACATCATGCAACAAACTAAAGGAAACTGACACAACCCACCACCGACCCACGCCCGGACCCCTGTGGAGTGGACCAACCAGCAGCACGAACTCTGCATCCAGACGGCCTGTCGCGCTGCACTCGGGCCAGCACAGGAAGGGTGACCTTTTCCCTCGTGTGTCAATCACGCGGAATAGACTTCGGGACCCGGAACTTCCTTTTGGCCGGGTCTCCTAATGAACGACTCTGTCCGCAATTAAACCAGTTTTATCTTTGCTGCGAAGAAAAGAAAGTTCGCTTCGGGCAACCTTGAACCAGTCCTGGAGCTCGTAACGTCTGAAAAGAGTTGGACGTTGACGTCGTCCCGTTCAAGTGCCACACACGCTCACACTGGGCACACACCCACAAGACTAAGCGCGTCCGGAAGAGCGAAACCTGGCTCAGTTCGATGAAAATGCATCTGGACTTCAGAAACCAATGGATCATACTGCTGTGATCTCATATCAATGTCTCCAAGTTCAGAAATGACACATCTGCACTGAAACCTGGCGAGTTGGTTCAAGAGATGTTTCGATTTTGTCTGATAATCATGGTGGCATTTGTACAGCGTTCCGCAGTGAAGCTGCCGACGACAACAAACCGACCAACTTGCGTTGCCTGGGAAACCAATTTTGTAAATAGCGCACCGTGCTGTACCAATCGATGCCAAAAGCCCTTTTTTGCTCAATTTTTAAATTAAAATTATGATTGATATTTTGGGTGTCTCTCACAAGTACGGTTCATGGGGGCCTGCAATCAAATCGCACATTCGGTTTGGAAATAAAATTCTGCACCGCGAGATGAGCTGCCAGACTCGCCTCATTTTGGCTGCACAGTTCAAGAATGCGTACGAGTATTTGAAGCTCACTGCAAGTTTTGTTTTGGTGTTTTTGTTTTTCACAGCCAAGCCAAATGAGACGAACAATCCACCAACGTGGCCCGTGAATCCTTTGAAACAGTTATCAAATGCAACGGCAGGATTCATGTCTTTGATCCTCGAAACTGGCTGAGTGCTGCAGATGTCCCTGCAGTTGCTTCACTTTGCAACACAAACAAGTGTCCAATAAATATAATATCAATTCAGATCTAGATACGATTCGAGCGATCAATTTTCAATTGAGATTCATTACGTGAAGCACCATTACTGTATAATTCATGAGAACGAATTGTTGATCATAATCATAATCTATCTGCATCATCCAAACCAACCTGCTTGAATGTACTTCACTCACACGGCGTGTCACGACCAATGACAAATTGCACTGACTTCGATTCACCGCACAAACGAGCTCCATTCAAGACAAAAATGACTGAAAGCTTGAAAAACATTTTGGAACACAACGCAAGTGAGTTTCGAAAGTCCAGAATGGGCACCACAAGCGGACCTTTGCAATGAACAAAAGCACAGGTCCAACCCTCGGACTAAACTTGTCCACAGGGTGGAGGGTCTGACATGGGCACTACTGCCAGACTTGGTCATTCGAGGATTTCACCTGTCCATATGGGAGGTGTCTGGCACAGGCACTGCCCCCAAGGAGTGCACAGACTCAACACACAGTGATGACACTGACCGAGAGGAAGGCTCCGGCCTTCGGTGACCGCGCTCAAAATTGAACCTCTCTCGGAAACGCGAAGCATTCCAAAAAACTCGAAAGACCAGAACTGAAAAGAACGTTTGCGGCAGAAACCACACACAACAACAACTTTAAATGCAGGCTTGCAACACGCACACGACACACAAAGGTGCCAAGACTTGACATCCTGAAGTACGAGTGTACGTATGAGCTGAATTCCGAAAAGAGAAGCCTCACATTCAAGTTCTCCAGCGAATTCAGATAGCCCCCCCCCCAGAAATGAACTGCTCCGCTCCCGCTAATTTTGCACATCGAGTGAAAATTTGTTTGAATTTTTTCTTTGCTTTCACAAACTGTTCAAAGCAAATTTTCACACCCCTCAAAGATCTGACACCACTCAGGACTGGCTCGCCCCACCCAATTCCTTGTTCCGCCAGGATGGCTTCACTTGCTCCATAAATTGAACAAGACCGAGTTGTTCAATCCAAACTTGGCACAAGTTGAGGTTTCAATTGACAAAGCTGAGAAAGTGAACTTCGAAGTGCCCACAAATATATTTTCACGTCTATGGCTTGCCAAATTTGAGTGTTAGTTCAAACCACATGCGAAATCAGCATCAGGATAATGTTGCAAAAGCAGCTATGTTGGTGTTCACCAGTACAACAATTCACACACCCCCGCTTGCCCCACCTCTGGATCAGCTGGAGAACATTGTCCAAACTTACAAGAACATTTCCAACCCGGTTCCAGAATATGGTGGAACTAATGATTTGTGTGTTCAACAGCACATTGACATGGAAGTTACAGAATGAAAAGATGAGGACATCACATGCAAAACGTTGGAGGACAGACGAGCGCACACACACGCGCGCACACACACGCGCGCACACATGCACGCACACACACACACACACACACACACACACACACACACACACACACACACACGACAGCAGAAAAGACGCACTGAATGACTTGAAGCTTGTTTGGTCAAGAGCAACAACTTTAAGGCGTGGTGAAAGTCTGAACTAACAAGCAGAGAGACGCACACAATGTAGTACTAGATTGGTAGGTACCCGTAGGTCATCCAGAGAGAGTCCAGCGGTCAGGGTTCCCGGGCGCACAGCTGCCGGCTTGTCTCCCGCGTCCTTCGGTCGCATACTAGCAAGGAACTAAAATCATACCCAAAGAACAAAAAACACTTGTATTTACATGTACATTGAATGAATGAATGAGTACATACAAGGCTGACAATAATAAAATATTACAGGCACGATAAGTGGTGAAACTTCTGGGTCGGGGGAACAAACAACGCACAGCACTGACAGTCAAACTGAGTCTCACTACATCAAGCCCGAAGTTGTGTGTAGTGCGTGTACCCTCTATCCAGAAACACGAAATGTCCCTGCAAGGAATCTTGCTTTGGTTCTTGCCGATGTCCGCTTGCGTGTAACCAAAACGGCTTTTTTCTCTTGTTTGTCAACTGAGGCATTAAATCACGGACCACAATGCCCTCAGGTGAGAACCATGTGTTTGCTGTGCATGTCCGCCGTGATTTCCAGCTGCACGTTAGTTTTTATTGCTGCACCAAAATCATGTCACAGCGTCATAACTTTGGAACCAGCCCAGCCCACAACAAATCCATTCTCAGGTTTTGTGGTGCACAGGCAATTTTACTTCACATTGTGGCTTCATCCTCGAGTGTGATGAGACAGGATTTCCTCCCCACGCTCTGCACTTTGCCTTGACGGCGTTAGAAGCTTCACAAGCGCAGTCGAAGCAGTGGTGTGCAGCAACAAAACGCTTCACATCCAGCATGGTCAGTCGAGCCCAGTCAGCTGTTGAGTCACGCAGTCTGTGCGCGCGAGCGACATGTCGCGGTTCTCCGCATTAGGCAACACCGGCTCACGGAGGAGGAGGAGGATGCAGGGACACGCTGTGCCTCCTTTGTCTGCGACCCGAATCAGCTGCCGTCCCCACTTTTCCTCACTTTCCTCCCCATTCATCAAACAGTTCTATTCTGCAATGTTCTGTTCCCCTTTAAAATTAAAAACCTGTCACTTCATCTGCGTGTTTTGTTCGAATATTTGTTGCCCGACTCTGCAGCGGACACAATTTGACTCTCAGTACACAGTCGCAAGCGGTTGTCAAAAATTAACATAATCACCACATGACGAGCTGAGGACAATATTTTTAAAACGGTACAATTTGGTGAACACAAAAGACGAAACACAGACGCACACTGAATTTTTGCATTGCTGAGGAAAACTTATTCTGGAAGCTTGGATACCGTAAACGGCAACGCGAAGAGTGAAAGTACGCAGACGCAACTGACAGACTACATTACCATTCCCAGTTGAGTCAAATCCTTTTCCACGACCATTGCCTCAAACTTTGAGTTCCACTTCCATAGCACATTGACTCAATTGCAACTGCGATTGTTCCCGTCACTCTGCTTCAGATGCTGGTGCTGGCTTTGTATTGTGAGTCGCGATTCGGTTGTTGCGAGATGCTGAGCATCCTTCGCTAAATAGGTCACTGCATGGCGCAGCGAAAAATCGATACCATAAAGGGATGCGGAGACTGGTGGCTGCAGAGCGGGGCAGCCCGACAGGCCGCCGAGGCCATGTGCGGAGAGACGGGAGTGAGGGGAGCATGGGCCCGTTGTGCACAGGCTGCACATGGTCAGGCGAGAAGGCGTGTTCGATCTCTTGCATACATGACGAGCAACAGAGGATCAGCACTCACTTGGGACTGCGAAACAGCGCGATTGAAATCTCGTGACATGGATGATCCTTTTCTGAAAGATTTTGGACAACGGCTGTGGCTCCGTCTGCACCTTCGGGACCCTCCAAGCACTGACGGCTTGGGCATTGTGAACGTCCTCACAACAGAACAGCATCGCCAATGATCACACTCGAGCCCACTTTAACTCGTTCAGTGCTAACAAACTCATCCCAACCACAAAACAGATACAAATTTCTCGGTGCAATTGCGGCCATAAATTCTCTTTCAATTTCATTGTTTGACGAAGATAACACGAAAATCAACATGACGTGTCCTGCTTTTCGCGTGGAACAGTGAAGGAAAGGGCCCAAAAGTCTGGAGTTGTGTGCAGGAATTTTGACTGCAGCACACATCCATAACTAGTTATTGTGTTGTGTATGAAACGCAATTAGATGGATTTTTCGCGCGAGGGCGCGGGAGCAGAAATCGATCACGCCGCACAAAGGTGCATTGATCCCACACAAAGAGAAATCTCCGAGCAATAGACTCAAAGCCACCACTGTTCTCCATGACAAGAGACAGAACAGGTTATTATAATAGAATAATTTGACACACAAGTAACAGAATATGAAAAGGAAACTGCAAACAAAGTCCTGTATGAAAGAAAAGGAAAGTGATACGAAAGAAGATCTGCTCAGTTGCTTGATGCCACACTTCACTTTGGGAAGATTTTTCTGTTCACACTCGGAGATCCACCCAGCAAACGTCTTTTTTTTGCATTGGATTGGATAAAGTCACCAAACACCAGATGTTGTTTGTGTCAACAAAGATGCCGTTTGTGGATTGTCCGGGTTGTTCCAAGCAACTGTACAATTTGGCACTTCGCACATTTGCGTGTTCTTCCCTGAAGCGGTTCTCACAAACCACACTCGCACGCCAACAGCCGAGTTGACAACAACCTCGACTCCTCCGAAGGGAGTATTCCGCACTTGTTCAAGGACATGAACCTTCCAGAAAATGTCCAGCGTTCAATCGGATTCAGGGATCTTTCAGTGATCTATTCATTCTTGTCCAATACAGATCAATCCCTTTCATTTTGATCGATTATCTTGTCAAGCAAAAGAAACGATGTTTCAATACCATGTTCCCGATTCGCAATCTGAAGCTGAGTCAACCAACGCACTGACACACAGGAGAGAAGAAATTTCTTGCTGGGCAAATGTTCCCTGGGTTTGTATCGACACACTGGGTGGCTTCCCAATCATTTCGCTGCATCAGGATCGAATTTGCTGGCCGATTTCCCGTAGACTGCTGATGCTGGAAGATTGAGCCTCGGTTTTGGAGTTATTAATTTCAGACCCGTTTTGTACGGAGTGACGGCGAGTGACACGCTCATTTCCGCTGCTGACGTTTAATCAAGGCCAAGTTTCATTCAACGCAAAATTGCAGGAATTACAGGAAGCTAAGCTTCAGCTGGAGTAAATTCCATTGAACAGGAAAAGCATCGCATTCAAGTGGGAACTGTAAGCCTACTTGGGACTGGTTTTTCAATGCGACTGGTTGGGCGGCTGTGAGGGCGAGTGGGAGACACAGTTTTGTGTTCGCTCGCAAAATTGTCGTGTTTTTCCCAATCCAGCACACTATCTTGTGCGACCGCTCTGAAAAGAACACGAGACCTGTTGCCCGACTTTCAAATGCACCAAGAGAAACCTGCAAGAAACGGACAATCCAACTTGCTTGATGTTCCGAAACACGCCAAAGAACTGTCGTGAAACACGCTGTTGTACTGAACCAGAACCGAACGTTGTTTCTCCTTCAAATCACTGAATCTAGATTCTCATCACCAGAGGGCGTCTTGATTTCCCATCGAGCATTTCTTTTGCGCGCTGTGCCGAATACACATTTCGGAAGGGTGCTTACCGTTTGCTGTTCGACACCGTTTGCGGTGATGGGTGCGCCGGGGTGGCCCCCCGCCAGCGCCACTTGTGACGCCGCCTGTTGCTGCTCCTTGAACACGGCCGCGGGGTCCGAAGTGACCACGGTTGGCACGCCGCCGCCGACGCCGCCGGGCTGCGGCGCCGCCGAGACGGGCGGCTGGGCGCTGGGCGGCACAACCTGCTGCGCCGCCTGCGCTGCCTGGAACTCGTCGAGCCCCGGCGGCGGCGCACCGCCGGTCTGCGGCGGAAACTGCGGCGCGTAGGACGGCGTCATCTGGTTCTGCACCATGTGCTGCAAACAAAAGAAAAGACGTCCACGTCAAGTTTCTGATGATGAGTGGCATGCATCTTCGCAGTCATGGCTTATGCGTGTGCCGACGCAGGATGCTTGAGAGAAACGAAGCAAAGCAACTTCTTGTGGAACAAAGAAACGGGGGCTCGCGGGCTCTCAGCGGCAAAGGTGATGTCGCTGCCTATTCGCAGGAATGAACGACGACCCAACGGTTTGTGTTGGATCAAAATCAAAACCACATATTTCACCATCCTCCCTACAAACTTTCCACGCGTCTTTGTGAGACACCTCGAGGCAAAACGTGAGATGAAGATCGTCATAATTCGTTGCCTTCTTTTGCTCCTTCTGGAACTTCCAGTCGTGTGGTTTACAAATCATATTCACCAACCCATAAAAGGTTTGTTTATGGGAAGATGTTACCAGTGAGCTGAGGACTGGTGATTTACTGAAGCCATAAGATGTAGGGAAGGAATTACGTGCTTCGCTGAATGTTTGTGAAGGTCTTGCTTGTTTATTGTGCTTGTTGAAGAGCAGGCCCGTGTCACAACTCCAGTTTCACGACCGGACGATTTTGCACTCGAATGCGCAACGTAACTCGACGCCCAGCGATATCCGTTGAGAACAGCGCCGCAAACGCCGAAAGAATTGGTCCGAGTCACAATCCTAAACTGTGCACACCTGTTTCAAGACGATACTTGCAACCTCTGTTGAATGGCACTGGTGAAATTATCGCTAGCGAAACCGCACTGAAAAATTGCAAAAGTGTAATGTCACAAACATTTCACTTTTGCAGCAAGACTCCAACGAATGTCACCAAATGTTTCCACATTCACAAGACAAATTTTAGAACAGAAGAACATTTGTTGTTGCCTGCCAAGATACGGAACATCAGTGAAAAGTGATAATTTTTAACTGTTTGTAGTCATTCTACACGCAGCAATTTGTAAAGAAATTTGCCAGCAGCGAAGACTTTTGACAAAGTGGGAGCCCATGCATCTTTCGCGCAACGCTGCCTTTCTATTCCAATGGTGGACAGCCAGCCTCGGCGAAAGATAAAATCTTCTAAAAGATATAGACGTGTAAAAATGCAGCGCTTGTGTTATGTGCGCTATTTATGGTGTCCAAAACCGTTTCCGCGCGCCAGGGATTTCTTTACATCTGCGAGATATGGACAGCAACGTCGACTGGCTGTGATTACTGTCCCCAACTAGGTTTTGCAGCAACTGTTCATGCTTGAGATCGTTTTCTTGCGCACTGGTTCTAAGTTTTTAATTTGCGTCCAGCACAGGACAAGATTTTTTTCCGTGTTGACACCAAAAGGGATTGCACCGATTTTCTCAGCAATGGTCACCCCTGATCCCTGTCGAGTGGAGGGGGTGTTGCGACCACTTCTGGGTGGTAGTGATCATGCCTGGTCGTGGACACGAGTCAGGACCACTCACAGTGGTCACAAACACTTGCAGAATGCGCGTGTGTAAAATTTTACAGTCAAACGTACAAAGAAACCGGCCAACGTTTGCTTGTTGTGTCTCCTGCCAAAACGCGTCTATTCTGTCATAGAGAAAATGGCAACCACGAAAGTAGCTTGTTTTCTGGCGCCCCAGCCAGGACAGCTCCGTGAATTAACAGCAGAGACAAAGCTTTGCGCTGTCCTCCCAAGAGACTACAGAATGACACATGTGTGCAGCTTGCATGTTGTTTTCACATGTCATGCAAATTTTCTCTGGTCAGCATGAGCACAGCTGTTGGACAATCAAGTGGTGTGATCCATGTGTGCTGGTGACGATTTCCTCAAAAGCAGAACGTTGCCATTCCGTCAACTCTGCATCTTCAACTCCCCATTTCCATGCCAAGTGACTGCAAGATGCGACTTTCCAACAGAAAACCCACATGTTTTTGGCAAGCAGAGGTCACTGTTTTGGCAAACCATCTCCCTGCTTCCCATCACTCACTCCCCCGCCCTCCGGTTTGGTCATGTCGAATCAAATTCGCATCAATTTCCGCAGCCGCGTCGCTGAACCACCGAGCCGACCCACAGAGCCCAACTCTTCTGATGCAAAACAAGTTCTTATCTAAATGGATTTGAACACGACAGTGAGCAAGGAATTGTGGAGTAGTCTCCCAAAAGGGAGACACATTAAAGACCAAATGCTTTGAATACACACCTTTTTTGGGGGCAGGTTTTGAAAATCACAAAAATAAATTCACGCACCTCCACTATCTGACAGTACACCTGCCTTGGAAATCAACAAAGGTTTCTTGAATCAACCAAACAAGCTCACTGCGCGCTACCCCCAGTTTCAAGCAAGCGGACAAAACACCATGAAGCAAAGAAGTTGAACAGGGTGTCTTTGCAAGTGTGTGCGTGTGTGTGAGAGACCATGCGTGCACAAAACACAGAACCTTACCGAACGACTTGCCGAACGCCAGTATGTTACTGGCTATCTACGGTCCTCAACGTGAGTTCACATGTTTCCCCCGAATCCGCGGAAACGAACCAAACGTGTCGAGTACTCCGAACACGGTTCTCTCCTTCAGCGACGTTCAGCAAACTGCATCGTGAACGTGTCAGGCGAGAACTTTACTTTCGTTCACCTGTCCGTCTCTACTTCCAAGCCTCAACGCGGCTACATCTCGAGTGTCAGACGAGCATTCCAACTTTATGACCACTTCACAAATTTACACTCCACTCCAAATGTGTGCTGTCACAGCGTAAAAACTTGTCGAGGACTTTCATCCTTTTCAGCGCCATGACCAACAGGCCAAGCACCAAACAGCGCCACGCAACACACTACCAACTTGAGCACTGTATTCCTTGATGAAATAAATGTGCATAAATGGGCTTTGAAAAAGATTTGGTGGAGAGTTGCTGGACCATGACACGCCACCAGGACCTGACTGAACGAATGACTATGACTTAGTGCGCCTATAAATTAAGCTAACGCGAAAGTGCTGATGTGCATTACGGTTGACTTACTCACTGAAGACTTGTTGGAAGATGCTTGACATCTAACTAACCGCAGGACAGGTGTGGTCAGGAGAGAAGCCTCAGATTCCGTGCGTGCAGGACACATTCAACAGCCCGTTAGTCACGCCGTCCTTAATTGTTACACCCACGATGAGAACGTGTGTCAACGGACGACGCATGAGTGTGCCTCTGTCCTTGACCACGATATGAACCTCGAAACAACTGACCAAATGACAAGACGGAAAATATGGTTCGACACAAGAGCACCCTCATAGGTTCGTGTTCTACGACGCGAAACCCTTATCAAAGCCTTTACAACCCTGTCAGGGCGAAGAAAACGTCCCGGGGGAATCGCCAGGGTGCAGTCCCGGGGAAATCGCCAGGGTGCAGAGATAAAGAAAACATGTTCACATTTTGAGCCCCCACGCGAGTCCAACTTCCAACATTCTACGAACAGAATAAAATACACATTACCCCCGTTGAGCACTTGTGCACGTTGAGCACATCGAACTGAAAATCCTCTTGACGAAAGTGTTTCCAATTTCACGCAATCACCACGGCACACGTCGTGCAGATCTACACATTTCGCTTCGTCCAACTTCACATCTGTCGTGCACGGAAGTGTGAATGGTCCGCAACCAAAATATGCGGATCAAGTCATCGTGAGTGACAATTCAAACATGTATGCTCGTACCTCCAACATCACATGGCAATCATAACCCTCCTCTCTTTTCAGAATTTAAAACCCTCTCATTACAACTGTTCCCCTTTCCACACTGAATGTGTCAATGGCTTTCAAGTGAATGGTTAAAAAAGATTTTGAAAAGCAATAGAGGCCAAATGTAAACAGAAAAAGAAAGTTGCGCTCTTTTATATACCTTTTGGCTCATTCCCATAGATGTCGACAGAGCTTGAAGTTGTCGGCTGTTGACAAGGAGAACCATCCTTTTACGTGTTTGGAAGAGTCAAAAAATAAACCCAGTTTGGCAAAACCAGATCAAAAGTTTTATCGTTTTCTTTTCCTCTTTCAAATCATAGCGTCCTCCTCCATTTGAACGTTGATCTGCTGGGGACTGTACTTCGTGCTAAATATAATTTCAGTTTTGTGTCACAAATATCCACGTTGACTGATCAAAGCCTGTGAAGTCCTGCATCAACACCGTCTTCTGCTGCGTCTGCTTTCCTTTGGATTATCACAACGGAACAGGAGATAGTGATTTTGTTTTCCACAGCAAATTTAAATGTCCCTGCAGTTCAGCATGTAACACGAGGCAGAAGGCGCTCGAGCATGCAAATATTGTCCTTCACTCCTGCTCCATTCACGGCCAAACCCCGACTGCTGCCACCGAGAGGCAGCTGCAGCGCAGTGAGACCTCTGGGCTCGGAGATTGAGCGCGATGCTCCGATGCTGGGAGGATAAACCGCCTTTCTTCGGGGACGTTTTAATCCGCAATTAAACAAAGCGAACACATGTGCCAAGTGCCCTGGCTATTGTGCCTGCAACGTTCCGTTTCGAGAACTCGAACTTTTTTCCTCGGAAACTCGAAAAATATTTCCCCTTCTTGCAGTCGCACCTTCACGATGGACACTGAGAAAACCACCTTTCTGTTTGGCGTATTCAAATTGCTCAGCTCAACACTTTTGTATCCTTTTTTTTTGTCCCGTAACAATGTCTTTCATGGGCTCCTTGCACGAAGAGAAGTGGATGTTCTGCGGTGCTTTGCGACACAGGGTCAGCTCGCAGCTTTTTCACTCGTTCAGATGTTTTGGGGGCCTTCCGTTTGTCTGGCCAGCTTTTCTCCGTTGTCTGACGAGAATACTCAAAACCACACGATGCGAAAGAACACGAAACAAGTCCTTATCCTCGAGGGAAAATTGCACTTTCCAGAGACACTTTCTGTACTTCTTTTGGATTTCTTTCAATTCCTTCCTGTTCGTAGCGAACTCTTTTTGGAATTCAACTCTGCAGGCCGCAAGTGTTTGTTTCCTTAGGAAGTCGTCCTTTGACAGAAAAGCCCCGACAAACTCGTATGTCACGTTTCTGTGCACGTCTAGCCGCTCGGCCGGTCGCTCCTTGTCTGCTTCCGCAGACTCAGGATGGGTAACAATGGCTATTGATTTTCAGAAGGAGGGAGGGAGGAGTGCGTGGCACATCCAGTGACTGCAGCACTCTCAAAATTTTCTCCTTTGGTGTCATATTTGACGCACATCGGTTGCATTCAAAAGACTTCTTTGGCGTTGACGATAATTTCGGGGATTGTCAGTGATTGGTCATGCAATATTACTTCATGTTTGTCTTGAACCCTGCACGTCCGACCTCGATTGTCCTCTCTCAGAAGAACAAATCTCCGGTAATCAACGCCACAAGAAGGGTTCACAAACGGTGCATTGTTATCGCAGAGCCTTCTCCAAACACGGCAGGCACCCTCGATCGTCCTCTCAGTGCGCCACAGTGCGAAGCAGATTCAATTACAAAGTAAACCTGATCAGGAGCTCACGATCACTACTGCACTAGAAACCTCCCAGACAATGTCACACAGTGTGAAATGAAACTGCCTGGATGATCTGAAAACGTCAAGCTGTGCGAATTTGTTGAACGAACATTGAGCTCCGTGCAAGACTGAAGATTCTTTCACCGTCGTAAAAGGGATCTGAACGGAAGAAAACGATTTTTGTTTTGAGCAAAATCACCAACGCCCAAAGCAAGGGCTTCGATTTTCTCTTCTATATTTTCTTTGTCGTGCAGATGGAGAAGCCACCTGTCTTGAATCCCGAAGTCTGTGCGTTCAATGCACAGAATGTGCACCTCTTGGTTCAATGCGCTGAAAGCGAAACGGCGACTCGAAATCTTCCGAAAATTGTCTTTGAAGTGGATCTAAGCACCCACGCTTCTTGGCAGCGACGGCACAATGAAAGAAGTTTCTTACAGCCCTCCAAATAAATTATTCAACATCTCGCATCAAGTGCAGAATGCGCTTGAGCAAGTCATCAGTGCTCGGTAATGCACTTGTCAAGTGCGCACCACACGAGACAATGCAATTTGTCCATCTCCCTGAAACGTGCAGTGGACCTGTGACTCGTCTTAAGTTCTTTTTTCCATCAGTCTTTCTTGCTTGAACTTACCCTGCGTTGGTTTGGGCCTTCACGGAAGACAAAGGCTGTCAGCGGGCGGCAGATCTGTGAGACCCAGCCGCACGAGAAAAGCCCGCGACGCTTTTATCCCCCTCCCTCCCTCCCAGCCACCCCGACCCTCAGTACCAGTCTTATCAGCTATACATCTCGCTTCCAGCCCCATACATCTCCTTCAATCTCCCCTCGAGATCCGTCCAATCGCAAGTAATGGCCCGTAGAACAATAGCACCACAAGCGCTTGCAACTGCGCGGTTTCTTGGGGTCCGCATGAGCTTTGTTAGCGCGCGACGAACGAGTTCTGAAAAACTTGTTCGACAAGACAAAGTTATTCGACCACAGGAGTTCACAACGCAGGGTGGACAGCGCAATCTTCGAGTGGACAGCGACGCACGACAAAATAGCAGCAGTGCAGACCTGCCTCGAACAGAATTCTAACGTGGGCGGCAGCATTGACAAACGTTCGTTTCACAACGGCGCCACGACCGCCGGGTGATGGATTCAGGCTCCTCTCCTATCTCTGCAGCAGAAGGGACAGCTTTACGGCGAACAACGCCTTTGTTGTTCCTAATTAAACAATGAATCAACAGATTCGGCCAAGTCGGAAAGCGCACTCATTTCGACGTTCACATTTCCCTGTTTAGAATCACATCAGCAAACGGTCTCACTTGGTTGACAAATCTGTGGTTGGTTGTGCGAGATCGAGGGGGACTCGGGTCACTGTCAAGAAGATTCATCATCTGTGGCTCTGGGACCACACTTTTGGGCAGAACGTTGATCATTTTCTGACGGGCCTTTCAAGATTCCACGCGCTACATTCTAAAGACGCCCGTGTGGATGATGGGCATATTCTTTTGTCAGAAAACAGTCTCGAGAACTTCAGCCATTGTTCTTGGCACCATCTGCTCGGTGCAGCAATGTTCTGTCTAATTGAGAAAACACGCCGACACAGTGCTCCCTTACATCACAGGAAGTTGCTGCAAGTATGTTTTCACAGGAAGTTATCACACATGTCAGATCTGCTTCTTTTAGAACCAGGCATGTTTACCATTGCGTAACCAGAAAGCACACGTGTTTCTACGCACAAATTCGATGCTTGTAAATATACACTTCACCGTCAGCTTCGACCAACCTTTGAAGGTGCGATGAGATGCATTGTGGATGTACGGCTTCCACCAGATGTCTCGCTCAGGCATCCGCTGAGATCACACTGTACAAATCCCACCACAACTGGGCTGAATGAATCGAACGTTGGCTGCATTTCCGATGAGTATTCACCCGATCCGTGTGGACGTACACGAGCACGCCACAACTGAGCATCATCACAGACGACTTTCTTGTACAAGGCGTCACCGAAAAAACACGAGGCGGTTCATTCCCCCTGTCATTGTCATTTTTTAAATCGTACTGCTATTTCCGGTTCCGGTGCAAGTAGTATGGTTTTTTTGACATCATTTTGATCATTTTGTTGAAAAAAATGTACTGCTTGTCATGTAGTACTGTT
>JAAUXT010027542.1_pt1 | contig 14258 bp, 14 predicted proteins | sample 7278171 | NCBI WGS metagenome assembly JAAUXT01 (sample SAMN14350112, study PRJNA611818) | marine sediment metagenome | isolation source: surface marine sediment (1.8m) | place: French Polynesia: Moorea | collected 2018-08 | reverse complement strand
GGTCCTAAATCAATTCTCATCTTGACCATGAAACTGCTGCTGACATACTTTTGGAAGAGGCTGCCTATAGGTGCTTCGATTTGGCTCGCACCGATTTGGCTCAAATCGTGTAACCCACTTCAAATCACCTAATCATGTTTGTGGCATGATGCTTTGAAGCTCCGCAAAGACGGGCAGATCCCATGCCGGCTTATGGAGCGACCCCTCCCATGTTACGTGTACTTGTTGTCCTTCGAGATCGAGTTCGCTCCGCTCCGCTCTCCCGTGGAATCGGAGCCCGGTCACGACCGGACCACGACTGCTCCAATTCATCCGCAAGAAAAAATGCGCAACATACAGTTTTGTCCAGGCACATGTGCTCTGCGTCGCTTGTTGAAGCCGGGAGGTGTTGAGCGTCGCAGCTTCACGAACACAAAGCTGTCGTTCCCGCCGGCGTCTCGTCAAGCGCACTCGACACGGACTCGTGTGTGCAGTGTCTGCTACTGGAGGATCATGTTCTGTCGTCAGGAAAATTAGTTGGGCACACAAACTGTTGTTTCCCACGGGAGCGCTCATTCACAGGTGCAACGGGTTACGCTGACATTTTCTGCCATTGGAAACTTTGATCAAGAGCTTGTTTCTGTGGGTTTTGGTTGGTTTGCTGAGAAACTGAAAAAATCATCTGGGCGGAGAGTGGCAAAACGCGTGAACAGCTCTGCACGCGTCAAATTTGACTGCGAAGGAAACCACGTCACGACCCGACAAGTCAAGAAGTGGTGACTCTTGATGGGCGTGCAGCAGCAACAATAACAGCAACAACAGCAGCAGCAGCAGCAACAACAACAACAACAACAACCGCAACGGGACTTATTCACCAAGTATGATGAACCTGGACGCGTATTTGAACATCACGTACCTGTCCCACTCGTACCCGGACCTGTACGAGCGGAGCCTGTGCGCAGGCGCCGCCGGGGAGAACTGCACCGGGGTGGAGGACCACTACGACTACAGCTACTCGGACGACATTCTCTCCCACTCCGTGTCGGAGAGGTTCGCTGTGGTCGTCGTTGCCTTCATCGGGTTCGTCTTCCTCTCGGGCGTCATCGGCAACGGCGTCGTCGTCAGGTGAGACGCGGCGGGTTTTGAGCTATTGGGGATCCCCCAAGGCTCTATGTGTGTGTGTGTGTGTGTGTGTTCGTGTGTGTGTGTGTGTGTGTGTGTCTTCGTGTGGTGGCGGTGGTGCGGTGGTGTGTGCGTGTGTGTGTGTGTGTGTGCCTGTGTCTGTCTGCCTGTGGTCTTCGTGTGGTGGTGGTGGTGGTGTATACATATTTGAGGGGGGTGTGTGCGTGTGCGTGTGTGTGTGTCTGCGACATTCATTCTGTGAGGTTTTGACCCTGATGTCAGTCACAATGAGTTCGACCTGTTTCATTCACACTGGATCTGCTGCACCCACAAAGCCCAAGTCTCCAGCGGGCAGGAGCATCAGGTGGTTGTTTTTCTCCGATTACGAGACACACACACAGGAGCCGAGCAACGAAAGCGGATTGAGAGCCAGTCTCGGCCCAATTTAAAATGGATCAAAGACAGGGAGCTTCCCAAGGCTTTGATCCTGGTCTGTGGCATACCGGATGGATCCTCAATGTGAGGCGGGGGGCGATACCTATGTTTTCAGACTTTTGTGTGATGTTCCAAATAAACACACACAAATTGCACGGTTCATACCACCTTTTTGCTCTTCAAACTTTGTCCTTTTGTTCTCATGAGTTCCTCGCGATCCCTGTCCTCCATTAGTGGAAGGGTCAGAGAAGAAAATCTGCTTCTTCGTGATCGGGATGTGCGTCTTTTGGGGTCATGGTCCCCCAAAACCAACCCAGCATCCTCCAATTCCGGCATTTTCCGAAACCTCTTGGCCTGGGCGCCCCCACCGACAAATTCAGAGCAGAGACCCAGCACACATTCCAAGAAGCACACAAGAAAAAGTTATCCCCTTTTTTCGCGATTAGTTAAGTTATTCAAAGACATCAGCGTCTGATGGTCTGGGTCTTTCGGTGTTTTTACTGTTTCTGTCTGGCATGCAGCAGAGATAAGAGCCCACGAGAGCTTTTGAAGGGTGACCTTCCCCCAGGCGGGGCCAATCCCACATTTAAATTGCAATTGCAAAATTAGACAGGATTCAGCTTGCAACAAAAGACGTCGTGATGCTTTTCCGAGAGCAGCAGCTGCGACTAGATCTACAAACAGCTCTTTTCCTTGGTTCTTCACAAAGGCGGAGCAAGGGTGTGATCGGTCACATCAACCCTGGAAAGGCCCAACAACAGGCTCTTTCGGCTCAGAAAGACACGGTTTATTTTTTGTGGCTTGGTGAAGCCTGGGGAATGACGAGGCACGGGCTATTTTTCTGGGCACGCTGTGCTCCAAGGTCCCTGGATCCGGCCCTGTCCTCACAACCTTGGGCGAAGATATGGAGTGTCCCTCCTTCACGCGACTCGAGTGCAAACGTTATGAGCATCCTTCACATGCAGGACGGACCCGCTAAGCACACGAATTCCATTAATTAGAGACAGAACATCTTTATCTCCCAGCTGTTAGGCCTTCAGGCTTGGGCACTGGAGGTTCCAGGGGCGGATCCGGGGACGGCTGCCCAGGCAGATCCTGGAGCAGGTCCAGTGGTGGATCAGGAAACAGGTCCGTGGATCAGTCAATCCATGTGTGCGGCCTTTTCCAATTTGCGCAGAAAGAACAAAATTTTACATGACAAAATGTCAGTCAGACTCTGGCCTCCGCTGGGTGTCGGTCTCCTCCGAAGGAATCCTGGATCAGCGCTTGTAACCTTCACGCGACATGTTCTGCTCTCAGACGAAATTTCCGGAGTTACTGAGGCGTAATGTGTTGAGTCCCCACCACCTGTTGGAGAACAGTCGTTTTCACAAGAGGTGTGTGTGTGTGTTTGTGTGTGTGTGTGTGTGTGTGACATTGAGTGTGTGTGGGGGGGTGGGTGAGTGTGGGCGTGTGTGTTTGTGTGTGTGCGCACCTCCAGTGAACCCTTTGGAGCAAGGCGTCTGGGGCCACCTTTTCCTGGACAACATCATTTTTCCTCACTGACACCTGGCCCGCCCCTTACTGACCTCAGCCTCTGACCAACCAGAGGTAAACGTGTGAGTACAGAAAGGACGTCGCTGTGTTGACACTGAGGAAGAAACGTCCGGTTCACAGTTTCCCTCAGTTGGGGTGATACTTTGAAGCCCATACTCCAAGGGCCGCCAATTTATCCGCCCGTAGCCCACAGATGCGGGCCGTTATCGTGCGTTACTTTGGATATCTGCGGCGTTTTCTGAGCGGGTATTGGACGGAGTTTGATGACCAAATACTGTGGGTACTTTTGCACATTTATTGCCATCATTGCACTGAAAAATGGAGAACACAGAACAATGAACAGAAATGAGTTTAACTCGGGAAACAGGAACACAAAGTTCAAGTTGATTTTGTGCGACGGTACTTCAACGACAACTGGACCTATTTGAGCTTGTGCTCCGCAACTTTGTCATCCAAACTCTTCAGGACTTGACACATCCCCTCACACCCGGAGACCTTCATGTACTGGCAAATGCCTGGTTTGGCAATGATGCTCACATCAGGTTCTGGAGTTTTCTGCAGTGGCTCAATTGCGGCAACTTCAACACAGTCATCATCACCTTCCCCTGGTGGGGTGGAGACGGTGCTCATGGCTGGAGCTTTCTGAAGTTTTGTCTCCAGTTTTGAGTGCAATGTGTCTTGTGCCTGGTGCAAAATTTCATCATTGACATGTTTGTAGTCACGCATGGTGTCACTTTTGTGACCTGTCACAGTCTTAATGATTTGCTCATCCACCCCGGATTGGAACATATGCATCACTGTGGACGCACACAGGCTGTGGTTCGTGAACTTCTCCCCAGTCAAACCAGCCTTTTCACACATATTTTTTACAATTTTTGACAAGGCATTCTTCCCAAGCGGGCAGTCTGTGAACCAAACATTTGGTTTTCTTGACCTCTCTTGCACAGCATATTTGTACAAACTTGGGTGTTTGATGTTCGGTGGAATAAGGTTGACATATTTCTCAAAGAGTCTGACAACATTGCGCAGTGGGTCATTGGACCCGTAGACCTTTGTGACTTTGGGCACATTTCTGCGTGAAGACAACCCACCCTGGTTGGTTTTTGATGTTATGTCTTCTTGGTACAAAAGATTCTTATCTCCCTGAGCATCAGTCTTGACCGAAATCTGGCTGTTAAAGTTTGGTTGACAGAGATTCCACTGTTCCTCCCCACCCTGGAGCACAAAAGATATCCCCAAAAGGTACATGACTGTATTTCTGAGAGTGTCCGGGTCATCCTCTCCAAGTACCCCAGAAGACCACAAAAGCTCTTCTTGATCAAGAGAAATCAGTGTAACTCTGACATGTCGACTAACACCTGCTTTCGAACATGCTTTCATCATGTTATCCAATATGTTGCAGAAATGGATAAATACAGGGTCATCAATTAACTTCCATTCAAGCCTGGTTCCAGCGACAAAAAATTGCAGGCAAACAGTGATTTGGTACAAGGTGGTGGCAGGGAAGTCCTGCCCATTGCGCCTTTTAATTTCATTGATAAAGTTCGACAGCGCAAATGACAGATTCACCTTGTCAAGTTTTCTGAGCCTGTCAAGATCTGCGGCCTTGATACATGGGTCACAAAGTGCATTTTCAAGTCTCTTTTTGCACCAATCCCAGTACAAATTTGCTGCCCAATTGACCTTGCAGTCAGTGTTGGCACTGAACCTTTTCTTTGACATGAACTCAAGAGTGTCAGTATCCATCTCAGGATGAAATCTGTTGACATCCCCACCACCCTGCTGCTGCAGATTTTGAGGCTTGAGCGATGGCGCTTCTTCAGGGAAAGGCAGAACCACGTCATGATCACAGGCCTGCATTGAAGTAGCGACCAGTTCTTTCACCACAACCTTCTGCGAGGACATACCCAGGATCTCCCTGTGGCCAAAGGGCAAATTTCAGACTCCTTTCCTCACAACAAAGTGACCAAAGATCTTAGACAGTCCCGAAGAGAAAAGAACTGACCTGTCATCGAAATGAATCAGAGGCATGCTGTAGTCCAGGAGAGCTGTGCTGCCATCCAGCACGACGGTCTCATCCTCCGGATTCAGCTCCTCGTCATACAGGAACAAACCTGAACACCCATCCAAGTCAGAAAAGAAATTGTCCTCTGAACCGGACATCACAAACTCAGAGTCACAAGCACAAAAACAGCACTTATCCACACACTGCACAGAGACAAACTGACGATCAACCAGTTTTCTGTTGACCTCAATGACTTGACCTGACTACCAGATGGCCCACATCTTTGAGCTACATCGGATAACCCCCTTGACCTCGACAAATACCATGTCAGAACAAGTTGTGGGGCTAAACGCCCCTCAACTTGTTCTGACAAGGTATTTGTCTCTGGCTCGGGAGTTATCCTATACATAAAGGTAGATTACGAGGTCAGCACTGAGTTTGCACTGAGACAGTCAACATCTCTGCACTTGCATTTTTTGACAATAGGCACTCGTTTTGCTGCAAAGTTCAACACTTCTGTGATGATGCGGTTGTCTTTATTGTAACAAATCAATGTACAAATCCGTCTTTATGACCGCAACATTGCGGCATATGGTTGGAAAATGAGCCATAAATGTGGAATGTGCGTGACACTATCCGCCTCTGGGTTGCGCGGCCTTTCGCGAAGACGCACCCCGCCGGTGTGATGGAGGTTCCCGCGCCGAGATTCTGACGTCGCGTGCAGGTATCTGGGCTGCGTGGACTGAAGCATTTTCCACGCGAGCGCCCACAGACACAGCTGCAGAGCTGGACACAATCTCCTGGATTCCGGGGCGAGGTTTCAGTCGTTCAGACATGAATGCTGTAATATGCCTGCCCTCAGGTTTAGTTTTGGTCAGAATCAAAATTCACCTGCCGCACACATTGGAAGCGGGTGCTGTGGGTGTGTGTCCACAAACCGCTTCAGAGACGTATTCTTCTGCTGTGGACACAGGCTCGGGTTTTTTTTGTGTGTTTATTCAACAATTGTGTAAATTTTCAAACGAATTTGAATTGTGCCATGAAAACGGGGAAGTGTCGGTGACTCAAAACAGCTTTTTACATTTGCCAGCGAGCCGCGCCTGCAAACACACGACTGAAAACAAAATTTGCGCATTGAAGGATGAGGTTTTGAATGTCACGTGGAAAACAGAGTTTATTTGCCTGCATTCAACAACTCAGATGAAGTTGATATGATACGATTATCCATATTAATATTTGCCCATATCAGCAAACAAGCGCAGCGGAGGGAGAACGAATGAGTTTTTGTAACAAAGATAAGCGCTTTTTGTACTTCCTGCATGCAGCCTGAACATCAATATTCTCTGATTTGATGTGCTTTGTTCATGCAGGAGCATCAAACCAGTGAATTCAAAGGTGCATCAAATGCAGGGAAAGTCTCCATTTTGCCCCGTTGTGTGAAATGGTCAATCACCCCAACCAGGGAACATGGTTGTCTGCCCAAACCAGAGTCAACCTGAGGCACTCATCAAGGGTTGAGTTCATTTTGTGGAGAGGATGCTATGCCTTTCTACGAAGGGCCTGACACCACAAAGACAGATCTCTGGTAGAATATCTAATTTCAGGTTCCAACTTGAAATGACCAAGAGCTCATCAAGGCACCGAGTGGTCCAGGTCAGGACAAATCTGTGTCGTTATTTTTTCCACCGGAACTGTGAAGAATCAGCCCCCAGGCACCTTGGTGACTCTGTCTCTGCGCTGGGTCCTGCGGCCAGGCACCTCCAGGGTCTGTTCTCTGACATCAGAAAAGCATCCATCTTCCTTGTTTCTGGACCAGCTGCACAAGTGTAGTTTTGCGTGAACAGTAAAGTTTGTGGGTTGCCCTTGAGAGGTCGAAGCATTCCTGTGCGTGAACGTGTGTGTTCGCGTTGCGCAGCATTTCTCGGGTGAGTACAAACACAGGGCGACCCAACAAATGACGAACTGGCGAATGACAAACTTTCACGTCCTTAGCTGTACGCTCGTCCCTCCAAATGTACACGTGCGTGTTTCAGGATGACAGTGACAGTGAGCAGGCTGTATGCCTACGTCCACGTCCACGTCTACGTCCACGTCTACGTCCACACGTGTACGTGTGTTTGCAGGGTGATCGTGAAGGACGGGGTGACGCGTCAGGTGACGAACCTCTACTTCCTGAGCCTCGCCGTCGCCGACCTGCTGCTGCTCCTCTTCTCCGTCCCCTTCGTCTTCACCTACTTCATCGTCGGCATCTGGCCCTTCGGAGCCGCTATCTGTGAGTATATAGTACGTCACATCTGTGAGTAAATCTGTGAGTAGGGCTGTCCACGAATTTTCCGATGCGCCACATCAATATTGTTGGCAAGATCCAGCACTGCAGCGGAAAATTCGTGGACAGCCCTCTGTGAATACACTGACTCCAAGTTCAAAATTGCGACAAGCGTGAAAGAAAATTGGGAATCACAATCCCGGGCGGAAGTCAGTTTGGGGGAAGTTGAGGGAGACTTTTTCAAAGCCTTCAGGACCCGCCAGTGTCGACAATGAACAAAGGAAACATGTTTCTCCATTCGCGGCAAGAAAGACACATTCACCTTGTTCCCTTTGTGCAGCTTCTCTTGATCAGTAATTGACAGATGACACTGGGAATGGATGCATGGGCACGTGCTTCCGTCTCTCGTCCCATATCTGTCCGCATGGTTCCACATGCCCGTACATGGCAAATGTGGAACCGTTGGATGACGAATTTTTGGGTTGGGGTCCCAGGGTTGGCAAGGGGAACCGCCCACCGGCCCGACAAAGAACTCCTGGCCCATCTACCTCCTGGCCCCTCAGCTGCAATGTCGTTCATTTCGAATGCAAACTTTTTCTTTTCATTCAGGGTTTTGTGTCAACTGACTCATTTTGCGCAGCGGATTTTGTGTCAACAGACTTCACGTCATGTCACAGAGGTGGATCAGTCCACAGGGAAATCTGGGCGCAGAGCTCTCCCAGGGACAAGGTTGACAGGACATGTCTGAGTAGGCAATCGTTGGATAACGTCCGAGACCTCTTCCCCGAGTCGAGACCCAAATTGCCTCCATTGTACCAGACCAGTCACATGTAGCTCCAATGAAATGAGATCAATAGATCTCTCAGTCACTGTACGTGCAAGTTGGCTTGTCCTGTCCGTCTGCAGCATGACGCTGGTGTCTCTGTCTGTGTCCTTCTCTGTCTCCCTCTCTGAATTTCGCTTGGGATTGTGATTCCCAATTTTCTTTCACGCTTGTTGCAAGTTGGAACTTGGGAGTCTGTACCACCTGACCCTGAAGAAATTTCCAGACATGGCCAACACGGAGGGCGGAACATTTTCTCTCCGGCGGGGGCGCCCCGACTTTCCAAGGACACCCACCCTGTCAACAGGCACGGACAACCTGGAAATACCAACCGAGCTGAAGCACGCGGCGACGACAGGAAAGCTGTCACTTATCCAGGCGTCCCGGAGCGACACTTGGCGTTGTGTGCCGGCCGCGGGCGGTGGACGCGTTCCCGGCGGAGGTTCCATCGCGATGCCTGCAGCGCGTACATAATTAACGCCTCCCTGGTGACTTCTATCTCGTGTACCGTCAACACAGACGGGCACACAAACCGCTGACGTCGTTTTGCCTCGGAGGGACAGCATATATGGGATGACAGGGTTCTCACACTGTACAAAAATGGTTCCTGCGAAATCACACCAACTTTTGAGTCCTTTGGCCACATGGAAACTGACATTCTTTTTGACTGTCACGAAAAGGCGTTTTCACTTGAACGGATAGCCAGTGGTGGCTCTTGTCAGTGCTCCAGTTCTGCAGCCTGCGGCCATTCAGAGCCTTCAGTGCTCAAGTTTCCCTTGTCACATCATGCCTGACACTTCACGAGGAGGAAACGTCATCACTGCGAAAGTCCCTGTTCTTTCAGTTGACCAACAACAGAGTATAAGACAGATGTCTTTTTGGGTGATAAATCTAAAAGAAGGACCTGTGGCTGGCCACATGTTGCAACAAGAGCGTTTTCAAGTTTCAAGAAATTTCAAGTTTTCTTTTTTGATTGAACGTCTGTGGATTCAGCTGTTCACACAAAAAGACCAGGTGCAGCGCGTAGAAACGTATCAGGGGCATCATCGACACACTCTTCTTTCTTGGTTCATTAGGAACTGAAGATCTGAAGGACCTGCGAATCAAAATGGGCAATTTTGATTCGTAATGATGTTTCATCCGGGACTTGACTTGTCTTCCTTTCATAACTCAAGCTCCTTGCCGGGCGGATCCTAAATCAGGGCACCTAACTCTGTCTTGACCAGGGTCCAATCCTGAGACCGGATTCCAACTTTGAAGAACAAACACGTGTAAAAAAGTTGTTCGCCTGTGAGACTTCGGCCTCGTGAAGTGAAGCGAGACCACACCCGCTCCGGTCCACCGCCAGGCCCAGTCCCTGGCCCCCAGCCCCCAGTCGCTGGGTCTTGTGCCCCATCCCTGGTATACAGGCCCCCAGATCCAACCCCTGAACCTCTGACCTTGGCCAAAGTCCCAACCCCAGCCCAAGGCCCTCAGCCCGGCCCCGGTCCTCACTTCTTCTTTTGCTCAAGAGGGAGTGGCCTCGGAGTTGCGCTGAGATGCACAAGTAGATCCACCAATGCAACAAGCAGAGACCAAATTGCCCACATCCTTGCGACAGCTCTGGGAAAGATGAGGTGCGCACGAGGAAAATTGGCCTTGACGTCTTGACGTCTGTCTGTTGGCGAGGCACGGCGAGTCCCGAGGAGATTCGGTCAGAAAGGCGGGAGAATGTGGAGCAGGGCCTCCAGCGGATCCAGTGAATATGGCCCCCCTGATCCCCCACACCTCACACACACCCCTCGCACACACACGCACGTACACTTGCGTGCCCAACTCGATGTGGGTGATTTCTTTGTTGTTGATGTGAACATCTCTGGCTTATACCCCCTCCCTTGAGGGTTACCTCACTGACCAGCCCCTGGGTCTGCCCCTGCAAGAATTAATGAGGACGTTTCTGTCCACATCAACACCTGTTAGTGCTGAGCAAATCTTGTGATCAAGACGTCACGTGACAAATTATCTTGTTAATAACCGGTAGTTCTGCGTGTTTTCCTGGCGGGAACAACCAAATACGGGTGTCACACAGGGGCGAATCCAGGATTGTGTTCACTCTCAATGGGGTGGGGGATGGTACCAACTTTGTGAAGGACAGTCAAACACTCGGCGGCACACTCAAGTGCGTTTCTTTTTCTGGGGGGCAAGCAGGGAACATGAGTCCGAGTTCGTTTCTCGTGGTCATAGGGGATCGGGGGCCAGTGGTCCAGGGCCCGGGACTGGTTGTTGGGGGACAGGGGCCAGGGCTGAGGCGCTGGGTGTTTGGGGCCTTGGGTGTTGTGACCAGGGAATGGGTTCTGGGGGCTGGAGGCCGCGGGACAGGGACCAGAGGCCAGGATGCAAATTTTGAAAGTGCAGTACACGCACCACACACACGCGCGCACACACACCATCAAAGAGGAGTCGCCTGCACACTCCTAGATCTGACGCCGCGCACCCTCAGTCACCTCAAATCGCAGACCTTTCGTGCTGTCTCCGCAGTCGAATTTGTCACGTTTCTCGCGGGAGCTGGATCATGAAAACGGCATGTACAGCACGTAAAACTCGACTCCAAACTTCTCTTGGCTCTGGTTGCTTGTGGCAAATGTTGGCTTCTTCCTCTTTTCCCTTGTCCCTACAACTGCCTGGGCCCTGCAGAAGCTCCAATAATTCTTCCATCCGCGTGTGTGCCTCAAGGAACATCATTTAATTCCCTGCTTCTCGTGTGAAAACTTGTCGATTGGCTTTTCGGCCTGCACGGTTCTGGGTCTGACTCCTGGGTCGGCTCCAGGGCAAACGTTGCAACCTTCACATGCCTGGCACACGCGCTACAATAACGAAGTCAATTAGCTGAGCGACGCCATTAAGCCAATTGAAAATTTCTCGGAGATTGCGTTCTTGAGAAACAGATGGGCTCGTGCAGAAGCGGGGCTTAATCAGCTGTTTCCAACATGAGGAGGCCAAGGCTTGAGTGTCACCACCAGTGTCGTGCCCCAATCAGGCGATGTTTGAGGCCTGAACATTTGGGACCCAGGACAGGGGCGCTTCATTCGAACTGTTCCATGGAGGGGGTGAACATGGGTTCAGACGGGGGTCTGATCACGGGGATTCACACTGAAACCCCAAGAAACATCGCTTCTGAAAATTGACAATGTTCTGGGGCAACGTGATTTGTTCCTGTTGAGAGGGGGCGAGGCTCCCAGAATCCGCCCCTGGAGCGTCCCCTGGTGTACGATGCACTTCCGATTGATCTCCGTGTTATGAAGCGGTGGACGACAACGCAAACAGACCCACAGCGATACCAAAGCGGAACCGGCAGATAAATGGCTGTTGACTCCCCGGACCCTGTTTGCACAGAGCGATAACGGATCAGCGAATCGAATACGTGTTTAACGCACTGCGGGCAGAGAGCGCGCGAGGGGCAGATCACGGCTCGCCTTTCTGCACTCTGTCTCTGAGATCCACGAGTCATGAAAACTACGAGGGATTTTCCACCTCAGGAGGGGACCAAAGCGAAAAAGGGAAAGAGGTCCGGTCCATTGCTCCTGTCTCCTGTTTCCAGGGCACCATGCTCAGGCCCTGGGCCAAGCCCCAGTCCTGGCCCCTGGATCTTCTGGAGCCATTGATGGGGATATAAAGCTCATCCCATCTGTCGCAAACCAATAAAACCACGAAACAACGACAGCCAGGCTCAAGGGCGAGAGGACGTTTGATTTACAGGTATCTGGTTCCAAGCTCCCTTCTCCCACCCGCTCATCCGAATGCGAAATTTCCAATATAGGCGCTCTGTGCTCTCACTGCCCTGACAACCAGAGAAGTAAGTAGAAATCTCGTCCAATTCAGATCGCAGAATGTCCCATTTTGAACCAGTGTCCTGACAAAAGCGAGTTTTTCGCTCGGACGCTCATCCAATGCAGGCTTTCCTGGTTCTAATCAGGGTTCGAGACGTGTGTTCCGCCTCACAACGTAGTGGAATTGTTGGATCTTCGTCCCTCACTTCTTCCGTTCATTCCACGCACGGAATCATATATTTTCTCCCCAGACAGACTTCTTCTGGTTCTCCTCACAGTGTCTCTTCTTCTGTGAGAAACACACCACTCGTGGTGTCGGTGGGTGGAGGGGGGCCGCCTCCCTCAAGACCTCATGACTTTGGGGCTTGTTTTTCCTCAGTCCTAATCTCAAGATCGAACATCCCTCCAGCAGACAACTTGTTTTGTGGTCTGACTGGAGCTGGATTTGAAGAGATGTGTCGCCTCCACCTGTTTCTCATTCTGAGTCTGAGTTCAGTCCTGAGTCTGTGGTTCTTCGGGAGCGCTACTTGTCCTTTGGGTGTGCTACTTTGTGGCAGCACTCCTGAGAGGGCTCTCGAAGAACAACAAACACAGGACTAAACTCACACTCAGAACAAGAAGCAGGTGGAGGCCGCTTTCCTGCGAGAGGGGGGCGCAAAGTTCACCAATGGAACAATCCGCCACAACCTGTGACAGATACACCCTTATCAGATACATGTGCACATTATGTGGGCGGAAAGCGTTCCGTTTTCAAATTGCACCGTGGAAGTTTTCACAAAACCTGTTCACAAATTGCTTTCGCTCATTGAAATGCAAATGTGAACATATGCTCCAGCGAAGTTGCCGATCTTGTCCCGATGGACATCTCCACACACATCTCCATAGGAAATGAGAACTTGACGCCTGACGGGGCTTTGCAGGGAATTTTTAATTTTGGGCCCCAAGCCTCTGTCATCCCCTTCATGTGAAAGTCAACACCTGCTAAAAAGCTACAGAAAATTTTCGCCACCATACCAAGACAAGTTGTGGCTGTTGGAACGCATGCAGGGCCCTTCACTCAGGTGCAGTTCTTGTGCTGTTTTCGCGAACGTTCTTGAAACAAGAATCTCGAGCCAAGTTGTGTGTGTCTCAAAGAAGATTCAAAGCGATTGAGAAGCCGAGACGTGGCTTCTGCTGCACACAGAGTAACATTGGGACTCACAATGTTCTCTTTGCTAATGGATCGCTCCGGTGTCACTGAGTCACGTGATTGTCTGTTGCGTCTGAAGCCCTGACGCCCGCTCCAGCGGTTCAGGTCAGGGAACCCAAACCTTGGAGTGGGTCACACACTCCAACCTGGACACAATCAAGACGCAAAATTCAAGACATTTGGCTCTTGCATTACACAACAATGGGCATAGGGGGAGGGCGGGGACAGGGATGGGTCTCAAGGCCCCCTGGATCCGCCTGACGACAGAAATGCAGGTATTGTTGACACGAACAATGGTGCATGTCAAGCGTGCCAGGCTGCGAATCCATGGAGCCTCATTGAGAACGGCTGATTGCTGACGGAATTTTGTGAGAGCTCAACTATGCATAAGAAAGGCAGAACACATGGCAGAATGTGTGCCCGGTTCCCGCGATGCTGAAGCCTCGCAACGGCGCTGCTTCATTTCCTTCCGACATTTCCGACCTGGAATCCCAGAGCCATTGCGCTACGCTCTCAGATCTCTCAAACCTGCTGAAAAGAACTCGGGTGATATTGTTCAATTTGTAAAATGAAATTCTGAGAATGTCTCAAATGAATTGTCTGATTCTCGGATGCAAATGGAAAACATCATCCATCATAAATATCACACGAGTTATTTAGTGTGTTCACTGATGCTCAGTGCAATTTCGTGATTTTCACGGCAGACTGATTTGGTTGATGAAACTTGCGCTTTGTCAGTTTTGAGACGAGATATTTTGCTGTGTGTCAAACAGCACGAGGATTGTTCCACATTTTCCCACGGACGTCGCAGCTATTTGCAAACCAGCGGCAAATTTGTGTGGACAGTTTCGTCTGACGTCTTCGCACATTTGGTCTCACATTGCAAGACGACAGACAACAATTTGCGATGATTGGTGTCTGACCTGGTCAAATCCAAGAAAAGGCAGGCGTAACATGACGACGGAGGAGGAGGCGCTTCGTGCGTGTACGAGGTTTGTCTCCAAATATTCCTTCTTTTCGCGATTGTCGTGCACACGATCAACACAGAACCACCAGACCAGTTTGCATTCCTTCTCTTGATACAGACCTCTGCTCAT
>JAAUXT010131683.1_pt1 | contig 14259 bp, 18 predicted proteins | sample 7278171 | NCBI WGS metagenome assembly JAAUXT01 (sample SAMN14350112, study PRJNA611818) | marine sediment metagenome | isolation source: surface marine sediment (1.8m) | place: French Polynesia: Moorea | collected 2018-08 | reverse complement strand
ATTTCAATGTGCAGTGCAACAGTGTCAAACCATTTAAGTGACAACTGTAGACTAATTGCCAGTTAACCTCCGGTGGAGAACAAAAGTTGCCCCTGACGACGTGCCTTAACTCTTGAGGCTGGGGTGGCATGGTGGGCGTTGGGATGCAATGGGGCCTGTCCAGGAGGGAATACCTCGAGCTTTTGCGGCAGCATGACGCAGGCTCACAGGACGCGCCTGTGTAAAAGTGAGAAGAATCATTAAAATGTTGAAAAACACGAACCCAGATACTGCAGTTTCATCTTTTATTATTTTTTGGAAAACGTCTGCTGTGAACAGTTCAGCGCTTTGGCAGCAGAACTTACATTGGCAATGAATTCATCGACACATACGCACGCAAGAAGAATCTTGGCACTGCCGAACACTTGTCAGAGACTGAACAGCTGGTACTCTGGCAAAAGAGTGCATAACGGCTTGCACAGGAGAAGAGCCTGGCCTCCTGCCCGTTTCCCAAACATCGTTTCGCGAAAATAAAACGTTGACACAGAAGCACGTACGTCACTTTGGCAGGATGTCTTTTGGGGTTGGGCCCTGTGAGGCCCTTTCATCATAGCCTGGATCCGCCTCTGATTCCACCCAACCTCTGGCTTCCAACGCATGATACACAAATACGACACAACCTGGCCAACATCCGAAACCCCTTCGTACTGTGTGGAATGTGATCTGTGGATCTACCCCTGGACCACTTGAGTCTGGTGTACGTGTGAACAGTGGACTGCTGCAGAGATCTTCTCCCACAACCGGAATTGTTGGTTCATTATGAGAACGAAAAAGGAATGCCGCAGTTGTCTTGCACCCTGGCACAACCCGACGAAGTGGGTCAAAGAAGCATCCGGTTCTTTGTAGCACAGACTGAAACCTGTGGGTAGATCTACACCAGCTACGTACTCGCTATCTGCCAAATTCACAACAGAAATGTGGCAGGCAGCAACGCAGCGCTGCGCCCGAGCTGCAGCTGCTCCTCTGCACTCCACCATCTGCAGCTGTGTCCATGAAGGACAGACCCGACACACATGACTAGAAGGTGGCCTTGTGCTTCTTCACCTCGACCATCACGTGGTGAATGTTGATGAGTTCACTGCGAATCGCCATCGCTTTGCACGCGCCGTGGGAGAGGATCTTCTGGAAGCGGTGGTAGTACTGAATCAGCTGCGTCAGCGCGCCCTGGCGGTGAAACGGTGAAATTAATGTGGATTCAGAAGACGACTTTCATTCAGTTCAATAGCAGAACGATTCCGATTGAACAGGTTTGGATTGTTACCAAGCACTGGGAAACTGGTCACCTTTCTGATGGGGACGGTCTGGTGCAACAGGTTCAAGCATCTATCTGCACCTTTCTTGAGATCTGAGCGTTTGTTGTTCAGATTTCAATCTCTGTGGCTCAAAACACCTGACTGATTATGATCCGCATCAGGATGACCAAAATCCTGTTCAGTTGTGCGTTGCTTTGACAAGAAAGACACTGTCGCACGTACGCGTCAATTTTCTTCTTCCGGCCACAAATTCCCACCTGTAGAATCTGCGTGCCGTTTTTGAAGTTGGTGAAGGAGCGCATCACGTCCTGGTTGATCAGTTCGATCGACTTCTTCCAGTCCGCATTGAAGCCTTTCACTATCTGAGTCACCCGTCCTGAAAACAAACACACAGCGTTACACGGGACACATCCCTGTCGCGGGTGTGACAAGGGCAAACCACTCCTCTCAGTTGAGCTGGAAGTCGGCTGGCTCTTGCATCAAACAATTTGACACGGAAGAACACTTGTCAATCTTCACACGCGCCTTGAGGCTGCGGAGAAATTAACATTTCTGCTTGACAGACGCCAAAGTGTGGTCCGGTGCACCAATGCTTCAGGAAATTGGAACGAGAAACATTTTGTTCTTGCGCGCAGGGTTGTGGGGGGGAGCTCCAAAACACTTCGAGTGGTGTTTGATTGATGATCTGCTTTCCCGACAAAACAGCTGTTGCGTACTCTCTGAGTTTTTCAGTGTCTCGGTCTCGCCCTGCTCGATCCAGGCCTCGGCGTCCTTGACGAAGGTCATCATTCCGCCGAAGTGAGGCGCCAGGATCTCCTCGATGAACTCCTGAGTTCGCGCAGTCAGCAGCTCCCGGAACGACTCCGACTCCGCCGACTCATCCGTGGCGCGCTCCTGCAGGAAAAATCTGAACCTCATCCGGGCGTGACTTGAGCACGTGACGTTTGATCAATGATTTTGGATCTCGTACAGCAAAGAAAATTTTTGTCCAGGAGAAAGGGCACAAATACTTTATTTTTTGGCGCGGCGAAAGAATGTCTGCAGGAACGGACTTCATTCCAACGAAAGAAACTTTTCTGAATTCTTCAAACAAAAGCTGACGGACGTTTCATTATCTTTTGGTCTGATTTCTCAACATCTCGTGCAAATAAGTTGGTAGTGTTTTTTTACCTTTTGCAGAAAAGAACATGCAAAAGCAGAAACCACCGTCCTCAGCAAACTTTTGTTGGTGAACCTTACAAACCAGGATGACGACTGCACATTGGTGTGGCATGAACATAATTCTTAGAACCTGAGGACTGAATTTCTGAAGCACTGGTTCGCAGCAAAGGATGCAAGAGGTTTTCCGTTGAAAGCAATCACGCTACGATTGGCCCTGTTCACAGATTTGTTCGAGTAAACCGATTCCTTGGCACAATTGCGCAGTGCTATACGAATCATAAACAGAAAGTCGATCATCAACTGTCCGACAGGTAGGCGAGGACGGTCAGAGTGGGAAACAACGTTGTTAGTGCATCCAACTGTAAGGTGCGCCTCAACGTCATAACACAATACGTTACCCTGGTAATCTCAACGATTTTTGGCGCCTGCAATTTTGAAACAAATCGGCTTGAAGAATTTTTCGTCTTGCTGCCTCTTTCGGAAATGGCAAGTCCTTTGGTTTGCTCGTTTGTGACACAACATGTGTTGTCCGTCTTGGATCTATTTGCGTGCTTCTTCTTTCCTCAAATAACCCACAAACTCCGTTTACGATTCAACTCGTCCAACTACGAGAAGAACGGGAAACGTTTCTGGATGAAAATAAATTTTTGCTGGCGAAAGACAAAAGGACAATAACATCACACGCGTGCACAAACAAACAACACGCGTCTCGAAAATGTGTCGAGAAAATGTGCATCGGCTGTGCACAAAAACGGAACAAATACAGTTCCGAGCTCCAGGACACAAAACCCACATTCGCAAAGAAGTCAAACACTGCACTGACCATGAGGACGCCGAGCATCATGTCGTAGTTGTTGATGAGGAAGACGAGCTGTTCGCGGCGCTGCGGAAACTCGGCGGCCATGCGCAGGATGAAGTTCTCCACCTCGGCCTGCAGCTGCGAGAAGAGCCGCGTCACCGCCTCCTGCGGGTAGGTGGCGCTGATGCCGACCACCGCCGCCGAGAACTCCGCGTACCGACGCGTGATCTGCGCAAAGAAAACCCCCGAGAATGGGCGACAGGCCAAGACTGCAGGACTGACCCCTGCACAGCAGGAGTGCAAAAACTTGATAAGTTTGGTTGCAAAATCACGATTTCACATTCCAACGTCCGAGACGGTCGACAGGGCGGATCTGTGCTCGGAGACGAGCACGTGACACTGACGTAGTGCGGTCTGACGTCGATGTGGCCGAGACGCTGCGGGTCGCAGTCCCGGATGCTCTGGATGTTCATCTGCAGCAGATACTCGAACCGAGGCCACATGATCTCCAGCAGAGTCTCCCAGTACCTGCGATCAATACAAATTTTGTACGTAATCACGAGTTCGCAGTTGCGAGATCACAAACGACCACAATTGCTGTATTCGTCCTCAAATGATCTGACAATATCTGTCTGATATTTAATAAATTCCTGTATGACTGATCTCTGCGAAGAGAACATCGTTCCAAGTTTCTGCTGAGAACCAGCCGCTGATAGAACGCAGATATGACGAAGAAACAAAGTTTCAGAGCTCACTTGTCGAGGGCGGGCACTTTGCGCTTGTGCATTATGTCCTGAAACCGGTAGACGATGTGGATGGAAAGGAAGATGGCGATCGAATCGAAGCAATCCAGCACGAACAGGTCCATTTGTTTCTGCAAACAACGCACAAACCAAATATGCTTTGAGCAATGAAATTGAAACATTTGGCGAACGGCAGCATTGAAGTTGGTGCCAAATGAAGGAGGAACACGACTTTCTTTGTCCCTGTCGTGAGAAATCTCGCAGACATTCGGGTCGGTGTATTCTTCTGCTTGAATGGGTTGTTCACAGCGCTTCCACTGAATCAATACAGCCAAATCTGCCCTTCAATCCGAACTGAATTCCTTCCTTGTCCTGATCTTGTGAAGCAACTGACCATGAAGTGCGAGAGCGTTTTGCCCATGATGCTGGTGAAGAGGTCCTGCGCCGTGGAGCCCGACACCATGAAGAAGTCGCAGAGGAACAGGAACTCGCGACAGCAGTTGTCCAGCAGCGCGTAGTGCTGACTGCGGAACAAACTCTCGAACGAGTGCTGGAAAAACAAGGATCAAGATTCACGGAGATTTCCAAATTTTGCAGTCCGACTTGGATGAGTGTGCCAACAGTTGACAAACATTCACTGCAGATGAAAAATGGCCACCAACCGAATGAGCACGATACCTTTTGGTCCGACTTCTGCGCGGCGTGCGGCACGATGACGGGCGCCTCGAGGTCGGCAGCGAGCACCGCGCCGCGCTGCCCCAGCGTGAAGATCGTCGACCGGTTCTTCAGCGACGGCTTCGACGAGAAGAAACGTGCAGCAACTCGTCAAGGAGCTGTGATCACTGTTTCAACTACCACGGACGATGACAGCGTGAAACTTCCTTCGGGTCACACAAAACAAGCACTGTTGCCAAAAGCACAATGACCTTTGAAGAAGTCAGCGCCTAAACAACTGTCGGTCACACAAACGGTTCACTTCTGGAAAGGATATCTCGTTTGGCAGTGTCTTCCACACCCATGAGATCATCTTTGTCCGCTACTTCTTCGAACTGCAACAAAAGGAACCCTCCCAGAATCTCAGACAGTTTGAAAGAAATGACAAACTCAGACTGAAGGGTTCTCCTGAAACTGAACAACGTTACGAGTGGCTGACTAACCTGCAGTTTCATGAGTCTGCTGGTGTAACTTTTGAAGTATGAGTAGTAGATTTTGCTCATCGTTTCCACGTATTCGTCGCGAACTTCTCGCGCGACCGTCCGCTCGTTGCTCATCAAAAACTCGTTGAAGAACCTGAACAGAACAGAAAGTCTCATTGGTGGTGTTGATACACAAGCGCGCACGACCTCCACCAAACTTCAACTGATTCCTCCTGGAAAGTTTCTTCTTCTTTGTGCGCCGAAATAACAAGATGAACCATTCTGGTACTCACCTAAACTTCAGCATTGCATTCTGAGGAACCTGATAGTTTGTCATTGGCTTCCGGAACTGGTAAATTTTTTGCAACAAGAACTCGCGTATTTTAGCTATGGCCTGCAATGAAGAACAAATGTCTTTGAAAACATGCCTTCAGCTGTTGCAACCCACAATGCGTCTGACGCCCAGAGGTTTTTTCGATGAAACAAGTCAACAACCTTTATTTTCAGCTTGTCCAGAATGTCTTTGACGTCTTGGCACGACTTGGCATCCTTGAACGACTGCTCCTTCACGAAGTTGATTTTGTGGTTCAGTTCATGCAGCTGCTCCAAAAACTCCCGGTCTGTCACTTGTGCCTCCAGGATGTGACTGAAGTGTTGAAATAGAAACATGATCGTGGAACCTCGTTCTGATATCGCGCTCAGTCTTTATCTTGCAAAAATGTTCTCATCACGAGGAGAGAACACGACAGTCATTTTCATTGGACGGTGGTCAGTGGTCTCAGGCGAAATACCCACTTTATCATAGTTTCGGGGACGACCATCTCGTCCACGAACTGGCTGAGCTCGCCGCGCACCGCCTGCCGGTTCTTCAGCTTCACGTTCATCGCCACCGACTGGGACTGCAGTGTCTGGATTTCACTGCTGATGCTGCTCAAGTCGCTCTGGAAGCCGTTCAGCATCTCTTCCATTCTCTACACAAGTGAGAAATGCAGTGTTTGAATATTTGTTTGCGCAGCCTTGCAGTGATGCTTTTGTAGTCCACGAATTTCAACATGGTTTTAGTTGCATTTTGAAAGACTCGGGGTACTGCGACACGAAACTGATTTTTGCCCCACTTGAGTCTTCCTCGGCTTAACAAGACGTTTTCTCTCATTTGTATTGGAATTTTAATCTCGGTATTACCTCCAGAATGGAATCACACGAAGCAATCTGCTTGTGGAGACTGGCGATGTTTTGACTTTCTTTGATGTCTGGTTTCGAGTGAAGGAAATTGTTGACAAACCTTTTCATTCACACATTCTTTGACAAGCGTATTTTCTCTTCTGAGAACCGGGCATTTCTTTTGCCGGCTAGGCCTCCTGATCAAAGGATACAGTCTTGAATTGAAGCATTTTCTACCTCCAGCAGCTCAGACTCAACTTGCTTGCTGTACTGACGAAGATCTACGCCCTGACATGGCAAGAAAGAACGGAAGAATTTGTGTGAAGATGTGTTTGGCCTGACAATGGATTGTCGATCGGCGGAACGTTCTTCGAAAAAGCAACACGCAACACGTAACACGTACTGTTTTCAGCGCTTCTTTGACGATATCATCTTCGAGATTCGCCTGAATGTACACTGCAGACGGAAAATCAAAACGCTTATTCACCGACTTTCCTGATGGCTTTGGCGGAATTGCAGATCAAGGCTTTCTGAAAGATGTTGAGCTTTTCAGCTCACACGCCTGGCCAGCAATCAGGTGAAGATTGATCACAAACGCTGCTGCAAATTTGGGGAACAAATAGAGACCAAAGATCAACGAGCCCGCGTCACCGTACAGTTTCATGTGCCCGGCTAATGAAACTGACTGTTGGTGTGGGTAAACCAACATACGCTGGCCGTCAGTCAGTCATGGCCTGTTTACTTGAACGACGCATGTTGTGAGCACAAGGGGGTGGGGGTGGGGCTACAATCGGTTTGGTTGAACAGTATCAAACCCGCGGCATTCCGTCGAACTGCAGGATCAGTGCAATCGCAATGTTGTTGATCTGTACACATGTGCACTGTGTTTGTGTGTGTTGGATCTTTTGGTTTGCTTTGAGGGGGGGGGCGGGATTTACAATTGAGCAGCCACAAGTTGTGGAAAACCGTGTCTGGCCGTGAGGGAAAAGAAGCCAAACCCTTCAGACCAAACTCACCATCCACTTCATCCAACATGAAATCTTCAGATGTCAAATCAAGTTCACCGAGATTCAACTCACTGTCCAGACCCTGGAACGGAAAACAGCTGTCAACTGGGCGTTGAGTCCAGACTGACGGAATAACATTTGAATTGATTCCAATTGAGTCTTTTGACGAATGATCAATTAAAGGCTTCTGCGACATGCACATGAGTATTTTCTTACAATCTGAAAGAGAATGTACAGGAGACCAGTGCAGAAAAAGACAAATTACCTCTTCGAAAGGGTTTTCTGGATCGTTTGAAGCCATATTGGAAATAAACTGCCTTCTTCGTGAAACTATCATGCACTGTGTGTGGAACTTGGCTGAACACTTCAATTCAGGTGTAATGCTGCGGCGTGGTCTGGCATCCTCAAATAGTTTCATTAATAGACAATTACGAGAAATGTTTGCTCTAAAATATTCCGATCCTGTAATTTCTCCATCACAGGCGCAGACAGTACTAGCACAGGCAGTGCACATTAGTTGTTTGACGACATAGCAGTTTGCTCTTTCTTTCTTTTGAGACCGTCAACATGGTGGGTGTTGTGTGTTGTTTTCCTCAGTTATAAATCGTCTTCAATCGGCTTTGTGCTCTGGTGCAGGCCATACTGAAACGCGTCTTTTGCTTCATCACATATTTGTTAAAGTATTGAGAGGCAACATGGTAAATAGCAGACATTGTGTGGATCATTTCACTGGGTTTTGTCCTGATTGAGGTTTCCTATCTGAATGCTTTTTGTTCTTTTTCAGTCGCTGGTCATTCCAGACAAGTTTCAGCACATTCTGCGTGTTATGAACACGAACATCGATGGACGCCGCAAGGTGCCCTTCGCTATGACAGCGATCAAGGTTCGTGAAGGAATTGAGTCTGTTGAACAAAAAAGTTAATGTTCTTATTATCGCCCATACCACAGCGACAAGATGTTCCGTTGTCGCTTCATTGCAAGTCGTCTTCTGTTTGCTTTGGAAATGGCATGGGATTTATCAAGATTCCAGACTCTTTTGACGCGATTTCGTCGTTGACTTGCTGAATTGGTGTTTGTTCCCTTGTTGATTGTGAAGAAGTGGATGAGAGACTGCAATGTCTGGACCAATGAACCGCTGTTTGCAGGGTATCGGACGCCGTTTCTCGCATGTTGTGTGCAAAAAGGCCGACATCGATATGACGAAGCGCGCCGGTGAAATGACTGAAGAGGAGGTGGGTGTTTGATTCCTGGTTTTCGGACGAGTTTTGTGGTGCCGACCAAAGGCCTCACTTTCGAGATTCGCCAATGAAGCAACTGTCTTTCGGAAAACACGAACCTGACGAAAAATGTGATTGCTTGTGTCCATCAGGTCGAGAAGATGATCACCATCATGACGAACCCCCGTCAGTACAAGATCCCTGACTGGTTCCTGAACAGACAGAAAGATGTCAAGGATGGAAAGTACAGCCAGGTAAGTAGTGTTTTTCCAGTGTCAAGTTGTCTCCCCAGCACTGGATCAGTGACTCCGTGCATGTATGATCACCTGCCCTTTCCCACCCAATCCTGGGTCCGTTGGAAAAACATTTCTGACATTGGGCAGAAATTGCACAAAACAGGAGTAATTCTGGCTCAAAAGAAAGTGGAAAGCACACACACTCGCGTTTGAGGTGAAAATTTCTCTCCAAAACTGTTCAAGTTGGGGCCACCAAAAGGCCCCACGCCGACGCGTGTTCTTGTTGCGCCGCGTGTGTGGTGCTTCCTCAAAACCAAACTGAGCTCAAAATGACACAAGCCGAGGTGGATTCTTTGATGCTTATGCTGGGAAGAAAGGATAGTGTCGGTACGCCTTGTTATCCACGCAGTGCGTCCCATATTGTGTGTGTCCTGTTTCAGGTGATGGCGAACGTTTTGGACAACAAGCTGCGCGAGGATCTGGAGCGTCTGAAGAAGATCCGTGCTCACCGCGGTCTGCGTCACTACTGGGGGTGAGTTCACCTCCAGAGATTCACACAAGACGACAGACAGTTTTCACTCTCCAGCTCGTGGCGGTGTCTTCTGGAGTTGCTCAGATGTGCTTGGTTTTCGTTTCAGTCTGCGTGTGAGGGGTCAGCATACCAAGACTACTGGTCGCCGCGGAAGGACTGTGGGTGTGTCCAAGAAGAAGTAAACTCGCGTGTTATTTGTCGACGTGGAAAAATAAAGAAGAAAAATACAATTCATCGCACTTGTCGTTTTGATGTGCGTGAGCTTGGCCGACATCCAGGTCAGATTCAGTTTCATTTTGCATGCCATTCTTTTGGTGTTCTGTTTAAAATTTCGAAGTTTGTTTTCAACCTGCGACGGCGGCGTTTCGAGAAAGCGAAAGCGCGTTCAAGGTTGTCGTGGCGCATCTTGGCACGCGTGCGAAAGGTTCTCTCCAGGATATACGAATATGGGGCAGCAAGTGTGACAAAGGGGCCGGCTCCAGTGTGAGGCTAATTTTGGTGGGATAATTTTGTTCTGGGTTGAACCCAATGCTTCGTGTGGGTGACTTGCCGTTGCCCTCAATTGGCATAAAAAAAAGTTGTGGACCGACTTTGATGGGGTTATCCAACCCCAAATAAAGTACATCCTGGCTTTGGTATCTTGTCACGAAGATTTGATCGCAGAGCTTGCCTTCGACCCCAATGATGCCTGCGAATTGCTGGAGAAAGCAGCTTTGTGTTTGCTGGACAAAACATGGGCAGGAGGTTAAAAGCAGTCGCCACAATGTGGGATCTTCTCGTGTTTGCCCAGTTTCCGGTGATCATGTGAGAGGATGAAATTGGATTGAAGGTCAAGACTTGTCGCTGGTTTATTGCCGAGCTGAGCAAATGTCCCTCAAATTGGTTTTGTCTGTGGAGGATTCGTGAAACTTGTGAAAAGCATGGAAATGGAATGTATTTGTCAGCGTGCGTTCTTTACGCGTTTTTCTCGCTCACATTTGTCCAACACATTGCCCGTGTGGACAAATTGTGATATGAGGTGCACGGACATGCAAATTTATGCCTACATCATCTCCGAAACGCCTGTGTGTGGCACCGTTGTGTCAGAAAGAAGGCTGTTTGAAGGGAGTAAATTGTCCCAAATTCGATAAGTGCTCAGGATTTATTTCTGATCATTCTCTGACGCTTTTGAAAGTTGGCAGCCCCCCTTCCACCCTCGTATTTCAAAGTTGGGACAGCAAGGGGGTGTTGTCTCAGAGTTTGAAAAGTGCACAGAAATTGTTCCTGATCATTCTGTGGTGAATTCGTTTGGGCAGTGTCGCCGCGACCTCGTGGATCTCTGATCTATTGTTACGGGTCTGAATCCGTGGCCCGTTGGATTGACCTTTGGTTGTCTCATTTCGGCACACGGGCTCTCCTCTTGAGGTTGGTCTTGCAGATGGGGTGGTAAAGTGTAATGCAGCTCTGTCTGCAGATTGAATCCCATAAAACCTGCAGGAACTTCTACCGGTAGTTTGTGTAGTCTGATTGGTGTTTGAGTCTTGGAGAGAGGAGAGGTTTGTTGCTCCCACGAAGAGCTTGCACCGCAAACACCATTTGTAACTTGATGTGGTCACATAAGCAACTGAATTCCGTTCACCCCAGACGCGTGGTCCAATAGTTGGCGTTGTGAGCAGGCAACAATTGCTCTTGAACAACTCAGTCTTCACCACAGTTGTGATATTGTTTCGAAAATGGCATGTTTGAGAAGTCACCTTCACCATTTGTGCGATGTCGTGAGGGTGCGGTTTGATCGCGCTGGACCTCCTGCGACGCGGGTGTTTTGACATGCACCGCCCAGCTTCGTAAACAGCCCATCAATGCGACTCTGATGAAAAAGGCAATGTGCGGGGATTTGGAATGTAGACTGCAGTCACAAGGTTGATAAACGCATTGATTACCTTCGGTATCGCGGGCGATGAAGGCTGTTTGATTGAACTACAAATGAGACCCGTGAATTGCGCTGTGTGGGAATTTTATGACCATTGCACCCAATGATGCGGGGAAAATGAGTTGGGTTGAGCCCCGCCGCAGAAGGCAGCGCTGAAGACGGATTACCCATTAGAGTTGTTGATATGCCGGGGACGGTGTGAGTTGGTACTGAGCGAGAGGAACTGGCGTCGATGGCCATTGAGGGAATGCAAAGCCGTTGGCCTCGAGACGTAAGAGCAGGGAGTTTCGTGAAGAGAATGCGCTTTCGTCGCTTGTTCCCGTGTTCCAGACGCATATTGCGAAATTTACAGCTCCCCGCCGTCAGTTGAGGACCTCAGTTCCTCACTCTTTGGTTTGCCGATCAGGCGGCTTTTCTTTGCAGTTCGAAATGTGAATGTTCTGAACGTTGCAGTTCTCGTACTGTACGCTCGATTTGTTATGTGACAAGAGAAACTTCCCGGCGAAGTTCCTTGTGGGAAACTCGCGCCGTTGGGTGCGTGCAAACTTTGCACAGAACCAAACCAATCCAACTCCAGTCAGTGACCCGCTGCCCTTCTGGACAACGTTTTGCGGGTCTGTGACTGATCCGCAGAGTTTTTGCGCGCTCGCTCGTTCGGAACCTTGTGGTTTGAAGCTGCAGAAGCAAATGAATACGTGTAGACATACGACACGGACTCGTTGCTCGGGTCGGGCACCTTTGGTCTTTCGGCTGTAATGGGGCGTAATGAGACTGGGGCAATGTGTACACTGGATTCATTATCAAGATTCATTGACGTGCGCTGCCGACGCGACCCGGGTGTCCGTGAAACACACAGTGGACTCTGCAGGCCGCTGTTTTGACTCGCTGGTCGAAAGGTCCACGGGATGTGTTCCTGGCGTGGCTTGGGTCTGTGTGAATTTCGACTTCGAGAATACCATATCACGCTGCGGAAGTGGCACTGGTGGCAAATTTTGGAAAGGTTTGTGAAACTTGAATGTTGGCAGGTTGGCAGACAGGTACTCGTTCAAACCACACACACAAAAAATCATTTTGACAATTGAACCTCTTTTCAGTTGCTGGCTTTTATGTTGTGGTACATGTACGGCCAAAATTGTGACAAAGGACAAAAACAAAACGAAAGAATCTTTGGCAGGAATGTAACCAAAATTATGAAAAAAAATTTGACCTCTGTAATGCTTTTTGAGAAGTGATTGTTTTCAGTGCCTGAGTGGTTGGAGGGCAGTTTGTCCGTCACCGTGCTGCAGTTTATGAAGTGAACAGCTTCAGCTTCAGTTGCCGAGGGTTTATCTGGGCCGGTCCCAGGGAGCGATTTGCAAGTCGAGACTTTTCCCTGTATCAAGACACACACAAGCGGCAAGTGTGTTGTCACAGAAAACAACAACAACAACAACAACAACAACAACAACAACAGAACTGTGAAACTGAAAAGGATTTTGGCTGCTGCGTTCGTTCGAATTATGGCTTCACATGCTTGGTGGATCAGCGAAAGATATGGTGGATCAGCGAAAGATAACCACCCCAAAATTGTCACGCAAATCATCAGTGGTTTTCTGCAGTGTTGAAGAAGGAAAATGTGCATCAGATTGTGTTTTCTCGCCGCATTAGGTAAGTTATTCAGCCACCAGTTGTTTATTCTTCGCCGAGGTACGCAGATGCTCAGCAGTTTTTTGCGCAACATTGGATGACCATCACTGCGAGGCTTCTGGGAATTCTTGCCCAACATTGCCTTGATGATGACAATTTCGTTGAACAAACGACTTATGAAAGGAAGACTCCTTTGACAATGATAGAACTCGGTCAACTCGCTGTGTTTCTTGATTAAATCCCATGAAGAAGGGGAAGGCCTTCGTGAACAATCTTTGCAGGAAGGTCCGAGTGGCTCTAAGAAGAACTCTTCGGGTCCCTTGTTGGCGGCTCAATTGAGCCATTGCTTACTGTTCCAAATTCAATTTGATCAGCGCCTTCTGCATACATGTACAAGTTCCAGGCCAGCGATAAGGAACGGGAAGAGAACTGTGTGGGACTTTTCTGCAAACTTGCCTCAGTGCGTCTGGAGGCCTTGGGAAAAACATTGTTCTCTGAACTTCCACGATGTGCTGTTGAACCGTCTGTTGATTCTTTAGGGTTGGGTCTCCCTTCACCCACAATGCTGCAAGTCGCGTCGCCGGCTGCGGACCAGACCCTGAGCGACTTGTCGGACCCGTGCTCAGCTCAGGAGCGGGACCCCCGCAGGAAGACGCTCTTCTACTACCACGGGAACGGGACGTGCCTGCGGTGCCTGGAGCCGTGCCTGCGCTGCGCCGTCGAGGTGCACGACCTGGCGCACCCGTGCGCCGCCTGCGTGCCCGGCCTCGTCTTCTCACCGCTGCCCGAGTTCGAACCGGGCACCATCATCCACATCGAAGGAGACGCCGCTACAGGTACTGTCTGCGCGCACGTTGTGTGTGGTGCCGGCTGTTGCGCTTGGGTGTGCGTCTGTGTGCGAAATTGTTCACGGTCTCAGAGGCTCCATTTGGATGAGATTCAATTGTTCAGCTTTTTCGGCAGTTCTCGTGGGGATCAGTTCTTGTGAAAATCTATTTCTTTTGTTCAGCACCAACAATGGGTTGTTTCGCCAAATGTAAACCAACTTGAGAGCGGTGCTGCGAAACGCACGGATTGACGTTTTATTGCTTTTGCTTCCCGGACGATTCCGACCATTCCGTCTGTTTTGGATTTGCAGCATTGAAACGGGGAATGGGAGTAGTATTAGGGTCCGTTACTTGGTGCACACTTCACGTTTATTGTTCATATTTTTCAGGTTTTTTCACCGAAAGAAAGAGAATTGTGTGTATCTACATCTCGAATCAGTTTCAGCTTACGATGTTAAATAAAATCATTCAGTTCCACGGTTTGAATTCTTTTATTTCAGGTTTATGATAATTTGTTTTGAAACTTCTTCATCACGAACAACGGAGGGCGATCACTCTCCTTTTTTTCCTCCAGTCACTGTCTTCTTCTTTTCACTTCTTAATGTCATGGGAT
>JAAUXT010090938.1_pt1 | contig 14260 bp, 13 predicted proteins | sample 7278171 | NCBI WGS metagenome assembly JAAUXT01 (sample SAMN14350112, study PRJNA611818) | marine sediment metagenome | isolation source: surface marine sediment (1.8m) | place: French Polynesia: Moorea | collected 2018-08 | reverse complement strand
GAATGCTGGGTAATTGCCAGCAAAATAGCAGAATTTTGATATTATACATCTATTCCCTGTCTAATATATATAATAATTAAATATAAAAATATTTAGAATATAAAAAAAATGGCTGAGGTCACTGCCCCTTGGTGGGGGAGGAGTGTGGTGTGACACACCAGCTGTGAATTTAGAACCACTGCTCATCAGACGGCACCACTGTGTACTCAATAAATGAGGAGATTCCCACCCCCGGGATCAGTCTCTCCTGAGATACCAACCAGTGTGTTTGTGATATCACTACAGGGCACAAGACAAAGAGGCGATTGTGGACGAACGCACACGCCACTGCTCCTGGTTTGGGAGCAGTTTGCTTCACCTGGATGGCCGGCTGCCGCAACTATCAACAGATGCTGAATGCCCAAACATCTTGGGCTTCAGTTCAGGTTCAACTGATTGTTCCGACATCAAAATAACGCTGTTGAGATGCTAGAGTGTCCAGACTCTGTCTAAAGGCTGCCGTGTGGGGCCAATTTTTGAATTCCTGATCAGAAGTTCGACGTCAAGTGATTACTCAGCTTTGAACTCACCTTCTGACGACCACGACGTTTCTCGAGCACTTCCCTCAGCGATCAAAAAACCACATTGATTTATTTGCTGACAACTGAAGCAGACAAACCAAAGAATCACGTCCAGCCACACAACACATCACAAATACCTGCAAAGAACTCCACTACAATATCAACAGTAAATGTTGACATAGTATCAGCAAAGTAACGATGTGATCAATATTGAAAACACATTCATGCTAAGGTCATAAGTTTCTGTCACATTTCTTTTCGTAGTGCTCTGTGGCAGCACAATGGCTTTTAAACACAAGGTGGCGACTGACAGATTTTCACTACAGGTGGCAGCACGCTGCAACAGTTTTCCCGCCAAGCAGCTTCCAGCCTGCGGTAATCCTAAATCAAAATGGGCATGTGATGCCCCCGGGGTGCACTCAACATGCCCTTTTAGCGTTCGCTTTTCTGTACTCTGATGTCAGTGCCCGCCGTTAGAGGGTTCACCACTGGGACGAGCGTTGCAGCAATGTATAAATTTGATCCCCAGCTCCCAACCCAGAAAAGTTATTGTTGCCCCCCCCCCCCCCACTTCACCAACATACGAATTGCAACGACAGAGACGGGACCATCATGCAGCCATGGGAACCGCATCTTTTAAATCTATTTCCCCATTCCCAATCCTGGATTCACTCCTGTCTTCAACCGGCGGCATTTCCTTCCTATGATAGTCTCACGTGTCATCGGACATTTGTCCCAACCACACACAAAGAAGAAGTCCAGTTGTTCTGTAACTATTATATCTGTCATTATTGACAAGTACGAAGAACAGTCATTTTGAGTTTTGCCACTTTGGTGTTTCTAACTTTTCGCACAGGGCAAGCAACTTTGCCCAACTCCTGTCGAACAACACAAATACCTTGATTACTAGCAGAAATGTACAGAAAACACGTCGAACTGGATGAACAGACAAGTCAATTATCTTTTCATATTCTGACTAGGCACACGAATTCTTGTTTCCTCAGCTTTGTTTCGCACATATTTGAGTCTGGTGAGGCGTTTCACAGTTTCTACTGCTCTTCATGTCGAAGAACAAGTTGTAAATATTGCTTTCTGCATCAATTGTACCTTGCACAACACAAATAAAATGAATTACAGTTTCAAATGTACATGTTTGTGTAAAATTAAAAGTAATTGCTCACATTCAATTGCAAGAAGACGTACTGCACAAAAATGCAGAGAACAGGTGGAGGCGCAGAAGACGAACGCCACATTCGGGGACAAACACAGAAGGGCAAGCTGAGTCGATGCGTTGGGCACACTTTCGTGCATTTTCAGAGTGAGCAAAGATCGTGTTTGCTACCATTCAGAATTGAAACAAACACAAGACATTAATTGTACCCCAAACCGGTTGATCTTCGGGCTCGGCCGATCGTGTTTCCGTGATGTCCAAGAGATGTGTAAAGCTTGAACTGCCTTCATTGAAGGACTGGGGACAAACACTACTAATTCGAACACAAGTTAATTGAAAGGCAAAAGACCTGTCAAAACAACTGGAGTGAGCCGAAAAAGACGGCGCCATCATGCAGCCAGTGCCCGTTGACCAACAGGGAACCGCATCTCGTCCCCAATTCTGTGTTCACTCCTGTCTTCAATCGGCGGCACAAAAAGCCGACACAGAAAGGGTTTCCGTCGAACTGAGTAACATAAAATGGACCCTCTCGCACAGGACGCAGAGACGTCACAAAAACATTTGCTGTACACAGAAAACAGAAGAAGGAAACAAGTAATCTCACAGCAACAACGAGCATCTCGAGTTGTCTTGACATTCTTGAGTCATGAAACTGAGCAATCATATGTGCATGTCTTTCTATTCGAAATGTTGCCTCAAAATTTGTTTCACCCAAGCCTCACCTGACAACATCCTAAAAGCACGACGAACTAAGGACATGTGAGGTATGTTGTATAATTTGATTTGGACACCTTGGTGTGAGTTTTAAGTCTGAAGACATCGTGACCAGAGCAGGACCCTTGTTGCCTTGGTTTCCTCTGCACTTCCTCTGTCTCCGCACACACGAAAACACTCACAGAGCCCTTTGTTTTCGGTTCTGTCATCTGCTCATGGTGTCTTCGACAACCAAGCATGCTAATGCCCAATTTTCGCTTTGTCAAAAACACCTTGTACACGTGAGATGCAATTTTGTCAAACGCCTGTCAGATACGCTGTGGATTTCTCATTTCTTGAAGCTCGTTTTCCTCAGAAACTCTGAGCAAGACGGTTGCTGGATGGGTGTTGATTGCTGAAGCAGATGCACGAAAGCACAAAATGATTGTGTTTGAGGAAAGCAAGGAGTACAAAATCGACGGTGATCGTTCCAAGATCGTTCAAACAAATGTCAGGTGTTCTCATGCCAAAAAAAAAAAGATCCCATCGAGGGAACCAGGATCAAAACAACACGTGAACAGGCGGAGGCTTCGTCACGAAACATGTATCTATTCTCCATGATAAAAATTTAACTATGACAGACTAGATCATCACACCATTGGAGCAAAGATACATGTCTGAAGACGAAAGTGTGATCTTTTGTGTCCAAAGGATTTTACTTACAATATGTACATTGTCAAACGCAAAAAAAGCCGAGTGGATGAACAACTGGCCCAATTTCAAACAATCCGGAGACTCAAACTGAGTCGTGATTCTTCGAATACATTCTGGCAGTGGGTGAGTCCGCTGTTGGGGTTTGGGTGACACTGTGGGCAGGCGCAGCGAGTCGATTCGTCACGTAAGATTTCGTGTCGCCATGCGGGTGGCTGACCATCAACACTACAGATTTGTGGGCAATTGCGTAGGTGAGTTCCAACTCCAACAAGACGTTCAGCTTTGCTTTAGACACTGCAAGTTTTATCCACTCCTGCATTCGTGGCGTTTGGTCTGGATTTGCTGCCAGAACAATGCGCGCAGATGGTCAGACCGTTCTGTCTCTCACAACACACCAATGTCTAGTATTTCGCCCCCCCCCCACCCAAGGAAGTGACCGAATCTGAAGCGAAAAGTTGTGCGCATTGCTTTCTGGAACAGGCAGACCAAAGCGGCGCCTTCCCCTGGTGTGCACTTTGGAAGTTGCTCCCTGCACTCCGTTCACGTGAGTGGCTTTCTGCGTCTGTTGGCGCTGTCGGACGTGCACTGCCGAATGTTGCGTCCCTCGGCAGCCTGACCCATGATGTCTAAATGATAGTCTGTTGCGAAGGTAACATTGGATATGCACCCCGAGAAGCCGGACTTGTACTTCTTCAGGGTCTTGTGAACCACGTTGTCTACCCCCCCTGAAAGACAAAAAGATGAGAACATATCCAATGGGACCTTCTTTGGATTCACCGATGAAACAGAAAAAGGCGAAATTCAAACGTTTCACACGAGCACTATTCGAGAAACAGGCACAGAAAATCACGCACCCAGGAAAAACCTGCCGTCTGTGTTGAGTTGCTGCAGTTTGGGAGGCGACGTGCCTTCTATCACCTCCGTACCGTCGATCTCCAGATACCCCACCCGCTCGTACCTGCACGAGGAGTGAAATCATTCATCTCGTGTGCTGTGACGCTGTGGGCGTATCAGCGACATGTCCCACTCGAACCGTTCACGTTTCTGCAGCACACACACCTTTGAGCGCGAATTTTGTGCCAGCGACCGTCATTGACCCGCGTCTCGTTGTAGGTGATGACGACCTCGCCCGAGCCGAGGTTCCAGCCGAGCGTCACGTGGCCCGCGCGGATCCCGAGCGCCAGGTAGTCCGAGCTGGGCGACATGTCGGCCTCGCCCGCCCAGAAGAGCAGCCCCTCGCCGCCCGCCTCGCCACGGTCTGCCCGAATCCGCATCTGGATGTCGATCTTCTTGCCTCGGATCCTGTGTGAGAGAGCAGGTTTCTCGGAAGGTATCTAAAAACCTGAACTTCGAAAAACATACTTGCACCACGCGAAAGTGAAAATGTTGGCCTGGCAACCCACACGCGTGTGTGCTGTGTCTGCGGTGTGTGGTGTGTTACAAGACGAGTCCAGGGAACAGGACCTGTGGGTTGCCCGCACTGTCCCTGACGCATGCAGTGCTTACTTCTCCATGATGAACGGATCGACGTACTCGACCCAGCCGTCTCCGGAGAACATGGGGGTGCGGATCGGCTGTTTCAGCTCTGAAACCATCACAAACACCAGACCGTCAGCATTTGCAGGCACCAGTCAAAATGGCAGCGTTCGATGTTCTGTTATGAAAATAGCTACCGGAGTGGCAAATATTTTCAACACTGCAACAAATGGACGATGGTTCTTTGGTGCAACTGTTCAGAATTGTGACGATGGACAAACGGACACCTCAGTACAGTGCGCCGCACATGTTCCGGGCCAGTCACCAATCACATCGAATGAGGGGAGCCGCAGCTACACTAAGTTCACGAGAAAATCCACAATTCGGTTACGATGCTGTTTGAAAATGACTTCCAGAACAGATGAACATACGGAAAACCCAGAAATTTCATTCATTTCAAACTGAAAAGCTGGATGGGAAGTTCTGATGATCTAAGACAATGACACTGCATGATCCCATTGGCGATCTGCAGTCTCTGAACCTGGTTCACCAATGGATCATCTAAGGACAACCTACGTGGGGTTCACTTGGAAGAAAAGTCTACTGAGGACGACGGGAACTGCTTCATTTGATGTGATTTGACAGGGAACCCGCCGTCAAGTTCAGAGTACCACCGCACACACTGTTGGCATGCACAGCACAACGTCTCTGGCCAAGTGTTGATAAACTTTGCAGAACAACAGAACTCAAATTCCTCGATGACTTTTGTTCCAATGCACAAAGCTCTCCTCAACCGAACCTGTTTGAAGTCACTGGGGAATCTGTGTTTCAGACAGTGCATTTTGGTTCAACACAGTCACGATACTCATTTCAGTGTGCATGCAAACAGCAGTCACGAACTTCCGACAGATCCATCATTTGTCATGTCAGCTGAAAATGCCAAACACGAGAGTTATGGACCTGTCCAGAAGACTTGACAGCGCCACGATCTGGACTGGTGGTGGGTTGGCCACGGCCACGGAACATGCCTGTACGTCGGGCTACTTTTGCAGTGCAACAACATCGCCCGTCTCCATCACTTTAATACTGTATTTTGGTTCTCCAGACAAGCAGTTCTCAAGTAAAGGGCACAACGCTCACAAGAGTAATTTCAGTCCTACAATGCAAAGTACTCCAGGGAGGGTTTGGTGAAATGGTCTTCATAATGGTGGGTTGTACGCTACACAGTCAATGATGGGTGGATTTAGAATCTGATCGAACAACACGGGCGCGGTGGCGTGCAAGTGTATTCAATCCAAGAAAGGTAGAAAACACAAATATGCGGGGGCAGATTGTTTCACTTGTGGGTCAAGGCAGTGTGTTTCGCTTCCTGTAACCTGCTTCGAGGAGTGGATATAAATGTACGTCTCCTCGCAGATCCAGGATCCCAGAGCTCCCAACTCCCCAGGTCCCCACCCCTGATATTGGTTACCAAAATAATTCATTGGCCCCCAAACGTTTGGGTTCCAAGAGTTGGTCGCTGGCTGAATGATCCTGGAACCGCTCAGGTGACAGGCAAGTGATCTGACCCACCCATTCACTGAAACATCCTGAAACATGCAGACAAGAACAACAGGACAGACACAAAAAGAATAAGAGAGTTAGTCCACGTGTGTTGGCTGTGATTTTACCTCGCCTGGCCTTCCCTGGTTGGTTGACGGTGACATGCAAGAGCATCGCGGAAGAGAAGAGGCACCACAACAGACACACAGTTAGTCAAATGTTTTCTGGGTTTATGTTACAGTGCGAAGTTCTCGGGAAAGTAAAATGACAAATTGAGTGGTGGGAAGAGAACTGAAAAACGATCGTGGAAATTCATTTCGTCAGTTTGAGCTTTTGATGGTTCCTGTGTCATTCAGAACCAGACTTTCAAGTAGAAAACGAGCCGCATGCCGCTGTCATCACTGTCAAGGAAACCACACCCAAGGAAATGTCCCTGCATCAAGTACTCTGAGTAGTAAGTACTCCGAAAACTCTTGAGTACAAAGTACAAGTACTCTCAGCACTTAGTACTCCAAGTACCAAGTATGTTTTGTACCAAGTACTCTCAGTACTAAGTACTCCAAGTACTGAGTACTCTAAGTACCCAACTTGACCTGACCTGACCTGACCTGACCTGACCTGACCTGACCCAACCCAACCCAACCCAACCCAACACAACACAACACAACACAACCCAGCCTGGCCTGGCTGAGATTTTCATACAGGGAGGGGTTGCAAGGAAATTTCCCTCTGACCCTCACCTCAGTCAGTCAGTCAGTCAGTCAGTCAGTCAGTCAGTCAGTCAGTCATGGTAGAAACAATAGAGAGTTTTAGGTGCAACCCGTGCGAGGCCCCCTCCAGTCCCATGTTACGTGGCAAAATACGGGGCAAAAAACGTGGGAAGTCAACTTTTCAAGCTCAATATTTAGCCATTTCTCAGCCACATTTTGTCTTCACATTGAACACAAACCTGCAGCAGAACATTGTTGATAAAAACTAAAAAAAAACTTTGATAATGGTGGGTTATTCTTTTTGTGAAACAGCCACGGAAATGGGCTACGTGGCAACTCAGGTTCCCACGTAAAATGGCACGTTTCTTTGCACCGGGCGTTGAAAAAGAGGCCCCCACGGGTTGCATCTAAAACTCCTTATTACAAGCCGCGCGCGGCTCGTAAATCGTATCAGGCTCTGAGCAGGTTCTCAAAATTCTTGTTCTTCCACGAGCCAATGAATGCACGGTCAGTTTCAATTCTCTTTCCACGTTTTGTACAAAACAAAAACCCTTCTGTAGTCACGGGAGACTTTTGGCTGTGTTAGTTGATACAGACGCAGTGGTTAAAACGTTCCACCTGTTCAATGACTTTGAAGCATTTCATTCGCATCTCGTACATCTCCAAATCAAAGTTGTTTTCAAATTTTAAAACCTGCAGGTTTTCCACAGAATGTTGACAAATGGGTTTGCTGTTTTCTTTCCGATCAGGCTCGAGAAATGCAAAAAGATAGAGTTGTGTCTGATTTTTTTTTCCATTTTCGGGGTCCTGCTGAGTGCGTGCGCCACCACCACAACACTGGTTCCGTCATGTTCCGAGCACTGGTGCAACATTTTAACCACAACAAGATATTTGTGTTGTCCAAGCATGTTAAAACGTAAAACATAGACAACAAAAAACAAACAGCATGAAACAAGAACAGGCAAATTTGGCAGCTTTTGGTCGAGCTCGAAACACATTCACACCTTGTCATTGAGATACGAGTATCAGACGTGTACAATATACAGCGAGTGGCAAAAAACATTCATTCAAACATTCAAAACAAACGTGAAAAGACAGGCGTTCAAGCTTCTATTTTGTGAAGGGCTCTGAATGAATTTCGCTCCAGGTTCGACAAAACTCGGAAGACGCCAAAACTTCAAAAACACTGGTCTGTTGCAAACGGTTTGGCAGTCGAAATTTACATTTGTATGTACAGTCTGGTGCAGTGGGCCGTCATCACCTTGGAGTTCAGACAGACCAAATCCAGGGGTGCGAGAGGCAAAGAAATGCTCGTCTCCTGAAGGACGCAAATGGCAAGCGTGTCAATGAGCTTCTAAACACCACAGACTGCATGTTGCGCGGTTTTCGTGTTCAATTTAGCTGTGTTTGTCTCTGTTGCAACTTTGTTGCTGTCACCGGAACTATAGATCTGCGTCTGAACTTCTGAACGTCTGAATAAATGCACACAAATACATGTGTCTGTTTTGGCGAGGTCCACTGGGCTGGACTGACCCCACGCAATCGAGCAGTACTCGTACCACCAACGTGTACACAGCATGAAATAATGAACAAATTTGTCCGCAAAAAGTCAACACCACACCGAACCAAAATGGGTTTTCTGTGACAAAAATGTCTTTTGCCGAGCCGTGAGGTGTTGATTTTTACAGGAAACAAACAACAGCACACAAAAGCAAGACATGCAGTGCTCTGCGTTTGTGCCGTGTTTCAAGGACAATCTGCGAGGGCTGGAAGGCAACGGGTGAGATGTGTGGACGTTGAGGATGAATTGGGGACGTCAAATTCTTGCTGGTTCCTTTGAGCAAATCTTCTGGAATTCCACGTCAAGAGCAATTGAGACCACGGGCTCTCGGCTCAAGATCTGTTGATGTTAGTTCTTGAAAATACGTGTGGAGAGAGTCAAACTTCCGAAGCAGAACGACCTGTTCATCTCGTCTCACTAGAATTCCTGCACGAGTCTAAGTCTCGGGTCGGGGAAGCCTTCACCTGAACATGCAAAACTGATTTTGATCAGTTTCTTGTGCCAAAGTGCTCCTTCGTCCCAACAGGTGTTTGGTATTTCTGGGGTTCGGCAAATCTCCACACGATTTTCCACATGAGCACCATGTCCCAATTGAAACAAAATCTGATGGATGCCGCAGCGATTCCCCCCCCCCCTCCGCCCCCAGAAAGAAGAGACATGAAGCGCTACTGACTGTCTTCACAGTTGGTGTTCTCGAAGCCGAGCGGGCACGAGCACTTGTAGAAGTCTCGGATGGCGACGCAGCGCCCGCCGTTGAGACACGGCTGGCCGGCGCACGGGTGGATGCAGTTGTCGATGTTGACCCCGTTGATGGCCTCCTCCATCAACTTCAGCGGCTTTTCGTTTATCACGATCTGTGGAAATTTAAAAAGGTATATACTGAACATGGGTGTGTGAGAACTGAGATTTTGTGCGCGAAAGAACTCGTGAGTTCTGGTTTGAACAAACCTGACTTCTGTTCAGTGCAACACGCAGATGTTTGCAGGTAATGAGGGAAGTTTCCCCAGCGTCTTGGACTTGACAGGTGAAAAATGACCCGTCAGGGCGACGACTCCCGCGTGAGTCCCACGGAGCCGATCTGCAGCTGCTCGTGATCGCCCGGCTTTGCGCCGCAATCTGCTCAACTCAACAATGGACCCGAGCAGCCAGTGCTCCGGGTCAACGAACGACGCGACGTCCACCTGAACAAACAGCAGAGACGCAGCCCACCGTGTTTCAGGAGCAACGCACCAAGGCCGTGGCCGATTTGGTCCTTGGTTCGTGCTTGGTGTTGTCAGTTTCAGGATTCTTTGTGGAAGTTTCGGGCAAATTGTGTTTTGGCGTGGACACTACATGTGTTGTTGCATTCTCCACACCTGTCTCTCCCTTTAACCTGCACTTGTAAACTGAGATGCGCCGGAACACTCTGGTTTTGGAATAGAAGAAGAGTCCCCAATCTTGGGAGTGTTGTCAATTGACTGCGTGCTTCCTTTGATTCAAAGTTGAACCCGTGTAAGGGGGGGGGCATTGAAGGAATCCAACAGCTGTGCGTAGCATCGAGGTGTCAGGTGTCATACAGATTGTGAATGATTTATGTTGTTAATTGAATAGACACAATGTTGACACACCTGACATCCGAGAAGCAGACGCATTTACGAGAGCGGAGGGATGCTGATGTTGCGAGGGGCTCAAACCGGAGGACGGCGTTGAATTTTGCCGTTTGGCAGATTCACAGTGTCTGCATGTTTGTTCCGCAGATGTGCCAAGTTTTCTAGGAAGTGAACGGGAGATTTCACTCTGCCGACACAAAACGTGCACCTGCCACACGGTGCGAAGTTGGCATCCGCTCTCTCGGGTGGTTCTCGGTGGAGCAAATCCGCTTACTCTGACGGAAATTGTGTCTGTTCTCAATGCTTCTGGGTGTTTTGGAAGGGGAACCCGTGCTGTGGTCTGGATCAAAGGCTCAAGTTGCCACTTCCTCGTCTCTTTCACCTGCAGTTTCGGTTTGCTGTGTGAGACGTGGAATGTTGACTGGGTTAAGTGACGAGAACATCTCGTGATGTGCACTGCACTCTGATCATCGACATGAAACACATAGAGAAACGCACACAGCGCTGTTGTTATTCTGTGGCGTGGTTTGTCCGTCTCTGACCCCAATAACAACAACGACCCAGTCCTTTGTGAGGGAAATTGCCTGACACCAGCCCCGGACACGAACTCGATTGGACCTTGCACCCTCATGACTGCGATGACCTGGGGACCGCGGAGAGACTTTTGGTTCCTTCTCGTGTGTGTTCTGCCAGAACCATGGCAGGTGTACTGGTGACTACTAAACTTGGCGTGATGAAGTCTACTGTAGCTTGAAGTTTGCTTGAGAAAACGCGTGCAATGATGTGGAATTCAATCTTGTCCCGTTAAAGTGTTGGTCAGCCTTGAACGTAGACACGTCTTCGGACGCAGATTGCTCGTTTGGTCCTTGACGGGACAACCGACACACAGAAATCTTCAAACTTCCACAGACTTGTGTCGCACTTTCCATAAATTCATGAGGGCCAATATTGCAGGCAACAAAGCCGTGTTTGTTGTGTTTGCTCTCTATCCGGGGAAATTGCCTGACACGTCTGTAAACACAAGAGTAAATTGGACTTGGCGGTTTTTGTATGCTTCTCTTTCACAATTTTCCTTGTTCTGTGTTGAAACCAGCCCAAGTGTGCCTTCCACTGGAAATCGCTGATCTTAATTAATGTAACACCGCAAGTGTTGCCTCTTCTGTTTCACGTTGTGGGCAACGTAGAAAACTCGAATTTCAATGCTGATTCTCATGGGCAGCAGAAGTTCGGAAATGTCACTCCAAATTTTGCGTCTCACGCTCGCAGCATTTCTGCGCCAACTCACCTTTTGTATGCAGCCCTTGAAGGCCTTCTGGATGTCGGCGTTCTTGGCGACCTCGTCGAAGTTTCTGTGGCCGCCGACGAAGAGGTCGAGCGTCAGCGTGAGCTGCGTGTAGGCGCCCTTGCTCATGCCCTCGACGGCCGCCTGGTTGTCGAGCTGCAGGTAGCCGTCGCGCCCGGTCCGCGACACCCGCACCACGTGCCACTCGTTCAGCGACACCGGCTGGCGACTCCTGCCGAGAAGAAGCAGCGTTGGCCAAGGATTCTTTCTTTGTGGGGTGTAGTGTGGTGGACTTGCAGTTTGTGACACAGAGATTTTTCCATCCACACCCTGACGTTTCGGCTGTAAACACGAACGAGCCATTGAGACGATGTTTCGACCCCGCACATGTGCATAAGAACACCTGAACTGACAAAATTACAGCCCGTAGAGGTTGTGTTACTCTTCCCCAACGCTTGCATCAGTTTGCTTCGGTGCCTTTGGATTGGTTCACCGTCCGAAAAAACGATGTTCACGTCAAAATCAACACGAAAGTGACGGGTCCAAACAGATTTGTCCTCCTCTACGTTTGAACACTTGGGCGACATCAATGGGAACAAATGAGTGACAACAATGTGCCTCTGGGGGGCACACTCAAACGTTTCGCGTGATCATTCACTTCAGGCTTCTTTCTCTTTCAATGAAAACCAGCCCAAGTCGGTCAAGGATATCCGCGGGCGTCTTTTTGGTGCCATGTCGCTTTGGTGTGTGGAACCGGAAAACTTGAAGCAGTTTTGAACCAAGGCGCCTCGCACGGTCGCCGAGAAAAACCACTCAGTCTTGGCACCAGGGGTGGGTGTCGACAGTGACAGTGCGCAGGCGGTGAACACTACCCCTGCCCTCCCGGTGGCGTCGAGGGGTGATGGCTACACCTCTGTGCTCCTGATATTCTGGTACCAGGCTCGCTCCGAAGGACGTCAAGAGAGCCGCCCACCAAGTCAAATCTTGAACCAAGCAAAATGTCGTCTCGTAAACGTTTCATCAAGGGACTGCGAGAAGTATTACAATTCAATTTGGCATGTTTCTGCGCCTCATCCCACGGTGTTTGTACATGTAGGAAGGCTGAAGAGGCTGAAGAGGCCTCCCTCAGGTCGGCTCAACAGCTTCCACTGGAACTGCAGGACGAGCCACTCCGTGGGATTTCTACACCTTGAAAAGCTGCGAGAGCATCTTTGGGTTCACATGAACCGTGTTCAAAAACAGAAAAGTTGTCGCATTTTAGAAAGACATCCTTGCCATGTTAGGTGTGCTCGAAAACACTGACAAACAATTCAGCCAAAAGAACAAGGAAGGAAAGTCATCTGCAAAGTTGCAGAGCTTCCTGACCGTGTGGCGTACAGAGTGTCGCACTGAAAGCCTCTCCGCAAAAGCAGGAGCTCTGGCCACTGAAGCTGTCAGGAAAATAGCCCTGGATTAGCGAAAGGTTGCGCGGTGACCAGGGCGGGATTACGGAGCACAAGCCCTGAAGGAAACGCATCGCAGATAAACCCAGTTCCATCCAGCAATGCTTCCCATGTTGGGTCCTGAGCACGTCACACTGCCAGTTGTAGCGATTGTGAAAGACGTGCGTGCACAAATCAATGCCGTATCTTGCGCTGAGTCCCTTCTGTCTCGCTGCAGGTATTCGAATGTTCCTCTCCTGAAGAGGCTGGTTCTTTGTGGTTGTTTCAAGGACACAGTGAAAAGGCTCACGTCTCGTGTCTGACATAAAAAGAACACGACACAGCGGAGCAAGACCTTGGAAGTCGATACTTCTTCCTTTTGACCCCTGCACGTTGAAAACAAGCAGCAGGTATTTGGGCACCGAGCGACACAATCGTTTTGGCACGAGACACTTTCTTCTTTGTTGAGATGTTCGGGATCCATGATCATCTCAGTACAATCCTGGACGTGCAACAAGGTTCCGTTTTTGCGAGTTTTAACATCCGTTATTTTTTGATAATTTTTTCGTGCAGCGCAAAGCCTTTTTGCACTTGCTCCAGACTTTTTGCTACGCGCTCAAATCGTCGGCTCGAGTGGCTTCGCTGGTTCTGTGTGTGAGAGGTTCTCGAGTGAACCCGAGGCACGCGATACCCTTCTGACACGGTGGCGTTTGTCTTTTCAGAAGTATATACACAATGTACTTTGGCTGTGCGGACTGCATTTGTCAACATTCATGAAGTACTCCGGCAGTCCGAGGCCTGACGTCCGGCGGGAATTGGGGCAGCTGCATTTCCTGGGAGGCAGAGCCTCATTGACCTGACCAAACCATTGGAGGTCAAACTAATCGCCCACTTCTGTGCGCAACTTATCCAATAAGTAGCGTAAGTGGCCTCGGATGCGGGTTTTGCATGGACAACGGTAGCAAACTCTGAACATCAACGGCTTCTTCCGTAATGGATTTTTCAGGGGTGAGACTGCTTGGGTATAAAAGTGTCCGTGCCGTTCCGCGGTGAAATTTGGATGGAGACTGAGGCGCGACAGATGGATCGGTCGGAGACCGCGAAGTGTCGGCTTCTGCAGATTCGTTCTTCGTTGCACTATGCATTCCCCTCACGGCAGAATTTTGTACCTTTCAAGGGGTGAACCACCAGATTGAACTGCACTTACATTACATCAAGATTTCTGGTGTAACATGGGGAAAACACAACAAAAAGTTACATTTTAGGTGATTTGAGGTGGGTTGCGTGATTTGGGCTCAAGCGAGCCAAATTGATGCAAGCCAAATCAAAGCACCTGCAGGTAGTATTTTCCAAAAGTATATGTACAGCAGTTTCATAGTCAAGATGAGGATTGATTTGGGATCTTTTGGGCTCTTTTGGTTCATTTTGGGTTGGGGACAATGCATGAGGAAGGAATTTGTCAAATTCAAATTTTTAGGTTCCTGAGGTCAAAAAGTTCAAATTTAGAAGTGTGGAAAAAATGGGGTGTGGATGTAGAAATG
>JAAUXT010064551.1_pt1 | contig 14260 bp, 11 predicted proteins | sample 7278171 | NCBI WGS metagenome assembly JAAUXT01 (sample SAMN14350112, study PRJNA611818) | marine sediment metagenome | isolation source: surface marine sediment (1.8m) | place: French Polynesia: Moorea | collected 2018-08 | reverse complement strand
GGGAAGCACCAGAAGTTCAGGGCCCTGCAACCTTACATTCCTACCGGACAGGGTGGACCACTGAAGCCTTCTGCTTTGCGAGTCGAGAACATCTTGACACGGCCAGAGTGCTACGAATCCCACGCAATAGCGGCGCACATCGTTTTTATACATTCTCATTTCCGGACGCAAGGAAAGTTCACAACCGACTGCGATGGATCGGTAAGACACGAAAAATGGCAGGAATCAGCGGGAACTCTTTCAATGGCTCTTACCGCGTACAACAACACACAGCACCCCACAAATAGCAACCAACTTCACTCTTCAAAACTAAACCCTAACTTGCTTGGAGAAATCGCCGCTGCTGTCACAAGAAAATCGAGCAAATGTCACTTTGCAACTTGCGACTTAAAATACCTGGTGCTGACAAAACACGGCGAAAATGTAGCCTTCCCCAAACAATATCAACCACTGGATGCTTTTTTGACGATGTAAGTTGTTGGATCACAAAACAAAGATACCGATCTCAGATTTCACAAGCAGCACTGTCCTTTGTTCAATGCATGAAGCGACAGGTCACACCAACGAGACATGGCTGCCACAAGTTGCGTCCCTCACCACACGATTTTGAAAAAAAAGAACAACAAACAAACAAAAAAACCAACAGAATTCTCCAACAAGAGATCAGAGATCATCGGCCGAGCGACCACGACACGTTCTACAGTTGAGAATGTTTCAGCTGAAAATTCTGAAATTTTGGAGCTGGAGATGTTGCCAGTTATGTAACCCAATAAAAGTTTAGTTACATTCCACCCAAACGTGACCAGCAATACACACACGCACGCACGCACGCACACTGAACACCACCGCAGTGACTGCATAAAACTCAAAATTCGGCGAGTTCCTTGCAAATTTGCAACCATCCTGTGATGGAAAGGGATGCCGAGTTTACAGTATCACTTGATGCACTTGCGTTCGTGCACGCGCAACTCGTTACCTCTGCGCATGCTCGGTTGTGATGCCACCCATATCGAGCAGTTGCTTGTCCGGATTGTCCTTCCAGTCCTCCAGTCGCAACTGTAACAGCAAGACCAGCGTTAGCCTGAAGGAGACTGCAATGAGAGGGAAACATTCCACCTTCACCAGCGAGAAAGCAAGGCAGGAAGCACCTCACTCACTCGTCAGCATACCAACATATGCCCAACCACACCCGCACTCACCAGCTGTGCGAAAGCGATGCGAAACAGAAACACAACAAAGTAGAACTTAGCACAAGCGCGTGGGAAGCAGCGATCACCGTTAATAGCCACTATTCTGCAACATTGTCAGCAGTAAACGGCAGGGTTGATCACGACCGGAGCACAAGGGGGTGATCACAACCGAAAGATTGGCAGGGCGGGCTGAAGAGGGAAGCAGTGAAAGAAATCCTGGTCGTGATTCACCCCCACCGCCCAGAAATGCACAACACAGGCTCGCTCGAGCGCGCCTGTGTGAGAGGTACACATTCCATCGCCGTTAGAAAATGCTGCTGACCTTTTTGTCCTTTGCTTTGTTCACTTCTTTCTGTTGCCAGACTTTCTGTTTGAGTTGGGCATCTCGCACGTCTGTGCCCCCGCAACCCCACACCTGAGAAAACATGGGATCAGATCAGAAAACACGCGGGCGGGCGCTACAAAATACTCGCAAATGAATTGGGAATTGTTTCTGACCATTCACAAACAAGAATACTGGCGTGCTGGATAACCCGCGTCCGTCGAGCAATTCGCACTGAAGTATTCGAATGTGAAGCTCACCTCGATGGCAAGTAGTTCGTACTCCAGTCCAAAGTGTCGAACTTTGGTCAAATCGTCGTTCGTTTCAAGCACGAGTGAGCGTGCGTCTTTCCCGATCTGAATTCCTTTGGGCACATTTCTGTCTTGCAGGTTCAGATAGATCATCGCAGCACCATCTGCACACAACATATTTCACTCATTGCAACAACCCGCTTCAACAGAGTGTAAGAGAGTTGAATGAACGAGCAACTGCGTACGTACTCATCAGCAGCCGATACTGAGGCGCCAGCTCGAGCAATGTGCAGTTCGCTCCTCCCCATCTTTGACTGGAATCTCTGAACAGACAACACGCTTATCAGTTCAGAACACTGCGTGTTGCGACGAAACCAATTTTTGAATTTTGGCCAGCGATGGCAGAAAACGTACTTCCATTCCTCATCCACTGCAACGCAAAACTTGAAACCCGTGAATTCGATGAGCATCACAGTGGCTCCCTTGTAGTCCATCACATGGTGCTGCAACCTGCAACACAAACCATGCCTAGTTGCAACCAGAAATCTGAGACACATGTGAGTCCCACAAGCACACAGCCTCCCTGGCAGGCAGGTTGGTCCTGGTAGCAGATCCAACATCCCAGGACCTAGCCTTGCAAAGGCAGGTCTGGCGGGAAAAAGGCAATCGGTTGGTCGCGCTCTCCCCCCCCCCCCAGCAACAACTTCCAGCCATTGCCAGTACACAAACAGGCTTGCTTCAATGGACGCGCCTGTGTGAAGGCCTTTTACGTCTGGACATGTGGTCTTTTCCTCAAGAGGAATGTGGAATTGGGTCACCAATAACTTCAGGCAAATATGTTCTGGGCGGACAAAAACGAGTCAAATAATTTTTCTCCGCGCGTAAACAATTATGCCATTGAGCGTCACGCATTTTATTGATATGGCTGAACCACCCAACAAAAAAGCTACCACAGCTATTCTTTTTGGAAAGAGCTCAAAAATAGTATTTTTGTTCGGAATTTGGAACTGAAATCGAACCACATGTGAGCACATTTATCTTGCTTGGTGCAAACGAAAGGAAGATTTGGAATCACCTGTTAAAGCTGAGTCCTTGGTTGTTGCTGTTGTACAGCAAACACCATCCACCGTTGTTCACAGCATCGGCCTGAAACAATTGGATTGATCGAGCGAAGACGAGATGACGAGTTTCCTCAACAATCTGTTTGAATGAAAAGTGGTTTCGAAAGGAATACTTTGCGCTCACCAATGGCGTGTGTTTTCCAGGCGCGTTTTCTATGTGAGGCATGAAGGATGACGGCAACGTTGAAGTGATGAGGAATGCTTCAAGTATGCTTATCACACACTGCTGTTCCGAGATCATGTGCACATTCTCTGACGTATTCGATTTCACAGTTTCCTGAAAACCAGAGTGTTCTCTGTCCCCAAAATCGTTCAGTTTGAAGGCGAAAATCACTGAAAAGTCACCGTTTACGCACCTTGTCTTCCAGCACATTTCCAACAGGACCGAACCTGGGTCTGTACTCCGTCGTGAGACCAGCCACCGTGTAAGCATGAAGGCCTTGGAAGATATTTGGGCAATGCCTGTTCGCCCAATAAACGAATGTCCCTCGCGACAGCATGGGTTCACCACCAAACTGAAACCAAACAGAACCAGATTTGCAAAAACCTTTTGAGAGACTGTGCGCAAAATTTCCATTTTGTCCTTTGTGGTGACATTTCCGTTCAACTTTGCAATTGTAGCAGCAACATACTCAGAAGACAAAATGAGTTTTCTTTTGTCTTTTCATACTGCGACTTCTGTTGCAAAAAGAAGCTGTTTCATGTTATCAGGAGTGCCACTCCAGTTTGTGGTGGTCAATCCTCACCATGCTTTCAACGATGGACTGCACAATCGGCTGATCTGTCCCGAGCCCCGGGATGAGACACTCGTATCCAAGGACGGACGGTTTCCATGCCAGTTTGTAAGCAGTGACGAACAGCTCGGCACCAACTGAAAACGAAACTTCTCCTCGCAACTCTTCGGCAAGTTTCCCCAGCCAATAGTCAAAGTAAAGCGTGCACAAAAGACTTACTTTCTCTGGTTATTGCATCCTCTCCTTCAGAGAACACTTGGAAGTAGTATTCCAGTTGCTGGTTTGGGTTGGTCAAGCCCAGTATCCTTGACCCTGAAACACGTGTGAATCTCGTGTGATCAGGGAAACATTTCGTTCTCACGAGTACGAACAACGAGAAGTACTCGTAAGTTTTGCCAAAGAATTCATTCACTGGGAAATGGATTCTAATGGATATTTCATGCAGCACATCAGAGCACAAATCACAGACGCGCTAAAAATTGTGGTGACTTCAAATGTCGGGGGAATTTTTGCACCTGCACACATGTACTGCCTTTCGTCCAGCCCGACTGCATCTTCCCTCATTTGAATGTACAGTAAGTTTCCATAATCGATTTCATCTGGATACACACGTTCCTGCAAATAATTGAAAACAATGAGGTCTTTCCCAACCACACGAATGCAGACAGTTCCTTGTGTTCACTGTTGTTTTTGCAAAGATTCCCCTCTGCCGATGCTTTGATGACAAAATCTGCTGTCAAGTGGGCAGTGCTTTACCGATTTTGACGTCAGAGTTCCTTCACGTGTCCTTCAAGCGGAAATTGACAAAAGTTTGACAAAACAACTCACGACAAAGTATTTCCTTGTCATGAAGCCGCATCCCAGATCTTCTGCATGCAATGACTGCACAAAAAGAAAACAGACGCAGTTTTGATGGCAGAATTCAAGCGTGTTAAACAACCAATTCGTCTGACTTCAGGGAACGAAAAGAAGGGAAAACAGAAACTGACAAGGTCCAGATTTCAACAACTGCAATCTGGGGATCTTTTCCGATCACTGAATCCAGATTTTTCATACCCTCAGTGTTTTCTTCAAAGCATCAGTGTCAACGTTCGGATGGCTTTCAGAATGTCGATCCGACTGCAGAGTTCCACTGTAGCCATTATTCTGAGCGTTCCCCATTTCGCTTTGGAATGCATCAACACAAAAAGCTCATTACGTATGATCTAAAGAAAATCAGCGATAATTTTGCTGCTTGACAGCGAGCGGCCTTCACCTGATGTTCGCAGATTAAACCGTAGCGAAGTGTAGAATTTTTCGGCAATCTCTCACGAACTTTTGGGCCATTCCAAGGAATAAAATCATTTCTGTCTTGCTGAACATTTCTTCTATTTCACCAATTTGGCAGAACAATATCAGTGTGAAAAATTAGTTATAAGTTTTGCTGAAACAGAACGAAAGTAAAGGCGTACAGCCACAGCACGGCGCGACATCTGGCGGCAATGGAACGAAGGAGAAAGCGCCATGATTTCTACAGGAGGATGTTGGAAACATTTTCTTTCATCTAGGGCTTAGTTTTGGTCACAAGGATGCCCGGTTGCAAGTGCTCAACGAAAATCATTCCAGCAACATGTGCATGGACGCTTCTGCTGGGCGCTACGGTGTTGTTTATGGTGTTTGCGTGAGTAGTTCCTGTGTCCACAATAATAAACAGGTGCTTGGAAAATGGACTCTCCCCTTCGAAGTTTGCTGGCAACGTGAATCAAGTCGTTGGAATGAGTTCTGCAAGTGGTTTTCGTTTTGTAGTGTAGACAGAGGCTGATAATAAATCACTGGTGTGTGTGGGTGTGATGTCCTGTGTTCTCAACTTTTCGGGCGGTGAACGTGCGGAGAGATTTGGACTCTGGGTTCCAATTTTGTGCACAGCAATTCCCACAACTGAAGACTTGAAACTTCAATTTTCCAAGTGCCTGTCGACGTTTGTAATTTTCAAGAATTTCTCAGTGACATCTGCCACTTTGCTTCATTGCAGAATGCCGTACCTGTACGCGTTCAGCATCGCCATTCCTGTCTATCAAGGCCTCTTGGCCTTGTTTGCAGTGGTCAACTTCGGGCTGGCTACTTTCATGGACCCAGGAACATATCCCCGAGGTGAGTACCGGTATTCATTTCGCTCCTTGCATTCTGATATCTAACCACGACACAGGTTTCTCTGACATTGGGGTTGAATGCGACAGAAGATTATCAATAATAAGACTGTCTTGTTGTTGCAGCTCACGATGACGAAATAAGAGATGACGATTTTCGTGCTCCCCTGTACAAAAATGTGGACATCAAAGGAATTACTGTTCGAATGAAATGGTGCACCACTTGTCAGTTTTATCGTCCACCACGCTGCTCGCACTGCAGTGTTTGCAATAATTGTATCGAGGTGAGTGTTTTGTTGTTTTTTTGCCTTGTCGCTGCAGTTTTACTTTTTCTCAAGTCATCAACTTTGCAACAGTCGTGGTGTTGGATAACAATATGAGACGGGTTCTTTTTCTTGCAGACATTCGACCATCACTGTCCATGGGTGAACAACTGTGTTGGCAAGCGCAACTATCGATACTTCTTTCTTTTCCTGATCTCGCTCACAGTTCACATGTTCAGTGTCTTCGCACTGTCACTGATATACGTGCTGGCACATCGTGATACCTTGGTTACTGCCAACAACATTTGTCTGTATCCTTTCGAGTTCAAACCTGGAGACGAAAAGAAGACAGGTGAAATGTCAAATGATTTTGTTGCTGCCAGTACAAATGCACAGTGATCTTGTCCTTGACTTGCCGACAGTATTGTTGTCATGTGCATCATAGGAATTCTGATCGTGCCTGTTTGTGGATTGACAGGCTTTCACATAGTTTTAGTTTCAAGAGGAAGAACAACAAATGAGCAGGTTTGTGCAGAGAGACGCTGGTGTGGTCAAAAGTGTGTTGAAATTTGTGTACGGCACCTCCGAGAAAGAATACCTTCGCGAGTCTCCTTGTTTTTTTTCGTGACAGGTGACTGGCAAATTCCGCGGAGGACACAATCCTTTCACGAAAGGATGTGTGCTCAACTGTAAATACGCTTTGTGTGGACCTCAGTGGCCTAAGTAAGTTCTGCCCAAAAATTCCAAACGAATTTGTATGGGTTTGGAAACGAAAGTATCAAGTTGAAATTTATACATGCTGGTTCTCTACAGGCTTGTGGGTCGAAAACCTAAGAGCTACAACATCAATCTGGAAGCTTCAAAAGTCGCATACCAGACGTCACAGAATGACGTCAAGATCTACATGGAAACGAGCAATGGCATTCAGAAAGGACGACAGTATAATCAGGTAAGACTGTCTTTCATTGGGAGGCGCGTCCAAGAGGTGAAAGGATATCGTTTGACCTTTGAGATCCCCTCCATTTCACCGAGATCGTAGACGCAACTTTTTTGTTGAGTAGGAATAGTCACGTCAGTGGAAGTTGTAGGTTCTTGTCACATTGTGGTCGGCGTCTTTCTGTGGAGCATGTTTTGACAATGTATGAATGTTGCTCAAGTTGAGTCCGAGAACTGCAAACCGGTCAAACGCAGAGTTCTCGGTTGCTGGTCCGTTGGTCGTTCGTCGTTGCAATTGATCCAATCTTAACTTGCTTTGTCCATTTCAATTTGTTCTGCATGCCTGAGTTTCCTGAAACTGGGCAGTGTCTGCAACCTGTGCCTTCCTGTTTTTGTTCGTAATTCTTGTGAAGTGTGAATTTTTTTTTTTGTCTGCTGGGACCCATTCGCTATTCAAACCGTCACCAGTTTTTGGGAGGGACCAAGCGATTTTTTAAGTGGTTGCAATCTGCCAAGGATCTTTTTTTTTTTTTTTCGTGAGGATGCCATCGTTTCAGTTGACTGTTTTGTTCAGCCTCTGAATGTCATCATCGATGTTGTTTTGTGCAAATTTCGTACAGTGAACAGAATTGATTGTTTGGGCTACAAGTTCCAGATATTGGTGCCGTATCCACCCTGTATAAGTCGCACGCATGCACCAGACGCACTCCGAAAAAAAAAACCCCTTGTGTACGAGTAAATCAAAACAGTGGAAACTCATACCCATCTTCTAGACACACCCCACCCCCACTTGTGATGCCAAACACCGGGGCAAAAAGGTGCGCCTTGTATATGGGTGGGTGCGGTAGATACGAGATCAACCCAAAAACTTTCAAAACAATGCAGGATCCTCAGCCACCAGTGGTGTGCAAAACAGTTGACCGATGACTTCAGCACTCTTGTGCGTGTGTGTTGGACTGCTCAAAGACTTGCACACCTGCACGTTACCACAATGTTGGCGTGTTTGTTGAAGTTCTGTCACCGAAACTTGTGTCTGAAGTATGGCCTTCGACGATCTCGTTAGTTTTTCTCCGAATGCTTTTTGTACTGCAGAAGCAAACGATTCACCAGATGCTGATCTAATCGAACCAAACTTTAAAATTATAGAAATCTCGAGAAATTAAGAAAAAGCACAGAAAGTACCAAGAGTTTGAGGCAAGTGAGAACTGTGACGTGTGAACCTCAGTTGTGGTGTCCGCGTACAGATATTGTGTTTTGTGCAATCGAATGCTCAGTTATAAATCACGTCAAGCTGAACTTCCCCTCTTCCCCCCCCCCCCGAAATATTTCAACATTTCGCACGCATATGCACAGATATACTGCAACAACTGAATTGCCTTCCGTTGGATTCGGATTTTATTGTGTTGTGCATCAATTTCTGAGCACTGGCAGATTTGTCCGGCTCAGGTCAGACGATAACCATGCCAAATGCTGTACTGTTTATCAGCCGCGGTAGCGAGCTGATATTGGTTTGCCCCTGTATCTGTCTCCATGCGTCCGTCCTGGGTAACTCAGACATTGTCCGGGTTACCCCCACCAGTGAAAAAATTTTTCAACTCGGATATTATCTGACTCGGACATTGTCTGGTTCAAACATTGTCTGGGTTACACCCCCCCACACACACACACACACCGGCGGAAAAAAAACAAAAAAAACTCAGACATTGTCCAGTTCAGACATTGTCCGGCTCAGACATTGACTGGGGTATTGTCGGATTGGGACGAGTGCTTCCTGCCGATATACGCTGCCCGCGGCTGATTATCTACTTCAAAGTCTAGTTTTTTGCGTGTGTATGTATGTGTGTTGTGTTTCTAATTCTCGTAAGCTGTCGTCTCTTTCGTTGAAATACTTGGCCGCGTTGGGTTCTGAATTTTAATTCGTGAATGTGTTGCTGTTATAAACACAGTGGAAGATTCAAAACGAATCAGCCAAGCTACCGCCGTATGAGCAGCGAGTTTCACACCTATTTATCAGCCGCGAGCTGATATTGGTTTGCCCCTGTATCGGTGTATGTCCTGGGCAAGTTGAATTATGAGGGGCATTGAGGGGGTCACTCAACTTTCTGTTTCTTGTTTCGTTGTGGAAGTCCTTTTTTTATGTGTTGTGCTTCTGGCCATAAAAATGGGTTGCATTGTCGGTCACATGATCTCCCAAACACATTTAAATGGGCATGGTTGAGTTACCTCCCCCCTCCCTTCGGGAAACTCAACTTGGCCACCCTGGCCTCATTCCTTGTAAGAATTAATGATTTCCACGTATGTTGTGTACATACCCACAAGTTGCTTTTGGTCACATGACCTCATAAACATTTTTCTTGGTCAAGTTGAGTTGCCCCTGGAGTAACTCAACTTTCCCATAACTCTGCAAACTTGTGGGCTGGATGTTCCTTCTTGAAGGTCATTTTCCATTGCTGGATGGGCTATGTCAGTTTCATGGTGCAGCCAAAATCTTGGATTTTGTAAAACCATGTTTGGGACCATCCCAGTCTAGTTTCTTGACAGAAAGTCACTATTTTGGGATATGTAGCACACCTGCTTATGATATTCAAATTATATTATTTTTTTGGTCAGATGACCTCAAAAACATTCAAATGGACCTAGTTTGCCCATTGTTCCACATTCCTTGTGCACAGGTGTTCCTACTTGCATGCCAAAGTGGTCTTGGGGTCCCCCACATTCTGTGGGATGGGTTATGTCAGTCACATGTTATGGTTGTTAATTTTGCAACTCAATGTCCACCTGCATCTAAACTGTGAGAGTAACCAACAGTTCTGTGCTTGCTCTGTGGTGAATACTTGCCTCAATCATGGGGTGGGGTGGGGTTATGAATTGCCTGTGTATGGAACTGCATACATTTTAGGTGTGTCTTCTTGTTGGTGAAGTCCTGTCAAGGCCTCTCAGCCGGACATAAGCTTCTCTGTGAAAGGGGACGTGCGGCGCAGCTGATGTTCTACTTGGAAGTCTAGTTTTCCTTGTAAATGGGGTTTTCAAGCGCTTATTGCAATCACTGCGGTGTTATGGGTATGGGTGTGTATAAATTTAGACCTTATCCCAAAATTTTGGGTTCATCAGGGGAAAATCTGCTGGCAAAATTGTTTCCACCTGTCCTGAAAAATGGTACCGTACCCCAAGTCTCACTTTCAATGGTTGTTCGCGATCATTTTCAATCTGTTAATAATTTTGCGACCGCTCCCGCCCCTTTTGTTTGTGATGTGCAGGGTCTGGTGCCATTTTCCAAAATTTCGACTCTGTGATCACTGATCTCTTGTGAGGAAAATGCGTTTGTTTATCAGTTTGCTGTACGTGGTTTGTGATCAGCAATTGTCAACTTGCATGTTTGATTGTGTTCGTAGCGAGAGTGCAAAGTGCCGAGCAACTCTCTGTGTGCGTGCGTAAACCACAATGACAGTCAAGTTTCCCCGAAGTCGAATCTGTTTCGTCCGGATTGCAGTACCTTTTTTACCCCTGTAGAGGCACCCAGTACACTCTTCGCGCATGAATGTTCAGATGCTGGTGCTTGCATGCAAATTATGGAAGGTGCGGTGAAATGTCTATATTCAGTGGACCAGTTATTGCTCTTCTCCCACATTTGTAGATTGAACAGAGAATGACAGAAACAGCGCATGGAGTTTCACTTGATTGTGGGAACTTTCTGCTTTGATTGACACATTGAAACAGTTTGTACCCCAAACTGAACCGATGCTGTCAGATTTTGTTGAGCATGCCACAAACAAGAACCAACTGCAAAAATATGTGCAGATTTTACCCACGTAGTCTATCAGTTGTGCAATCCCTGCTCTCCAGAAAGTTGCACGAATTTTCTCGCGCGTTCGGCAGGGATTGCACGGACTGCAGTGTGTGTAGAGGGAGTGCATTGACTAACGCTGTTGGGTGTTTGCCTCACGCAGTTGCACAGTGTGAACAGCTGACAGGGTGCCGGGGCGGGGCAGCCGCAGCAACAGCAGCAGCCGGCGGCGGCGGCGGCGCAGCCGTCTCCGCAGGTCGTTCCCCCGCCACCCGCCTGCGCCGAGCTGCAGCAGTGGAGCAACGGCGGCTACAAGACGCAGCTGCAGCGGGAGGAACCCGCAGCGGCGGCGGCGGGAGGAGCAGGGGGCGCCACTGGAGGCGCCTCCCCGACCTCGCCCACCGTCAGCGACACACCTTCCTGGCTCATTATTGACCAGGTAAAAAACGGTGCAGAACGCCGCACCAGCTGGGAGCCTGTCGCCCTGCTACGCGCAATGCGCTGCCATTGACGGCCCAGTTTCTCTAACTGGTACCTGCGGTTCATTCTTTGAGGAGCAGTTGTCAATTGCAGCCATTGTGATTGCACAATGTCTGAAAAATTCTTTCTTGCTGGTACTAACTTCCTAGAAATGCTACGATTTCTTGTCCCCAAAACAATGCATACATGATTGTGTTGGTGAATGTTGTGCACGTTGCATGCGTAGATATCGCTTCTGAATCGAACCTTTTCATTCGGATCCAGGTTTCGGAGTTAAGCCACATCAGTGGAATTTAGCTGTGTTGAAAGCGACCATAACTTGCAGCTCATTCTGGAGTTTTGTCTCCAGTGACTGCGATCAGTCAAAACAAAACGCAGACTCTTCTGCAGTGTCAACGTTCGCTGAAGGTTCGCCTCATGGCTTCGCAAGAGTCGGTTCCACTCAGCGGGTTTGTTTGTGTTGCATGTTCTGGGTGAGCAGGTTCATGAGGAAACTGGGGGAGAGACGGGGTTGTGCCGGGGTAGGGCCGGGGTTGTGCAGGGGCGGGGTTGTACTGGGGCAGGGGCGGGGTTGTACTGGGGCAGGGGCGGGGTTGTGCAGGGGTAGGGTTGTACTGGGGCAGGGGCGAGACTTTGTTCTTTCGTCCGAGAACTCGGCAGCAGTTAAATGTTGTTTGGAACGAGTGGGGCGAGACGACTGCCAGATCAAAAGGGTCGATGTGATGTGAGTCAGGGATGTTTTGTGTGAGTACATGTATGTATCGCGTTTCTGTTGCACAATGTTCAAGTGGTATCCGTGTGACATGACATCACGTACCTGCTGTCCCTCGGGACATTTGTGCGCCAAATTCACAAAGCGTTTTGTGGTTATCAGCCGCGAGCTTGTATTGGTTTGTCCCTGTATCGGTGTGTGTTTGTCCTGGACAACTTGAGTTGCTGGGAGGGGGCAGTAACAACTTTGGGATTTTGATGCCCTGTCCATTGTCACCTCCTGATTTTACCAAAGTTGAGTTGAAGTGGTCTTGGGGTCCCCCACGTTCCAGTACAGGATGGGCTATGTCAGTCACATAGTATGGCAACCATCTTGGATTTTGTGTAATCATGTTGGGGTTGTCCTGAGCTTGTTTCTGTTTTGGTGAAGTCGTTTCAAAGCCTGTCAGCCAGACAAGAGCTGTGAACAGGGAAAGCAGGGCGCGGCTGATGTTCCACTTGGAAGTCTCGTTTCCAACTCACTTCGGTGTCATTTACCGGATCCCACTTCCACGCCAGACTTCAGTGTACTGCATTTTTAATTCTTCACTTGTACCACAGCAAGCGTTTTTATTTCAACGAAACCGAGCAAATTTTTTGTTTTGTCGCAGTTGTGTTTGTCTTGATCACAGCACAGAACAGTGTGATTATTTTGCTTCTTTTGCGTTTGGATCACAGCGCTTCACGTTTGTCCGATTGGTGGGGAATCAAGTTTTTTTCAAGCGCCAGCAAAGGCTGTCGCTTTGTGGGATTACTGACTGACTTTGCGTGTCTGTTCCAGCTGCAGCGTTACCCGCTCGAGGACGAGGCAGGAATGCAGAGTCAGTCAGCGGACTGCGAGCCGCCGCCACCCCCGCCCCACGGCTCCTACACCAACCTGTTTGACACTAGTAACGACATGCCGCTCGGAGGCAGCGCGCACAACATGCAGCGCGTCAACCATATCACGGGAGGAGCGTCACTGGGAGGCGCCGCGAGCGCGGAGTCGCGTGGCGGCGCTGCGGGGAGGATCTCCCCGGGCAGCCAGAGGTCGGGCCAAGCCCCGATGGCTGTGCCCGATCAGTTCTCGCCCAGTGACCCCAGCCCCGTCAATATGTACCCGGGTGCGATGCAGCAGCCTCCGCCACAGCAAAAAGCTGCGTACATGAGAAACAGTCCCAGTGCAGAGCGCTCCCTGGCGAGTGACGCTAAGTACCCGACCACGCAGGCGCTGATCACAGACAAGGGCAAGGCTGCGTCTGGTGTGGTGCCGCAGCCAGTTGGAGCAAAGCGCAGCAGCTCTCAGGGCAGCCTCAACAAACAGTCGCGCGGCACGCGCACCGTGGACGCAGCGCCCGCGCCGCCGCAGCCCCAACCGCGCTACACGCTCAATCACCAGCTGGGTGGCTCTGGAGACAACCACCACCACCACTATCCCGCCGCTGCGGGGCCGCCGCAGCCGCACAAAGTTCAGACTGTAGTGAAGTACAAAGAGTCTGGCTACAGCAGCAGCAGTACCAACGCGAGCAGCAACACCGCGTTGACGGGTGGTGCAGCGCCCGTCCCCGCCCCCCGCCACCACCATCATCACCCTTACGCGCCGCCAGTCACTTCCGTCAAGCCGCTGCCCGCCGCCCCGGCCGAGCTTGACAACGTTCCAGGCGCCGTGCGCAGACCCATGTCTTTTGTCAAGGCCGTCGAACTGTCAGACGCCATCGCGAGCCAGGAGCGCGAGCGTGAGAAACAGGTGGCGGCGCAGAAGCAACACGGCCGCTCCCCAACCAGTCAGCCGCCCGCGCTCGCCACCACAACCGAGGAGAGACACAACGTGTATGGTTCAACCTATGAGATATCTGTGTAATCGTGAAATAATTGCGCCTGACGCCGGACTTGAGTTTTCCGTCGATTTTGGTGCGTGATTTGATGATCAAGAATCATGACAAAGATGGGAGATTATTGAATGAGGCTTGACTTCAGCTGAAGGAAGACGCTCAGTTCGATGACACATTCCAATGTGGAAAGATGAAGGGTGCGGACTGAAGTGTTCAAAGTGCGTATGAAATCGGAGCAACAGACCTTTGAAAACCTGACTGTAGTACCAGTGAATTTCTTGTTTACTCCACTTGTGGAATTGCGCCAGTTGCTCCAGTGTTGCAGGGATCTTCCAGGTTTGGACAGATATCTCACAGTTCAGCCATGCCAGTTTTGTCTCGGTTCTTGCGGAGCATTTTTTGAAGATAATTCACACAGATCAGTTGTAACTGTGCTGCGTTTGACGGGGGGGGGGGGGGGGGGGGGGGGGGGGGGGGGGGGGGGGGGGGGGG
>JAAUXT010056604.1_pt1 | contig 14260 bp, 15 predicted proteins | sample 7278171 | NCBI WGS metagenome assembly JAAUXT01 (sample SAMN14350112, study PRJNA611818) | marine sediment metagenome | isolation source: surface marine sediment (1.8m) | place: French Polynesia: Moorea | collected 2018-08 | reverse complement strand
AGCACCAGAAGTTCAGGGCCCTGCAACCTTACATTCCTACCGGACAGGGCGGACCACTGAAGCCTTCTGCTTTGCGAGTCGAGAACATCTCGACATGGCCAGAGTGCTACGAATCCCACGCAATAGCGGCGCACATTGTTTTTATACGTTCTCATTTCCGGATGCAAGGAAAGTTCACAACCGACTGTGATGGATCGGTAAGACACGAAAAATGGCAGGAACCAGCGGGAACTCTTTCAATGGCTCTTACCGCGTACAAAACGTCAATCGGGCAGATTTTCCTGCAAATCCAGGGACGCACTGCTTTTGTTCCGAAATGATTGGGGTTCAGCAAGCAAAACTTGTTGGTGCGCCTGACTCCCACCGAGGCATTGTACGGCGGAGTCAAAATTGAAGAGAAAAACATTCATGTAAACTCCTGTTCTTCTTTTCTTGTTGCTGTTGTTGCTCTTTATTTTCAGATTCAGCGCGTGTCACACAGTCTGAGGTTTCCTTTGAGGGAGGCGCGGAGAAGCGCGGATGATGCTGCAACGCAATCTCACGGAAGCGTTCAGCAATGGCGAAGCCGCGAAATCAAATCACCCAAAGTGTCTTTCTGAGGCAAGGAAGACCGAAATACAAAGTTTTGATCGAGTTTCTCCCCCCACTCATCTTCTCCCCCCCGTCTTTTGACATGCAGGAAACATCAACGAGATGCTCTCCCGCACAATTCACAACCAGATTTTCATGCTCACACAGACATTCCGTTCACAGGCGGTGACTGCCATGGTTTGATCACAAAAAAGACAACAAACCATGTTTGATGGACTTGATATTTTGAGGGCATCACTTTGACAGGAGAATAAATTCTAGCCTTTTGCATTGGGTGGACCAGAAATCATTTGTTCTGTTCATTATACTAGTTGGCTGCAGAACATTGATCGCTAAATGGCAGCCAATTGTTGGGTTGGTTAGTTAAAGAGACCCCAGAGGCATCTGGATGTTACTGGCAAGTCTTGTATCTTACAATATTTATGGCGTTCGCTAGCAATCGATCAAAACTCAATTGTACCATTCCGTTATGTGTGTTTCATTTTTTTCACCCCTTGCAACTATTTTTTTTCAAGCTGATGCTGTTACGTTTCTCTGGATTCAGAAGTGCTGGAAACTGAAAAGCACCAAGCTTGCGGAGAGCGGTATTCTTCTTGGACATTGCTGATGCATGAGAACCTCCTCGTACGTGCACAACAGCTCAATCGTGCACAGAAATATTTCAGATGTGCACACGCAGGTGCCTCTTCCCCTTGTTTTCTTCTCACCCCATTCAACATTCAACACTTGGAGGTTTGCAGGAGGAAGCCGTGCAGATGTGACGGAATCTCCAGTCAAGGTTGCTGTAGGCGCTCGCTCGTACGGGAGCTGGCGGGATTGTTGTCGGCATTGCGGATTGAGAAGTTTTTCTGTGGAGTTTTGAAGCATGGCTTCGTTTGGTGATTGCGACGTCACTGCTTGCTCAGGACCTCAAAGGGTTCCTCTCTCTGCATCCAAGTTGTTTCTCTTTTGCAAAAAGAGATCGTGCGCTCAACGACACTTGCGCCGATTCAGAGGCACCAATCCCCTCTCGTTTCTGTGCGAAAAGGGAAGATTCTGCATGTGATCCAGTCAGCTTGAATAAACAGATCTCGGAGAGGCCTGATGGTCATTTCATGTAGTGCATTATTAGCTTCATTTCGACCGACGGATCAGTCCACATGCCTTTGAGTTGAGGCGCAGTAACCCACAAAACTCATTTTTTACTTCAAAGGAGCACTGTACGGGACCGCCATCGACTCGAGCTTTGACGAAAGCAAACGGGAAGTTTCCGTCAACGAGATGTTTTTTTCGCAGAAAAACGGACCAATAGTGCACCAAGTCGCCCCGTGTTCTCACTCGAGTTTGCAGGTTCAAAGTTCATGCAAACTCGCACACCCGCACATCTGCATGAGAGCCACACACCATCACGCACGGAGGCTTGTGCAGCTGCAACTGTGTGCATCGTTTTCATGTGTGGCCGGGTTTCATTCAATGGAAAGGCAGAATGGCAGCTGAAACACAGCAAGTGATCTAAGTTGTGTCCAGCCTTTCAGATCGTTGCAAAAGTGGATTTGATCCTTGGTAAAATCCAGGCAGATGATGCAAAGGAATCGGAAACACCGTCAAAAAGCAAAAGAAGAATTTAGTACACATTATTTTTATTCGCTTTTCGCATGAAAAAGTTCATTCAGCACGCGATTCAAGCGCAGTAGAAAATCAATTTGCTCCGCACAGTCACGATTGTAACCTGCACACACAACATGGCAACAATGACCGCAGAGTAACTGCCTCCAAACGGGAAACAGTCCTGCTCTGTCAGGCGAATTGAATTCAAGAACGAAAACAACAATGCGCGATTTGGAGTTTTCATTCGGTGGCAACCAAACGCACTCTCCAGAATCCTACCGATACCCCCCCCCCCTGCGCAAAAAAACATCAACATGTTCAGCTGCACCGAAGCTCGTTGATAAATTCTGTTCAGAAACTTGACTAGAAATAAATTTAACGCCGAGAAATCCAGACAATCTTCCTGAACGCAATTCATTCAAGCGTGACATCGCGAATGTTGTGAAATTGACCCTCATATCGAGGTTGTCATGGCAACACGACGGTTATGACGTCACACGCCACAACGAGAACCAAAAGTGATAACCAGCCTGTCAAGTCGGTCGGTTGACCAGTCGGTCAGTCAGGTTGGTCAGGTCAGGTCGGTCAGTCTGGGGACTTTGGCTTCACTCTCGGAACTTGTAGGCATCACTCTCGGAACTTGTAAACGTGCCTTCACTCTCGGAACTTGTAGACGTGATGGTAGGAGTTACGCAGCAGAGCGTAAGGGAAGCACGACTCGAGCAGGTCCATCGTGAGGAACGGAGACTCCTGCACGATCTGAAGAGACAACACGAGTCTCATGAACAAAACAGCTCGAGTGTGTGAAGGAAGGGGACGAGTCCAGTTTGACATCTCAGACAACGCGCTGATATCCGTTTGTATCAAGCGGACAAACTGCATGACAATCGTTTCACGAAGATCTGAAGCCGCGAACGTTTCGCCGCTTGACGCACGGTTCCCTTCTCACCTGATCCAACAGCAGGTAGACGGATTCTCGGTTTTTGATCATCTCCTTGTCCGTCTCTCCGCCCAACCTCAGGAGGCTCGACGACGCGAGCTGAAACGATCCACAAGACGCGCGCTTCACTTAAACCGTTGAGCGGACTCCGCGCTGGGTTTCTGTGGTCAGCTTCAGATTCAACATTCACTCAAACATTCAACTCACATTTTGCTCGGAAATGGCACATCAAAAAGGTTGCATCCTGTGCCAACCGGTCAGATCGACCATTGTTTTAATGAGACCTTTGTGCCGATGGAAGGAAGTTCGGGATGTGTCTTCACCTGGGGTGCGACTTGGGCACGGGTGAGCACGGTACTCATACACAGGTCAACAATGACACACACGTACAGTTGAGTACTCAGCTCACAGTACTCGACGCACACATGGGTGAGCACGGTACGAATCAGTACGAGGCTCGGTACTCACAGCGAGGAACTCCTTGAGTCTCTCCTCGACGTCTCCCGGACCGTGGATCGTGAACAGCGCTCCGGCCAACGCGTTGATCGCCTTCGCCAAACAGTGGCTGTTGTTGCAGTGCCCTGTGTGTGCGAGACAGAGCAAGATGTAAATTCACGACTCCAGATGCTCAAGCTGTTCTTTTCTTGGGAGGGGGGGGGAGCGTGGACCCCGAGCTCTGCGAAACCACAAACAATTGGGTTTGTTTTTCAAGATTACAGTTTGCCCCGCCCCCGATGTCTGCCCCCCACCCACTGACCTCCCTCAATCCTGGTGAAGTCACCCCAGTGCGTTACGAACAACTCAAAGCTCCTGTCCAATCACACGCGTCTTGAACACACCTTCCAGTTCCGCCTTGTACATGGAGCCTTCGCTGCGGGCGAGCTTCGGGATGGCGACGGCGACGAACACCATGAGGAGGCACGCGATGTTGTAGTCGTCCTCGCCGATCTCCGTCTTCTGGGAGCGCAGCGCGGCGCACAGCGCAGGGTCAATGTCGCACGCCAGGCCCGCCGCAGACGCCATCTCGTTCACGATCTGCGCACAACCACCTCAACATGGCTACCGTATTCACCTGTGTGTATAATCGCACCCAAGTTTTTGACGCACCCCCCAAACAAAACCACGAATTTCTGGTGTCAGGTCACATTGAAAAATAAGTTTTTTTCATTCCCATGTAAAGACGCACCCCAAGTTTTGGTGCTCATTTTTGGGATGGAAAGGTGCGTCTTACACACGGGTGAATACGGCGTGTGGATGCTTGGATTTTTGTTTTGAAAATGAAGTCGCCTTTCTGAGATAAATTTGAACGAACTCCGCGTTGTTTCAATTCAACGTAGAACCATGAAAAGCCTGCGCTACAAAACGAACTGAAAACGACAAGAAAGGAATGAACCTCTCAACTAAACAAATCACAAATTTGACAAAACACGAAAACAAAACTGAACAACCACCAGGACATGATCTCAAACTGTGAAGAGAACGTTTCCGTTCAAGAACCCGTTTACGGAAGCAGAACTGAGATTCACAGACGAAACGAGATTCTTCATGCATTCTAATCTAACGCACAGTACCTGGCTCCTGATCGATGCAAGCTGTCAGTAGGCAAACGAAAACGAGTTAGTTTTGCTGGGCGTTCTGGGAATTATCTCTTCACCAGCAGGTCTCGGAAAAGAACAGTCCAACTCCAGGCATTTTTTTGTGACAGGAACGCTTTGTCTGTTCACCACGCGCAGCCCACTCCGCTTCAACGGCCTCAAAGAACATTTGGGGGATGGAAAAAGAGGGGGATGCCCTGTTTCACATTGAGTTTAGATCACCAATTTTCAAACGTGGATTCCCCTCTTAGGTCGGATGGCGCCGGGGTGACAAGCGTCCTGTCATTGACTGCACAAAATCAGGAGGCAGTGAGGGGAAGGCTGGGCCAACGGACCAACCAGAGGTTCCAGCACCAACAACGGCTTCCGAACCACAGCTTTTCACAGGCTGCTGTTTTGGCAGGGCACAAAGGGCTGTTTTGGTCGGTGGGGTGGGACTCAATGTGTCAGTCAAAGAACATTAAACATGCAGATCCAGTTGTGTTGTGCCCATAAAGACCACCACCCAGAGTCATTTCCGTTCAAGCTGAAGCAAGGTTCCAGGAAAGCGGCATGAACCGTTTCATGCTCGTGTCTCCAGAGGATGCAGTGCAGATTTCGGGATTCACTCGTGGTTAGTCGGTCAAAGGTGAGACTGCGGTTGGTTTTTACTCACTGATGATTGAATTGTGTAGTTCTGAACAAAATAAATTCGCATTGGTTGATCAATTTTAGGGTCCTTTTCATTTGAGCGCATCTTCATCTTCACTGTCCAGGTGCAAAAGCATTTTCGGTGACCTTGAGCGTTTTTTTTTCCGCCAAATCATTCCCACCATGGACGCAACTTTTTACTGTCTTGTGAAAAAGATATCCAGCAGAAGCAGAACATCCGGTTCCAGCCTTACCATCGAGTCCTGTCCGGACGGCATGTGCTGGTGGAAGTCTTTCACTGAGCTCAGCAGGAACGGGATTCGATCATTCAGCACCTGCGATAAACACGTCCAAACGAAAAATGTGAACAACGGGAATCACGCACAACTTCTGACAGTGGCGAATTTGAGCAAACAGCCCGCAACCTGAAAACGCAAACGTAACCTTTGACTGTCACAACATGCCAAAAGTAACGTTTGCGTTTCCCCGGTTGCGGGCTGTTTGCTCAAACTCGCCTTTCGTTTGCGTCAGCAGAACCAACAGGAAAGCTCGACTCACGTCGTAGAGCGCTTCCTGCGCGAGGCCTCGGAAGCAGAGGAGCACGCCGATGATCGTCATGCGCTGCAACACGTTGTCCACATCTGCAAGACGAACGGGAAGTCAGACCAACAAGACACATTTGCACGTTTGGTCTGGTCGGTGCTGAATTGTACGTGGAATTTTTAAAAATCGACGAATTCACAGGTGAAATATTTCTGATATTTGTTTGGCGATTATTTGTTTGAACAAAATGAAACAAAGCGAAAACTCAGTGTCAATTCAATGAACACAAGTCCAAATCCCTCATGCATGCACGAACAGACAGAACAGAGTACACCGCGACAAAGACGCAAACGCCAACAAACGTCGAAGAAACAAAAGTGCTGACCACAAGGCCAAGCAGGGTCCGCTCTCGCGAACTTGTATCACAGTGACTGAAGCGACAATCGACTTGGTGGAACAAATGGCATTGAAATTTGGCTTTACAGACAACAATGAGGTCTTACTTTGTACCATCCTTGGCTCTATGGGTGTCACAACAATCGAAAAATTGCAATTAGAAAAACAGGATTGTTTTCAGAAGAATAAACAAATTATCAAAATTGTCAACATATTTGTCTTCCGATCTTCTAACCAAGGCAAGCAACTCTCAGACAAATACGAAAGTCTCAACAGAAGTTAAAAGTTATTTCTGACCAAATCATACATCAATGTCAGTCAGGGTGAAGAATTTAATCCAAAGAGAAGGAAAAGAAAATTCTCTGGACCCAAGAAACGTGATTTTATGGTGACAAGAGGACATAGTTCAGGGTCAGGAAGAAACAAATACATCTGTACTCAAGGTCACGGCTCAAGGTCACGGCATCACAAGACACTCCACCCTTTTCACGGCAGAAAAGAGACCAACGGAAAAACCATCGTCACGAATTCCGTTCAACAAAGGTGAAGCGACTCACTGAGCAGCCGCTTGAAGAGTTCCTTCATCTGCTCCGGTTTGTCGAAACTCGTTCTCAGCGCAGTCAACACGTCTTTGTTGCCAATCACAATTTTCTGGAAAAGAAAGAAGATGAGCGGTCATCACATTGAAACAAAGCACTTTGTCTTGCGAAAATACAAACCCTACAGAACAGTTTTTACCTTCAGTTCTTCCACTTGACTCGAAATGTGCCACATGAGTCGTTCACTCAGATATTTCATCCCGTAGGGACCGATCAGCTCCGCCAGGGACCGCAGTTCTTCAACAAACATGACACAAATCAAACTGAGTGTCAGGAAACAACACAAACCAAACCAAAAAATGAAATAAAAAGTTTCTCTCTTGCAAGCCGTGCACGTGTGCAAGAAAAAAGTTGTGACCCCCCCCCCTCCCGCCTGCCCCAAAGATTGTGCTGACGCGTACCCATGAGGTCGGCGTACTCCTCGGCGCAGAACGGGAGCTGCCCCTCGGTGTGGAGACTGACGAACGCCTTGTGGTTGGGCGAGTACACGATGTGACCGGCGCTGACCCGACGCAGCAGCACCTCCAGGTACCACTGCGTGTAGTTGGACGTGATGGTCTTCTCGCCGCTGAAACTGTCCGTCGGCTGCGTTTGTTGGGGAAGCACGTTGTTGAACACTCGAGATATGTCGATGTGAACTGGAAAACACCGGACGTGCAGGGTGGCGATGGTCGGTTCACAAAACTCAAACACAAAATGTCCCGCAAACAAAATCAACAACTGAGCTGCAGTACACACGCATCTCATTTCAGCTGCTCGCTGTCCACCAGAGGGCCTCACTGTAGTTTTCTTTCGACTGGAGGACGCTCATGATGGTCTCCACCAGAGGGCCTTACCGTAGTTTTCTATCGACTGGAGGACGCTCATGATGGCCTTGACGCTGTTGAGCAGCTCGGACGGCTTCGCGATCTCACTCGTCTCCGGGTTATACATCATCATACCGACCAGCGCCCTGATATTCCAACAAAACGACATCAAGTTCACAATTACACGCCCCTCTGGTGCCATGCCTTTCCTTCGTCGGATCCAGGATCGGGGGGGGGGGGAGAGAACCAGTCGCAACCGGCGTCTGGGAGGGGCCGCAGGGGGGGGGACCAAACTTTCTGCGGGGCCCCAACTTGTGCCTTTGGCACAAAATTTGTTCAGGTCCCCCCCCCCGCCTGGATCCGCCAGAGCTCTCATGGGAAGAAATGGCTCGAGGTTGAAACAAAGATTGAAACTGAAACAAATAGAACGCAACGACTCAACACAAAATGTGTGAGGTGGGAAAGTGGACTCCGATGTTTGGAATTTGATTGTTTGGTGCTTACTTATTGAATCTGCTTTCGAGGTGTTGCACGAAGAACTCTCGGGGCACGAAGCCGTGTTCCCACACGGTGATGACGGAGCAGTAGTTGATGGCGTAGCACAGCTCCGTAAGCGCCATGTGCAGTTTGTCCATCCTGCGAGAGGAGCCGTTCGACAATTGAGGCTTTATGCACGGCGTTTGAGGTGCACGTCGCCTCAACGCCAACGTCGAAAAGAGCACACAAATTGATGTTATGTACAGTTTCCATGGTACTGGTCAACCACCACACACCACTCGACGCGACGAGTGGCGTGAAGTTTGAAACAAATAATAAAGTCCCGAAACAAGTGCGAGCGTCCATCTATGTTGATATCAATGCCTGCCCTTCGAACTTTTCCTGCGCGTCCGAACGAACCTTGTGAATTCCTCCCTGTGCTTCCTGAAGCTCTCCGAGCCCGGCTTCTCCGGCTCCTGAATGATTCGGTTGCGCTTGTCCTTGTTCTTCTTCCTGTTCACACTCTGGGCAATTTGCGCTGCGCAATTCTTCGGCAACAGCTGCAAGAACAGAACCACACCACACTGTCAAAAATTGCAACACAACTCACGCGGAAAGCCACAAAACATCTGAAGGAGTATTCAGCGGTCTTGCCTTGTCGCTCAGCATACACTGCTCCTCACAGATGGCGGTGATCACCTGGTTCACTTCCTCCGACATCTCCTTGAGGAACCAATGCGCGTACTGTACACTCGTGGTTCCGATCGAGTGCCTCTGCAAGCACACAACCAAGTCAGCCAACTGTGCAAGGACCAGCAGCACGCACCAGGATCACGTGTTTGAACACAGCAAGTTTGTGACGCACCTCTTCGGGACACAGCTCGTGCGTGGCCTGCATGAAGTGCGCGCACACCATGGGGAAGGCGATGCTGTAGCGGTGCTGCGCCGGGAACTCCATGCACTGCTTGAACTGGTGCTCGAAGATGGATGTGTAGAAGCTGAAACAACAGCACGAAACATTTGGGTTTCCTGCACGGATGCTGTGTCAATGAACTAAATCGTGCCAGCACTTGTGAATGTACCGAAACAGTGACGAAACTGCAGTCACGCAACAACCAAAGACTTCTTCAAACGCCGCGTCGTTTTCAAAAATTTTCACACGACATAGATTCAAGAAAACCACCTTCAACTGACCAGTAAATGGAAATGTCAGAAGCCTCCACGAGAATCTCGTCGAGGTAGTCCACCATCTTTGTGTGGAAGATGATGGTGTTCATGTGGCGCGCCAGGTCTCGGTGGTCCCTGACCATGAGGCCTCCCTTGGAGACACTCGTGTACGCCTGAAACCGGTACCAGTCCAGTCGCAGGCCTCGGAAGTCGAACAGCTCGTTTTCTTCCACTGCAACAACACAGCTGCGCACTTAGTTTCACGAAAAGCAACAGCACTCATCCAAACAAGTTACTTTCTCGTAAGATTGTGAGAACTGTCGTCCCAAGCAGCCACGACAAGTGCGGACAGTTTCTTGCTCTGATGTTCAAACTGCTGCTTCTTTTCTTGCCCCTCACCTTGCTTGACAGAGAGCGCTGCGATGCTGCTGTAGAAGGAAGACAGAATGACCGACTCATCCTCCGGACACACGTTCAAGTTCTGCCGAAAGAAATGCCAAAACGATCAGGCCCTGAAAAATTACCTCCCTCAACAGTCCGAAATTTGTTTCAAAATGAAGCTGCGATGCTTTCGGAAGCCTGCTGTTACCCAGCAGCTCTTCGCTGTGTCGCACTCAACTCGCCTGTATCAGCTGATTCAGCACCACGGCGTCGTAGCCCGATAGGTACTGCACGTAGTAGCGCTGCATCACCTGGCTGTACTTCTTGACAAGAGCTGTGAATGGAAGAAAACAGTGAGAATGACAAGAAAAACAAAATTTGGCCAGAAACGCAAGTGGACATCGCGCTTGACTGACGACTCACCTCTCAGTTCCTCCACGTGGAACATGAGCTCTGGAATTTGTCTGCAAGATGAAGAGGGAAATTTTTAACTGAGCACACACACCTGAACTTTCGATGTTTTGCACAAGCAAATCATCGGGAAAGTTTCACCTGTCAACGAATTCCTCTGGATGCCACTTGACGTTGATCTTTTTGGTGGGCGGGTTTTCGTAGTGCCTGAGCAACCAGTTGAACTCGTCTCTGGCAAGCGACAGGGCCATGAACACACACAACGCCTGGCGAAAGAAACAGTGAACGTCGTCTTCACAAACGAACGAGTGTCAGAGAGAATGTTCCTAATGTGGGACAACAACCAGCCGAAAGATTTCAAAAGGAGAATGTCCCTGACCTTTGGTCCCAACAAGCCAGGTTGGTCTGTGAAAACGAGGGCCAGTTCCTTGAGAGCACTCCTCAAGAACTTCCTCTTTTCTCGGTGGATCTGTGGCCTGCACGAGAAGATTTTACGGCATATAACATCCGTGTTTCAAAGGAACATCAAAACTGGAAATGTTTGTGAAAGACAACAAGCCGTAACGAGAGTCACTCACGTGCTGAGCACAGCGTGCTGATACCAGTCCTTCACTTCCGTCACCCTTTTGCCGTACCTGATCAACACAGCAGATCAGTTCAACATGACGCACCAACAAACTGTGGAACATTCCTGACGTGAACAACAAAGACGACCTTGAATAATTTCAACAAAGACTTTTACCCTTTGATGCTCTCGAAGTAGGTCATGATGAAGGGGTGAGTGTGGATGACCTCGTCCCTGCAGAGCGTCGTGATGTAGCCCCCCTGCAGCGCCTGCTTCCACAACTCGTACCCCTCCGGCATTTGCGGCAGCAGGTTGTGCATCATGAGAAATCCAACTGTTGAAAGAAGCAGAAAGGAAGCAAACTGATGAGTTACTGCTGTGATGCAGGGACATTACATGTGTTCACAACTGGACAACAAGAACACTCACAGATGATCCATTTCTCCATCACGTCAAGTGACACATATTCACAAGGGATCTGGAAGAAAAGAACGTCTTGTTATCAACACAAAAGTTTGCACTCGGTGCACCCAAACTCCTGGCAATTGAGGGTGTAAGGCAGACTGACCGTTTCTGTCTGCGTCACGTTCATGATCTTCGAGGGCTCCGCCAGGAGCGACAGCATCTGGGCGGACCTCCAGTCCTCAGCTCGCAGCGCTCGTCGCGGATAAACTTGTTTCAGGGACAACAAAGCTTGTCTCAGGCACTGAAATGCAAAGGGAAACCTGTCAGTGCTGACCGCCGAACACAGATAGCGTTTGGGAGAACAGTGAAAATTTGCCATTGTTCTGAAACATCAAAGCAAAGAGTACCTTTGTGTGTGGCACAAACTCTTCCGACAGCTTCTTTATCGCTGGGTCGTAGTCCATGATCATTTGACCAAGTCGCGGGAAAGACTCCTCCCTGAAAAGTACAAGTTGAAAAATCAAATTCTCGTGTCTGTCGGTCAGTGCGCAAAACGGACATAGTGGAGAGCCAAAGGAGTATCAAAGTTATGGCCAAATAAAACTCCTTACGATTTGCCATGCAGCAGCTCGTAGGCAAAATTGAAGAGACCGAGGACAGAGCGCCGGTCGTCCACCCGAGATAACAGAATCATGATGGAGACGTATGTGATGATCAGGTCGAGGTAACCTCTCGTCAAGTCGAAGTTCACCGTCTGCAACCAAAGAAGTGAAGCTCACCTGTGCTTCTATTCGCGCTTTTCATTCGAAGACGACAAGAGTAAGTAAACTATGAGGCTGCTCACAATGTCGAAGTACACTCCACAGGCATCCATAGTCGTGAGGAGGTCTGTAACGTGATCCTGTAAAAGAATCCCAACAACGACGTTGACGAAGATGTTCTCTTGGGGAAATACTTTCAGACAACAGCAGACATTTTTCAACAGAAGAAACCCGACCTTGAAATCCATTATGTCCACAAACGTGTAGTAATACAGAGACAATGATTTGATGATGTCGGTTTTGATGGAGTTCACTGCCTGGCTCTGAAAAAAACCCACAGAAATGACTCTGAAATGTGCACATTCACAAAGGCTCATTGGAATGCAAGGAGGAGTGTGGCAACTTTTACTCACGCTGTTTGACTTAGTGTCGACAGCTGGAAACTTCCGCTGAATCGACTTGATGACTGGTTCCAAATTTTTGTCTGACAAGAACTGAGGCTTCGACTCCGGACTTCCAAGCATCTGAATCAGGGTGAAAGACACTGATGAGCAACTGTTTCACGCGACAATTGATTCACTGACACCGAAGACAGAAGACATCAACAACTCTGAAGGGAAAGTGGAAAGTGCAAAACTGGCTAAGCATTCCAGGAATGGATGCAAAATTGCTTTGCAACTGGTTGTGATGAAAATACCGAAGAACACTGAAACCATGCCGTTGTGTCAATACAAAATGCAACAAAATACACTGAAGGTAGATTCTACTGTGCACAGGTTTATGTGCATCCCACAACAGTTGTTTGCTCATTTGTTGTGTCTTTGTTGACTGAGTTTTCTTTCATTTTTTTTTCCAGTTTTCATTCACATTCGTGTTGTTTGTACTCTCTCAAACACTGATCTTTACAGAGAGATCACACGGACAACTGAAGAGACTTGTACGTTTGGCATCTAGAAACTAGAGAGCAATTACAGTACGATGAACGATAGAATTACTATCCATGCTAAGGAAGTCTCGACTTACAGTGACCTGCTTCCCCGAAGCACAACCAAAAAGACAAAAATGAGCAAACAGCCAACTACCCCGCGAGGTATTGCTTTGTTTTCAAGCTGGGATTGCCTTATTGTTACCACCCTATTTGTACTCATACAAATGGTAATCAAAGAGTTCGCGTGAAGCATGCACGATTCTTTTTCAAAACTGTGCCCTTTCATGCCAAGGTTTTTGGGCAAGATTCATTTTTGTTCAAAGCGTAAGCTGATGAATGAAAGACCGGTTTCTTCTCTGCGCCCAAGTCGTGGCACGAATCTTGCAACATTTACATCACCACTTAGCCAGATTGATTCAGGCAGTCCGGACATCAAAGAGGTTTGTCGGTGAGGTTAGTTTCCGGCACCGGGAAAGTGTTTGTAGTTTGGGGTATTGTCTGCACCTCTGAAGCCCTTGCAAAATTTTTGCATGTCACCTTTTTTATGTTGTAGATCCTTGTCAGCATGCCTTGTCCTCTGTCAGTTAGAATCATCAGGCGCTCCGCCAGCTTTTGCTGACTCGGTATCATTGGCCTGGCCATCTTCGGCTGGAAAATTCGTTATTTGCTACAACATTTATTATTTCGCTGTCCCAGCTTCCTTAACTCACATCGAGGCTCGGGTTCCGGCCTGAACAGCACGTTGTACGTCCATAACCGCGGAGGTAAGAATAACTTGATTGGTTTGATTCAAATGAATTTATTTTGTTAAAGTCCAAAACATAATGCATCTGATTTACTGTGACGCACAAAAATGCAACAGAAGAATTTTATTTGTTCAAAAATCAATCGAATTGATAATTGCTAAATCAAGCCGGCCAACTGCGTAACGGCAGGGGTTCCAGATGACGTGTTGGTTTGTTGACGATCAGAAGGCATCAGGCAGAAGCCAGAGATGGTATCTACAGCCGATAAAATGGACAGCCATACCTCGGAACAACATTTCAAAGGTATTGGTGACAATGTTTGGGTTCATGTAAATTATCTAAGACAGTATACGACAAATATTGGCACGCCAACCATGATAGAACAGCGTGTGTGTCTCAAGGGTGTCTATTATCGCTCGATTTGTTTGGAGGCATGCTTCTGAGGTTCACTCGATTCAAACACAGAACAGACATGATCGTCGCTTAATTCTCCAAAGGATAGACTACACGCTACATATTGGTGGCTTGTATTTTGGAGTGTGTGCTTTACTGTGATTATTTGCTGACCAGTTGTCGAGTGACAAACCGTTTGAGGTGTGGAGTGACTTAAATTGAACTCACCTTAAGCCTGGTAGGGTGCGAGGTGAACAGAGAGTGCCAGTCACACGACCACGGTTCTGAGGCTGAAGTTCCACACTGGGGACCCTGCGCAATAATATTGTACAACAGCGT
>JAAUXT010027038.1_pt1 | contig 14260 bp, 13 predicted proteins | sample 7278171 | NCBI WGS metagenome assembly JAAUXT01 (sample SAMN14350112, study PRJNA611818) | marine sediment metagenome | isolation source: surface marine sediment (1.8m) | place: French Polynesia: Moorea | collected 2018-08 | reverse complement strand
GGGGTACTGGGGGGGTATGGGGGGGAAGGGGGGGGCAGGGGACATTTCATCCACCTTGCCATATACAGCACTACCACATGGTGCTTGCCCTAAAGGGACTTCGCACAACTACTTGCTGCAGAGGACGAACGCACCTGTTCAAAGCAGTGTCTCGCCAGCGGGTAGTGCTCCATCTTCAGGGCCAAGAGACCCATTTTGTACCAAACCGTCACATCTGTAGAGTCGTAGGACACCGCCTGCGAGATAAAAAATGTGTGAGTGTGTGTGCGTGTTGCCGACTGGGCAATGCAGGGAACGACGACTCTTCATCACGTGACTGATTCAAGGTCGCGCGCCCTTCTCCTCTTGTGGCTCTATCAATCCCCCCCCCCCCCACTCGGTTCCGTCGAGTCTTCCGTTGTGGACTGATTCTTCTTCCTCTTCCTGACATGCACGCACCCCGCAAAAGGAAAATGCTCAGTGCTGTGATATGTTGGTGCGCTTGCGTGTGCGCCGTGTGTGCTACAATTTCACCGGGTCTGGTGTGTGCGCGAGTCCGTGTTGTGAAGCCGCCTCGTGCTTTCCTGTAAGAAGTTGTGTGTACGTGTGTGGAGTGCATGAGTGTCGTAAAGCGTCCTCGCCTGGATGTAGTTGTGCATCGCTTCCTTGTTGTCTCCATTCTGCGCAGCGAGGCTGGCGAGGTTCTTGCAGGTCGAGTATTTGAGCTGGTGAATCGGGGTCGAGATTCCCTCGTCTTCAGTCGCGATGGGCTCAGTCTGGATAACACGTGTGTGTGTGTGTGTGTGTGTGTGTGTGTGTGTGTGTATGTGCATCGAACCCGTGCGTGCGGGCAGATCGTCAATGAGCGCAGCACCACTCAGCTGATACAACAACCATTGCCACAGGGGCGCCAGGCGCAACACAACCAAGTGCTGCAAAGTCAGCCCAAACCGATGTCCACACGAGAAGTCAGCACGAAGCTGATTTGATGAACATTTCACACCAAGAGAGGGTACATTTGACCGAGAGTCACAGTACAAACCTCCTCGACGACTTTTATCTGCAGGATCTTTTTGAAGGTTTGTTCTGCACCCGTCAAGTCGCCTTGCTTCTGCAGCCCAAGTCCCCTGTGGTACAGCGCAAACGCTTCACTCTCCTGCAACACACAACACAAGGGTTGCACTCCGAGTTGACATCTCAAACAATGGGTGAAGGAGTCAAGAAACTGCGCATGCTCGGTGCCGAAGCGGTGCTGGTTCTCCCTCCTCCCCTGACCTGCGCCTCTTGATGCCGGGTTCCGAAGCTCCACCGGCGCCGTTCCGTTCCCACCTCGAGGCTTTATGACCTGCGTCTCCTTGGCGACATATACATCCTCTTTCCCGTGGTTCCCCTCCCTCCCGTTCCCCATCTCGGGGGTCTCCCGGTTCTTTCTGACCTGCGCCTCCTTGGTGGCCGGACGCCGCTGACTCGTTTGGCTGCTGCGCGTCTCGTCATCGCTGTCTTCGTCGCTGTTCAGCGCCGCGATTCGAATCTGGACATGGAACCACAATTTTTAACAAAACGTGAATTGAAGTGTAGAACAGGCCGACGCTGGACAGCTTCGTCTGAACTGCAATCGAGCATTCAAGTGTGCACTGAACAAGATGCTGAGTCGCCTTTGCCGACCAGTTATTCGTTGTGTCCCAAAGAGAGGAATTCTTGGATGACCTCAGTCTCCACCGGCAATTTTTGCGATATGTCTCACTCTCCGAGAAATGACGAGTAGATCTAAATTTCAACCGGGAGCACACAGAATGTAAGTGAGTGAAACTTCGAGGCAGGCAGCTGGATTCTTTTGAACCGAATCTTTTTGACGCCCGAATGTTTCAAAAGTGATCCAGTTCACCGTTGTAACGACACATTGTTCTGTGCAAAAAACTCTAGATCTATTGGGTCTCTTGTGCATCAGAACCGCCGAAACAGCAAAAGCCAACTGATCGTCTTTGTTTAGGAAAATATTTTGCACAATGAGTTGAGCGATAATAGAGGAAATGTCAGAAATTGTGGCTTCGATTTCAAGCAAAATACATTGAAATCCACAGATCGGCACATTTGCAAACGAAACTTATATTCTGCTTTCTTACCATAGTGAGTGTTTGAATTTTACTCTCACTAAGAACACTACAGTCGACGCTGAGTGCAAGATACCAGTTTCCCGGCCATATTTTAAAACGAAGCTGGTCCACGTTCAAGAGTTATTTTCTAAAACCACTGTCTGGGTAGTTTCTGCATTGCTATCTTTATTTGTCATTTCAGAGTAAAATTTCTTTCCACAAATAATTTCAGATGCATTTCTTGTATTTGAACACAATTTTGAGGATTCTGTTGAGAAACACCAATTCGATTTAGAAAGCTCACTCTGCATCTTTGAAGCTGCAGTTCAAGTGACTGAATCGGAGGTGTCCTCGAAAAAAGTGGGATTACTGTCCTTTCTCACCGGAGATTCAGGTAAGACGACAGATGAAATAAAAGCTGTTGATTTCTGGCTTCAATTATGGGACAGGTTTTGAGGGTAGTCTTCAAAGTTTCGTGGGAAATCGAATTGAACAAGTCGGATGATCATGATTTTTCCGATTCTGGGCGGGAAGCCGGTGTGTTTCCCCGAAATCAGACCAGGCCTTCCAACCTGGAACAGACAGTGGAAAGTGCCTGACAGACGTGTGTCCGGCCTTGTCGTGTTCAGAGAGTGCTTTGAAAGCAGGGACAAAAGACGTCCTTTGTTGTTGAGCAGATTCAAGTGGCCAAACATGAGCAGTCTGCTCGTGAATGAGGTAGACAAGTGAATGTTCTCAGGGTGGTGTCACCAAAACGTCTGCAGGTGGAAGCTGCAGCATTGAAGGACTGAAAGGCATTGAACAGTGACATATTCGAGTATTGAGTCATATTGGATCTGAGCAGGAGCTGGGTGGTCCTTCATGCCAGTTTTGAACCGTTGACCCAAGCATGTGTGTGCGTGCGTGTCTGTGGTGCGCGTGCAGAGCTTGGCAGAAGTGGAAGTGACGTTATACAGTTGTAACGACAGACATGAGAACATGGTTCAGCACCCACAGAATGCTACGTCTGTCGGAAGTCACGAGAAGCCTTTGAAACTTTTTTTGAAACTGTGTTGATAAGAAAGTGTCGTCGCCTTGTTGACGGAAAGGTGCGAGACTTGAGGTGACCCGAACTGCGAACTGAAGGGACCTTTTGTTGCGTCTTGCACCGCGCACTGACTGAGTCATGCCTGCCTGGCGCGTGTCGAGCCAAACAATCCGCGCGAGTTATGCCAAAAATGCTGCACCACTTTTTGCTGGTGGTTGGTGCCTTTTGAAGGACTGGGCCTTTGTGAGTGAGGACATCTTTGATTGTGGAATGGAAGACGTTGGGACAATTGTCCCGCAGCGAAACAGCGAAATCTTGGGTTTGAATGCATCTGGTGTTTGCAGAGGCGGGACCGAGGGTTTTGTCGCAGGGCGAACACAGGAGGGGAATGTGGATTTGTCGGGAAAAATAACCATCCTGAAAATTGCGGCACAGGAAGCAAAAAGTTCAAAGCCATGGAAGCAGCAACAAAGTTGTGGGATGAAATGTGCGTGTGTGTGTGTGTGTGCAGGGGGTTGCCCCCCCCCCCCCCTTCTCGGACACCACTCCACTGGATATCCCGCTGCACAGGAAGCATTTTTGCGGACACAAATTCAGAAATGTTCCGGGGTGGGAATCACCGGGAAACCATGACACCAGCATGACCACAATTCGTTGGTGTTGTCATTTGTGCGCAGTGTTCATTCACGTTCTTGTGTGCGCGCATTCTGAGATCATGTTGAGATCAAGAGGACGAGCGGCAGAAATCAGGGACGGGCTCGGGTTTGGGTCAGGAGGGCTCGACTTCCTTTGGGAGGGGTTGCAGTACCCACAAAAGGTGTAACAAACACACACAATTTGACAGCACATACGGCCCAAAACACGGGTTCAAGCTCAATGTCATACGGAGTCAGGTGAGGAGACATGATCCCCTTGGATCCACCCGAGAATGTTTGGCCATAGATCTACTGCAGCCGTAAGTGGTGATTGACCCAACATAAACACTGCCATTTGTTGCCGTGGTATTTACTGCTCGACTGCTGTGGGTGACTCATCGTCGTGCGTGCGTGAAACTTCTTTATTTGGGCAACAGGCGACACGCATCGTCCCCGGGGGTTCTCAGGGCCCGGTTTACTGGGTGCGTCAAGTTGTGCGTTTCAGTCGCTCATTACCCCATGTAGTGGAGCAACGTGTCACGCAGCCAGTGTGACACGGGGTTGTGTTGACAGGGTGTGCTTTGTCTTCCCGATCAGCTGATTCAGTCGTCCATCTTTTATTCATTGTCACTCATTCAGACCCAGACGACGCAGTCTGCCACGGACACTGATTCCAGTGAGAAGAGATGTTTGCAGACAACTTTGAAAATCTCTTCGTCATCTCTGGTGCGAGAAAAGGACAAGTTTGAATTGACAGGGAGAACGAGTGATTGATCGGTGTTGAATCATGAACTTGTGTGTCATGGTGCTTTTAAGGATCTTTGTGATGTCAGCACCGCACCTTTGCAGAACCTGCAGTGTACGAGTACGACAGAGTTCGCGCGAGGCCGGTCCCAAAAGTTGTGGGCGCGTCTGTCTGTCTGTCTGTCTGTCTGTCTGTCTGTCTGTCTGTCTGTCTGTCTGTCTGTCTGTCTGTCTGTCTGTCTGTCTGTCTGTCTGTCTGTCTGCTCGTATGTGTGTGTGACCCGGTGTTGCGGAGACGAGGGTCGCTACGAGTAATTCTCCGCAACCCTCAAAAAGACCCAAAAATGTTCGCTGGTTTTGACATTTTGTTGCTTTTTCACACTGGATCCGGAAGGACAATCAAACTGGAGCAAAAGGTACGAGGTACAAGGGTTGTGTTCACGTGCCTCTGACCGGGTTCACGTTTGACGCGTCGTTCGAGTTTCTTTGTGACGTGTTCTGTGGAAACGCAGCCGTCTGCGTGCGGCCTGCACTTGTCCACGTGGATTTGTCCTTTGAGGCAATACTCGCACGAGGAGAACGTGTCGTCTCTGAGTCTCGCGTCATTACCCGAAGTGTGCAATAAATCTGCCGAGAGCTGTCGAGCCGGGAGAGAGGGGAGCAGGAGGTGGGGGGGGGGGCCTGGAACGACTGAGGGATAGGGGCAGGGGAGCCAGGAGGGAATGAGGCTGGGAGGGAATGGCAGACATCATTCACATTGGATGCGTCTGGCGTTGTGTGTTTGTGGAAGTCAACTTGTGACACATCGAGGCAGTGGGGAGGGTCTGGTCAGTTCACTCCGGAGGCGTGACGCGCTGTGTCCCTCGGTAGGGGAATGTGGTGGTGTTGACCTGGAGGGGAGAGGGCCTGGTGGTCCCATTTCTCTTGGAAATGGCGTTATTGCATTGCCTGGTAGAGTGCGACGGTTCACACTCCACGCGTTCTGTGTTGAATGCTGTCAACACAGCATGGTTTGAAAAGGGATGACCCACGCGTGCCTGCAGTGCGAAAGAGCCTTGAGATGTGAATGGGTGTGAGGGAGGGGAGTAGTGTGGCAGTGTGTGCACATGCAGGGACGCGGCAATACCAATAGAGAAAGCTGCCTTGATAAGGAGTGGTGTATACGGACGGCAGCTCCTGGAGCCGTGCTGTGTCTGAGAGAAGCTCGTCCATATCGAGGAAACAGCGAAGCCTGTGTTTCCTTATTCAGCTCCATCGGCTCTCAGCCGAACTACGAATCCGGAAACACTGGATTACGCTCACTGGATAAAGGCACCATCCATCCCGGGATATTGCGCATTGTGAGTAGATGCTGCAGCTCTATGAAATGCAGCATTTCGCATTCATGGCCGATTACTCTGGTCGCATATTTTCTGCCTGTTTGAACCCTTGATCTACTCAGCTGAAGATTTTGCGAGGCTGAAATGCATGTAATTTTCGACAAGGGGAAATCGATCGGTTGGGACATTTTCAGCCGTGCTCTCATAGTGCTGTGACGGTGTTTGAAGGGGAACCACATGCAGTGCTGGAGGCATTCAGTGATGCTGCAGGCTTATTCCACGCCAGGTTCGTCGTGCATTACAAGCTCCCATTGACATGCACAGGGGCACGACGCGTGAGGTGTGAACTGAAGCTGGAGAGGAAGAGATACAATCTCGGATAAACTGACCGAGTTTTGGGGGGGGAGACGTCTGTCTGTGCATGCAGTGACTCGCGTGGGTGGGAAAAGCAGTGGTAGAGGCGAGATTTGCACTGGATGCATGTCACGCGTTGTGTCTGCACTGGATGCGTCATTGTGTGTCTCGTAGTCAACAGACCTGGGTGCGTCACGTGGGGCTGCGTCACGTGGGGCTGCGTCACGTGGGGCAGCGTCACGTGGGGCTGCGTCACGTGGGGCTGCGTCACATGGGGCTGCGTCTGCAAACCGACTCTGCATTCAGTGCGCTTTGGAAAACCGTGCGCATCCGGTATGACTCTCGTACTCAGAGCCTGACTCCGCTTGTTCAGAGACGCGTCGCGCGACGCAGGCTGCGTGAACCCGGCCAGGGACCGACCGCTTTCCCCTGTTTGTTGTGGGATCGGGTTGGGGCCGGTGTGTCAGTACAATGAGTACTGCGGTGAGTACACCGCGAATTCGAACTCGTTGTTTTGACAACAGAGACGTCGGCGTCTTGACAGATCTGTCGTGCAGCATTTCCGGACACGTGTGTGTGTGTGTGTGTCTGTGTGTGTGACTGTGTCTGTGTGTGCCTCTGTGTGTGTGTCTCTGTGTGTGTGTGTTTGTGTGGCTGTGTGTGTGACTGTGTCTGTGTCTGTGCGTGTCTGTACGTGTGTGTGTGTGCGTGCGTTTGTGCTTCTGCTTGTGCACGTTTGCAGTCTTTGGGTCAGGACATCATCAGTAAGTGTTCCCTGTCTTGGATAGAGTTTCCCAAAGCACAGAAGGAACGAAGATTGATATCTGGTCATCTGTCTGAATTTGGTATCTGTCCAGCCTGGTTCTGGGCACGACAAAGTTCTTCAGCGTCTTCGGTACCCGTTCATGTTAACTCAAGACACGAGTTTGTGTGTGGGATCAACATGTTCACTGGTTGGTGATCAAAACTCTGCACTGTTGCCGTCAGGTGTTTTTGATCAATGGAAGCCACTTCACCTGGGCTTTTTGAAGCCCTTTGACAGAGCTCTCTTTTGTCAGTGTCCAAGTTGTTTGCTGTGCTATTTGCATTTTGTCTCAGGTTTGTACATTTTATTGCAGGGAGATTGAGTGGTGCACAACACAAAACTTGCGTATTTTTACACCATTCTGCTTCCGTACACTTTTGCGTTTTGTTTTCTCACTGGAGTGTGCTGTTGGTTGATCTGACGGTTGACGATCGGGTGCGGAGGCGGATGTGGGATTTTGTGGAGGGGGTTGAGGATAGCGACTCCCACGAAGGTGAAAGAAGAACGTTTGCGCCTGACGGCAGGGGTGTGTTCCGCGTTTCCAAGGTTCTTGGAGAAGGGGTATTGTTGCCGGCCAGTCTCTGAGCGTTGGGAGCAGGGAGCCCTGGTGGCGGCTTGGTTGAGGAGCTTCTCCTCTGCATCCGCTCCCGCAGCTGAAATTGAATGAAAACATTCGTACCTCGAAAGAGAAACAATTTGCACAAGTTTCCGCCTCACGTTCCTGATTGGAAGTGAAACCCAAATCGCGCTGGAGTGATCGAAACCTCCTGTTGCAACAGCCACAGATCCAGAGGGGAGTTTGTTGCCCCAATTAACAGCATGACGAGTTTCATTTCCCGCCATTTTGCAAAGCTGTTCCCTGCCTTCCAGGCTACAGGAGCACAATTGAAAGTGATCCAGGTCTTGCGTGGCGAATTTGGTTCAATTCATCTGATTCCCATTGCAGCCACTTTTTCTCACGACAGCGCCGAAATGCACGGCTTTTGTGGCATTGCCCACAGGTCTGCACGGATTTGTGCAATAAACGGCGGACGACATGCGGCGAACATGTGATCGTCGCTTTTAGCCGCAGGTGGGAGAGACCGACGGGGAATTGAGACAAATCGCCGGGGCGGACCGCGCTACTTTTCCTGTTGTTCACCGAGGCCACGTTCATACTGGGTGCGTCGTGCGTCACGCCACTGGGGTTCTGCGCTGCGGACTCAAATGTGGATCGCTGTGCTGCGAGACGCAGCCATCACGAGCTCGCACAGGACGCAAAGCTTGATGCACGTGTGAATCAGTGTCCCACACATGGAAACATCAACACGCGCTTTGGGTTGGTCTGCAGTGAACGATCTGCGTCCGAGGAACTTTCTTGTCAGTGGGGAAGAACGCGTGAACATGTACTCGTGTCCCCTTGACGGGGCGTGTTGCTATTTTCGGAGTGTGAATCGTGCGGACCGAAGTGTCATGACGACGTGCGTCATGACGCAGTTCAGCGCGTCCACACTGACTAGGTCCAGTGGTGTGTGTGTGTGGGGGGGGGGCGGGGTCTGTTTTTCACTGGACGCGTTTGTCGCCCCTGTTGTTCGCAGGGACGCGTCGCCAACATGACGAAACTGCTCGCACGAGTATTCAGGTGGGGTCGACCCTGAAGGGATGATGGAAGCTTGAGCTCCTTACCTCGGTAATTAAGGCTGAAGAGACTTTCCGTCTGTGTCACCGTCCGAATCACAGGACACGAACGTGATTTGTCGGTCAAATTTGCAAAGCTTGAGGAAAGTTCGAGCCGAGCTGATAATTGTCGTTGCTGTGGATCTCGTAAAAAACAAATTTCAAAGTTTCGTGCGAATCAGATAAGATGCCAGGAGCATTTTGTCATTCGAAGCACGATATTTGTTCTTGGAAGCCAAACAAGCGTTGTCATGGGAACAGGTTCCCGGAGGCGCCGTGTTCACGTGACCTGGAACTCGCTGGAGTCGCCGGGTTCACGTTGTCTGCGTCGTGCGTTGCGTCGCGACAGAAGTCACCTGGCGTCTTCGCTTGCCGCAACGTCCGAGTCTCTGTCGCCTTGGGGCTTCGGCCCAATGTGCTGGGTGCTTCGTGCATCACGTTCGAAATTCAACGGGCGTTGGCATCGCAATAGACGACGCGGTGCCTGTTGACTTGCGAAGGGACGACGCAGCGCACACGACGCGTCCCGTGTGAACGCAGCCGAAGCCGATGCACTGATTCCCATGCCACGCCGCGGGCCATGTCGTGGAAAGGAAGTTCCTGGATGTTTTGCTTTTTTCGGAGATAACGGGTCACGCCTCGTGGGTTTTGTGTTCACTTCGGCCCAGCTCTGCGGTTGACTTTGATCTTCGTCTGTTTGCCCAGAATTGATTCTCAGTGTTTTGGACCAATTGGACAGTGGGTGCGTTCACTGTTTGGCATCAGAGTGCTCGGGCATGGCGTCCAAAGACGGGAGAAGACAGGTTCTCAATCCGCAGATTACAGGCCTGTTTGACGCGACGCGTTGAACGAGTACGAGTACTCACGGCAACTGGCGCTTCCGAATAAGAGCGTGCAGTTTGTCGGTCTCTTTTATCTCCCCCTGCCTTGGAGGTTGTCAGTGTGTCTGACTTCCTCACTCCTTGTCTGTCTGTCTGTCTGTCTGTCTGTCTGTCTGTCTGTCTGTCTGTCTGTCTGTCACTAGCTCTCTCTGGCACTCACTCTTGCTCTCTCTCTCGCTCGCTCTCTCATGGTCGCTGCCATTTAATGCGGCCCGCTGACCTGTCGTCGCACCGTGAATATTTTATGAACTGCTGGCCCCACTCTGTTCGCCTCGGCTCAGGGAGAGATTCTCTCGACAGTGAGGACATGCTTTCAGACATGGCCGACCCTATCCCTTTAATCGCAGCGCACAGGCTGCAACCCCAGCCTATGGCTCGTCCAATATGAACTCAGCCGACGCTGCTGGGACGTCGTTACGTGGTGGGCGCGAGCGCCTGGAGGCAGCTCTGCTCCTGACGTTGATCCGCCGAGCGACGCTCGGATTGTCGTCTTACGCGACGCGCGTCGGCGTCTCGGGGTCGAGGTGGCGGCATCTGATCTCCGCTCAGACGGAGCATGTCCCGAGGGAGTCGAGAACCGTTCTCTTTCTCCAGCACGTTCCTCATGTCGTGGATTGTGGAGAGAACTAAGTTTAACGGGCCCCTTTTCAAGTGGTGGCCCTCGTACTTTTCCTTCAAGACATTTGCATGTCGAAATAACACGTCAATACCAGTACTTTTTGCCTGACGACACAATAATCGGGGTTCTTTGTGTGGGTCAGAGTGTACGCGAACGGGAGGTTGGTTTCCCTGGAGGAGACGGATGGGTGTACAGTAGTTATGCACGTGACCACCCACAATGCATCTTGCGAGGGTCACAGAAGCGGTTGATCTGATTGTCAGGCGGACACCTGCAGGTCTGTGGTCCCAAATGTTTGGACATTCGGTTTCGGTTTCTTGCCATGTGGGGAAGCCGTGGGAACAGAACATTGACAGATTGAGAATGCATGACGTCAGGGATTATCGCTCGACGGTACGCTCGCGGCATGACCCCCCGCTCGTACTGGGACGTCCAGGACTGATCGCTTTCGACACGGGAAGGCGTCATCATGTGACCTGATGGGGATGCACCCAGCGTTAGTTTGGCCTCAGCGTCAGCGACACCCCCCCCCCCACGGCCTTGTTGTGGGGCGTTGTGCGCCGCGGACCCGTCAACTGTTTCCTGTTCCTGATGAAATTATCCACGTAGTTTGATGCAATAACGCGGAGCCCGCGGCGGGAGATCAGACTTCCGAGTCAGGGCCAATCACATTGGATGCGTCACGTGCTGCGACCCTGCACAAGGTGATGGGAGTTGCGTCGCTGAGGTCACTCGCCCCCGCACTGACCCGCACAGGAACGCAGCGCGTGACGCACCCGACTTGAAGCGGACCTGATGTCGGAAGGGACGGAGAGACAAAGCGAGCCGCTTCTCGTCAGAAGGACGTGCAATTAGAGTCGTCGCGTGCAGCGGGACTCACGTCGAAGCTGCAGCGCCGTCCGCGAGTTGTGCGGCTGGACGCGCACAACGCCATCCTTGTGTCGGTCCCGGCCCCACTATGAGGACGGCGGCGCTGGGTCGGTCCCGGCATCGTGTATCGCGAGCTCTGCCCTCCCCGACCCGAGGCAGGTCGGAGGCAATGAGAAGGGTTGTCCGGGTTGAGATCCCTGCCCTGACATCCACTGAACAAACATTTTTTCTTTCAGACCAAAAATTCTTTTGTCACTGTCCTCTTGGCACTGATAGAAATCTCTCGAGTGTTTTACCGCCAATTGGCTGTGGCGAACGGGTAGTTAGCTGCCAGGTAGCAAGTGAACTAGAATGGACAGAGGGTGCAGGTGGGGGCGGGCGTGAGGCTCTTTTTCCCATTGGATGTGTTCCGTGTTCACGTGCGAGTCAGTGTTTCCTGCTCAAGCCCCCACTGACCTGTGCAGGGTGACATCACATGACGTACCCAGCAGGAAGCTGGCCTCCCGGGGCCTGCAAGTGGCGAGAGGAAGGGGCTGTGACGCCCCACCGTTTGAACAGGACAAACATTGGCTGCTACCGTGATATTTGTCCCTGTGAAAGCCAGGTTCACGCTGGATGCATCTCAGGCTTCTCTCCTGTGCAGGTCAATGCCTCGAAGTGCAGGGACACACGACTTTGATATATCCTGAGCGAGAGAGGGCGGGTGGCCCAGCTCCTTTCCCGTGTGCAGAAACTCGATCCGGCGTGAACCCTTCGCCCGACATTAACTCCCGCGCGACCGTTCAGAGTGATTCCTGCCGGGGAGTGCCCCGGGGAGTCCCCTCTTTATTTGTACACATGAATACGCCGTAATTTGGGTCCATCAGGTTGCCATGGAAACCCTTTCCTCGTTTATCCAGAGTTACAGTCCAGTATTTATGTGTGTCACAGTGTGGGTGGGTGAATCAGGCTGCTGCGAGACCGGGACTGAGATACTGATAAGATTCAAGCCGGCTTCACAGAGGATGCGTCATGCGTATCGTTGCGTCACGTCACGGACGACACGGTCTTCATCGTCGAATCACGCCAGGCTCCCTCAGGTTTGAGCTGGCCACTGTTGCCCTTGTCCAGGCTCAAGACTCGCGCGCCCTCTGGTGGTGAGCACGTCGTACCAGGCGAGCACACCTCAGCACGTCGTACCAGACGAGCACACCTCAGCACGTCGCAGCTCCCGAACCAGACAAACGCCCAGGAACAGTTTCTCGGCGTGACTGTTCATGCGCACGCGTCCAAACAGACGCCGTCGTGTGTGCATGTCAACGATGTGTAACTCCCGTTCCTCCAAAATTACCCCGTTTAGGGACCTCGTTGCCATTGATTCTGCAGATTCCGTGCGTGTCGCGTGCGATTTGCTGAGAGCGGTTCCCACGCTGCAACCGTCGTGTTCGTTTTGTCTCTTCCCGGGTGAGCTCGCCCGATTTGCCGAAGAACGAAACCCGGCTCCCGTGACAGCCTCAGTTTCGACCAGAATATTTTATGGTCACTCCCGAATCGTTTCTTTTCAGGTCTGTTTCATTGGAAATAGGCATCAGTGCCTCCGTTGGTAGGTCGTTTCGTGTTGAGTCCTGGACGCACAGGGCCTCACGTCGGGCGACCTTGACTGTTCGCGAGAGAGAAATTGAACGCGCCTGGTTTACACGAACGAATCCGAGCAGCTCACGTGATACGTCACGTGGTGCGTCACGACGTCAAGAGGAAATGGAGCCGACGCTGAGGAGGCTCCTGCGGAGGAAAGTTAATGGATATCTGCCAATTAACAGCTTGATTACTGTTGCCAAGCTGAATGCTATGAGCCAATCAAGTAATAAGTAATTACGTGGTTGCGGTGGGATGAGGGATGTTTGAAGCTCAGGCGAGACGCCTCCAGGGACGAGGGACCTTGACCAAGAAATCACGTCCCGTGTGTGCGGAAAGCGTCGGCACAGGCCTGGTTCACACTGCGCGCTTCACACGTTGTGGCCCTGAACACCCCTCGGGCGATAATGGAAGATTCCTTCCGCCTGCGTTCAGAGGAGACGGAACCACGCGGAGCGCGAAGGGACTGTGGCTGCAGTGCCATCCTTGCAGGGTGGGCAGTGGCCTCAACAGCAAAATTTTTGAGTGTCTGAACTTTGTGGATGGAGCTGCAACCCAACTGCCACTGCACACGAGTGCGTCGCAGCTACAGTTCCTCAACACGTTCGGACTGCCTTGCCACCTTCGTCACGTGGGACGGATGGACGCAAGCCTTGTCAGAGATTTGCATCGCATTGAAACGACCCTGGCCCCGATCCCCAGTCCAGAAACCTGATCCTGAAGGGTCTTTCTTCAGCGCTTGTGCACAGAAGAGTGGAGGTCGTTGTCCCGGCCCCCGACTTACGAGGAAATGGGCGGCTTCCGCTTCCGTTCCTCATGCGGGACGCGACACGACGACCGGAGCCGTGACAGCGGCGCAGGTGGAGCCTACACGACGTCAACAACAGCGAGGCCGGGTTCACTCCGCGTGCGTCTTGACTTCTTTCAGTGGGTCTTGGGTCGGTGGCAGCGCCTGCGTTGCGTTGTATCCCTGGACAACTCGAGCTGAAGCGGATTTGTCGCGTGTCACAAGAACAGCGTCCTCACACAATTCAGCCGGCGTTCCATCGGCGACGTTCATTTTCAGGAACGTGACGCGGTGACGCATGCAGAGTGAAATCCGCTTTGTCTCAACATGGAGCGGAGTGATTGCCTGAAATCCTCGACTCGCGAACGAGAAGCAGCTCTGCAGTGTTGTCGGGCGGCCTGTTGCACACTGGCTGCGTCATGGGGTGCGTTCTCGGACAAACCGGACGAGCTGCAGCCCATTGTCTCGGGCAGGGGAGGAGCGCTGCACGCATGCAGTGTGAAACTGACCTCAGCGCAGATTGTGCCTGGTTTCCCCGTCCCGGAACAGTGTTTACCGTGCATCAGAGGCAGTCGGGCAGAATCTTCGCTTTGTGTCACGTCGAATTGATTTGGCCCGACGCGTTGGCGCGGATTTCCGATTTCCGCTGTTCTGCTGCAAGACACGAGTCGACATGGGGTGGAGGGTGGGGGTTCTACTGGTGGTGGGAATGGATTATGCTCTGTGTGTGTGTGTGTGTGTGTGGAGGGGTCAACTCATCAGATCTCGTGTGTGTGTGTGTGTGGAGGGGTCAACTCATCAGATCTCGTGTGTGTGTGTGTGTGTGTGTGTGTGTGTGTGTGTGTGTGTGGAGGGGTCAACTCATCAGATCTCGTGT
>JAAUXT010082605.1_pt1 | contig 14261 bp, 12 predicted proteins | sample 7278171 | NCBI WGS metagenome assembly JAAUXT01 (sample SAMN14350112, study PRJNA611818) | marine sediment metagenome | isolation source: surface marine sediment (1.8m) | place: French Polynesia: Moorea | collected 2018-08 | reverse complement strand
GAACAGTCGCATCGACGCACTTCACTTGGTGCAATTCTACAAGGAACGTGCTCATCCGTGACCAATTGCTGATCATGATAATTGTCACTTTGGGTTGATACATCCTCGTATTCATGCGGGCAGCGATGTTTTGTTTGGGAAACAGCTTGTGAGGTTAGACATTTTCCACTCTGCAGACATATCAAAACGAAATATCAGTGAGCACCAGGCAGCAGGAAAAAACACATCTGAGGGATTCCCGCTGGCGAAGTTAATGCATTCATCTGATCGGTGTGAGCTCCCATCTGGACATTTCAGCAATCCCGGGGGGTTGATCTGTCGACCCGGGGTCGTGACCTGCGGCCTGAGGGTGCATATCAGCAGCGGACTGATGGTGCCAGCCGCGAACCCAGCCTCCGACCCTGCATTTTATCCCTCAATTCACCACCGCTTCTCCCAGGCAGCCGCTTATGGAAGTATCTGCGAAATCCGCCGCTTTTTAAAAGCATTAATCATATCAGTAAGAACTGGAGCATGTAAGATTTTTGCCCTTTCCTATGCGGCGAGGATCGATAATAATGAATCGGGAATGTCAGTTGTTGAGGTACCAAGGGGCTGGAGCCGCTGCTGGGTCGACCTTTGGAGGAGAGTTTCAAGGCAGCTTTGCAAGTCAACTGCAGAACAAGTTCGTAACTGTTTGAGAAAAAGACGTGGTCGGATTTCCAACCTGGCTCGAGTCACCTTTCGGCTGGAAATGCGCAAAGAAGTTTTCATTCGAAAAAAAAAAGATTCACAGGTTAAACTCTGTGCGCGAGATGGATGGACCTTGCCGAGAAGATTTGGTCAGTCTCTGAGATTCTCATTGACAAATCATTTTCGCTTGCGTTTGAGGTTGGGTGAAAACTGTGCATTTGAGACGCCCTGAAGTCACAGAGAACACTTGGTCCGTGTCCGGATCTGTGAACTGTCCGCACACACTTGTGCATGGTCATTTGAGTGTCATCAACGTTGATCAATTTTGCTATCAACTGCTGCTTTCAAGAAAGGAAGGACAGCTCCACAAAACAGTGTGAAGATGAAGGAAGCGTGGGTACGAGTTTGGAGAGTTGACCGGTGGCCAAGAATTTGGAACATTTGATTCACTTTGGTCAAGTGCTTTCGTGAAGTCAGCGAAGTTTCAGGGGCGTGTCCTCTTCAACTTGTCAACGATTTCATTTTCCAACGGAGGCGTTGCTCCTCCACTGTTTCCGAGCTTTGATTTTGATCAAGTCAAAAGGCAGGCGTATTCACTTGAAAGCGACAATAAAAGCGTGAAACACACTTCAACAACTTTCTGAGTAAACAGTTTGTGAGACCGACAAAGATGATCTGAAGATCTGTTGACCTTCGCATCTCAAGTTGTAATTTCTAAGGTAAGAATTTTGTCAATACGTGTGATAAGGTGTCAAATAAATGTGTGGGATAAGACAAGAAGGTTGTACGAGTCGTACAAGTTGTACGATTTATCAACAGTTTTTTCAGCTCAACATGTTTCGCAGAATTTCACTCGACTCAGTGATCTGTCTCTGTGGTGGCAACGGTGCGCATGGAACTTTCAAAAACCCAAGTCTCCAGCCTGAAAAACAAATGGATTGTTTGGTCCACAGCAAACGGTCTTCAAGCAAGTTCTGCAGACTGCACTGACACGCACGCGTCTGTTCACATCAGCAGCACAGCAGCAGGGCAATTGACCAAAAATAGTTTGCCAAATTTGAAAGGAACAAGATTCGCCTTCAGCTGAACCGATTTTGGCCAAGCTGCAGCGAAGAGATTGTGTTGCAGTATCTTTCTTTGCCTGAAAGGGTTTGCAGCCGAAGATAAAGGTTAATTTCTCCACAGTTGCTTTGTGTTGCTTGATTAGGCTCTTGGGTATACTTACGTCGTCCATTGAAAGCCACTAATTTGAAAAAAGTGTGTGGTAGAAAGCTTCAAATGGAAGATTCACTCATAAAACTATCGTACTAAATTACTTTGCTCAGCTAAGCAAAGCAGTATTTAATCTCCAAGATTCTATCAGAATTAATTGATGTTGTTTGTCATTGTTTCTGGCGGCAGTGAAGGAGACGTTAATGGCGATTGTAAAATTGAGTTGTATTCGTTTCTTCTCATTTCAGATTGATGCCTCCTCCAGAAGTGATTCGTTCGACTTTAACACCGCTTGAAAGATTTCCAAAAGAAGGAGACAGGAATGGTAAGTTTGTTGAGTGTAATTGTAAGTTATGTACGGAGGCCGTGAAGTAACGTCAAATCAGAAATGCGCTCGTTCAAATCGAATGTGTTCAAAGAGGAGAAAAGGAATTGTCCAGAAATGGCAAGAGGGTGTGATTTTCTTATCCTCGGGGAATTGTAAATAAGCAGCGGCAATTTGCGATCGTCATAAAGAAAGTTGAAAGCCTGGAAGTGGCAGTCGCTAAACAGGTGAATTGTACTCGCAGTTTGATGTGGTCTCAATATCCTTCTTTACGAGTGGAACTTTGATAGACCTACATTATTGATGTTAGTCCACCTTATCAGGCTCTGGTTATGCGGGACAAATACATTAATTTGGCAGTGAGGACAAAAGTTTCCTTGATCACTGCACTGAGTACTTTTCCTTCTAATGTGGTCAGAACCAAGAAGGGACAGATTAGTGCTCAACTGGTTGAACCCTTTGCTGCTTGTCCTGAAGGAGAAATGCTGATAGAACTTCTCAGGACGAGGTGCTTGGCCTGATAAGATTTTATCGCGAACTGTCTGACGTGGTTTGTGGAACGTGTTCTGCAGAAACGTGGCGGAAGTGATATTCCAGAATCGAACACCGTTTCTGTGCCCCGTCCTTCAACCTTCAATTCTGCAAGAAATATCGGTGTCGTGAAGCCCGAAAAAGACATTTGGAGCCCTTCTTGATAATGTTTGGCCGCCAGAAAGACTGTTGCCTGTAACGGGCAAAGTGCGGAACTTGATACATGACATGCCCTGGATCCCAAGCACTGTGAGTGTCACTGTTTATTTCCAGGCATGTTTGACTTACCTCAGGACACCCTGACGACCTCCTCAGGTGAAATGCGGATCTTGTTGGGGACACCTGCCACTGAGGGCACAAGCATATCAAGATGACAAGAGCAAGATTGAGTGTCATTTCCAAAATTTCTATGCACAGGACAAGCTATTTCAGCAAATCGTCGAAAAGCACCATCCCAGTCGTGAAAGTTTCATGCTCGGAACAAACGGGAGATTGTGTTGTTTTTTTGCGAGTACAGTGTTTCAGTTTGGACACGTCACAGCTGAATGTGCATATGTGCAACTTTTATGCTGCTGCGCACCACGTTCGTGTTTCATTGATTCAGGTGTTGGGCTGTCAGACTTCGTGAAATCAAAGGGTGGGTTTCCTTGCAACGAATATTGGTTCAGAACATGTGCACTTTTGACATGCCACCGAGGTTCGTTTTCGTGTGCTCGCGACATTCATCGTCGTGTTGCGTTTCTCATTCCGGCGCTCCGCCTGTCCATGCCGAGCTTCTTTTGGGGACGCTTGTTTTTCAGCGAACGCCAGAGTCTCTGACGGATGACAAAGTTGTTAGTTTCTGCAGCACTGATCGAACTTTGTTGACAATCAACCCAATTCTTCAGCAGGTTCCCGGTGTACGACGTGCGTTGTGAAAAATGTGAAGGCATTTACAGATCATCACGAGTGTGAATCATACGAGCGGTGACAAGGTACTGATCAACAGAACATCAAGTTCGCAAGTGACACACAGCTTCAGTTCTTTCGTAGTCACGCTCTGCTGCAATTTCGTCATCAAGATGTCAACACATCGTTGGTCTTCACGATCGAACAAAAGAAAAACACGCACAAGATTCAGAAGACAAACAATTCATTGACAGGAAGTGTACGTGGCCTGATGTGCACTTTGATGCCTCGTGTTCCCTCTTTTGTCACCCACACAGCTTGGATGAGACACAGAAGCGATTTACATGTGTCTCATTAAAAGTGCACGTATTATCTCATTGATTAGTCACGTTGTGAGTTGTTCGTTTTTGAGGAGATTGAGTAATACGTTGTGACTCCACCCAAGGAAAAGAAGCTGAGTTCACGTCAGACGACTGAACAAACTATTGTAATCTGGTGTTGTGCAGGACGCATGAACAGAAATAAATATTCATTGATGGTATCATAAGTTTATGAAGTTTGCAAACGATTACATCGCTTTTGCCAAATTGAACTGTTATCGGGTAATGTTTCATGCATAAAATAACTTGACGTTTCTGTGTAGCCTTGCGATATGTCAAGACTTGACAAACGTAATACATTGGCTGTGGACGGTAAAAGCATTTCTATGTTTAGAATTTTGTGGGTTGTTCCGCACTTTGCAGGGTGACACAGCTGGTAGCTGGTAGCTGCGAAACACAAGCAATGTCAGTCGCATTGGTCAGTTTGTTTGGGAAGCGAACATCGATGATTCAACTGCTTTTTGGACTGGTGAAGTGTCCTTGAGGGAATGTTGTAACCCTTTGGTGTCCGTTTCAGGTACAGGTTCCCCTTCCGTCAACCCTGGAGCTGGGGTCAAACACAGTGCTCTGTGACAGACACAAACAGACGCCCAGGTGCACACACACACATACGCCCGCACCCATCCACCCACAATCACCTGCGAGTAGGTCAGATCCAGGTTCATGCAGAAACCAAACATTCACCGTGACTAGCAGTTTGCGTTCCCTTCTGGGCAGAAATTCTCAGGGTTTGGTTATTGTGACAGTCGCGTTCATGTGCCTGATGCACTTGCCGACACTGGTTGGTGTTCTTGTTTGACGAAGTGAAGGTCAGCTGTCGCTTCTTTCAGTTTGCAGTTCAACGGTCTCGTGCACAGGTTCCATAGATTTTTTCCACATGTCAGCGTGTTGGGACGAGCTGGGTTTTTTCTCTGCGCTTGCCTGCTTCACACAGATGCACGGCAAAAAAGTTTGGTGGATGAAGCTTTTGAGTAAAGCGAAGCACGCAGCTCCTGAGATCCGCGAATGACATCACGAATAGTTTCCAGGAATCGACTGAATTGTGTCTCGTTGACAAGAAGATCTTTACGCTGAAAGGTGACACGTTATTTTTGTCAACGAGAAGATGTTTTCGTTGCTGTTTGTGGCAATAATCACCTTATGCTGTCCATGTACGAGTACGTGTGTGTGGCCAAGATTCCGGGCACTATGAATTCGCTCGAACTTTGCGCAGACTGCGACTGAAAGGGGACAACACAATTGAAAACCAGCTTTGTTTTCCTTGTCACTGCGAAAGCTGATGAAATGTATTTACGTGTCGCTGCGCACCTGCCGAAGCTGTGTCTTCGGACAAGTGCCTCCTCGGAACTATATTCGGTGTTTTCTGGAACGTAATGACCAACCAGGATCTACAAATATGCTGTCGTGCGTCACTTTGAACCCATTTTTGTCGCAGTTTCCATTTACCGCCAGTTTTAGTTGCGGTGTAGTTCCTTCCACCTGACACAAGGTCCGTTTGCTTGCGAGGTCGATGAAGTACGAGTAGAACGTCGCCCTTTGATGCTGAGAGGGGCTTTGCCTTTGTGATTTTGCAATGAATCGTGTCAACGTGTATTTTGTTGTTTGCACGTGTGTCGCAAACAGTGTTCACTGGTTGATCGTGAACTCGTTTTTGACGGAAAGAACACTCGTGTGAAACTCGTTGGTGCAATGGATCTATTCAAACGTTTGGGTTTGGAGTCCAGTTTTCAACCGCAATTGCAACAACTTTTGCACGCACACGCCATTGGCGGGCGGTGTCAAATGAGGTGAAGGTGAACCAAAGGTAACGACGTTGTGTGAGCTGCACAAAACCAGGTCCAGGGTATCCGCCGGTCAACATCGATTTGAAACACACGGGTTGCCGACTGAACACGCCCTGACTCCATTTATTTCGTTTACTTTGTGGCAATTTGCCTGCTTTTACTGGAAAGCACACTTTTGCGTGGACGTGTCTGTTTTGTTGTAACCAGGCATCGCAACAAGCATTGAAATGTGCGAGTAGCATTCAAGTGCAACGTGTACCGAGCAAGTCCCTGGATTTTCGTATGTCATGGCCAGGTAGGAGAAGCTTCCTGTGAAAAATGAGACTTCGTTAGTTGCCTTGGTTGCGTTGTGATGCAAGGCCTTTTGTCGTGAGCAGATTTGATCCAGCCCACGGGTCATTAGCAACAACAATCTATTAGCCTACATGATCCCAGCTAATTCCTGCAGGAGCTATAATCATCGCATCCTCATCAGAAATTACCGTACTTGCGTGCAGTTCGCTTGCAGCGCAACTTTTTTTTGCAAATTTACCTTGGTCTCGAGCACAGGTTGAGTTTGGATTCAGAACAGTTTGCAAGCTGCATTTGTCAGGATGTCACTCGGTGCAGCGCAGTAAATCATAGTCGCTGTGAACTTTCCTCTGATGGCATTGCATCACACCACATTGAAGTGCCAGTCGAAAACAAAATGTCGTTGCCGTCTAAACACACCGCTTGTGGCTGTGTTGCCAGAAGATAAAAAAAAAATCGACGAAACAAAACACGTTTGGCGTTTTCCGTTTGAAACGTCATTGGTATGAGAGCAGCAGTCCTACAATCTCCCTTGTTAATTGGAATCCGCAGGAAAAGTAAACAAGACCGATGGTCTTTATTTTGGTGATTGATAGTATGAAAAAATTGATTACTGGCCACTTGCTCTGTAGCAATGAGAAGTGGCTGTGTGATGGACAGCCTGGCCCCGATTGAACTCGAGCGCCGGGCGAGGTGCGCCTCGAGACCTTAAGCACTGATACGCAGTACCTGAGTTTCGTGCAGAGAAACCAAGCTTGTGTTGCTGTAACAGGCTTCTTCTGTGTGCGTTCCACAAAAGTCGATTTTTCTCTCTCACAGTCTGATGAACATCGTGCTAAGTTGATGCCTTGCCTCCACCCAGGTCAATTACGTTTTTGCAAAGCGCCACCCGAAAGCTGCGAACGAAGGTATTTTGAAGTGTGCAATTCATCATTGGTACACTAAATTGAATGCTTATCAGAAAAACTGGAATAAATAACCCAAGCTGAAGAAGCAGTGCTTTGAGCTCCTCATTTTGGACTCAAAGCATCCGCGCAGAATCCCCATTTAATTAGAGTTGGCAAGTAATCATGTGATGTACAAAGTCTCTCAAGGCCCGACCGCTGAGTGAAAATTGCTTGAAATCACTTTTTGCAGACAGCGAGGTATGGTTGCTGAGACAAGAACTGGGAGGATCCCAGTGTATTTTACTTCATTACACCACCCCGAGGCGCAGTTGTCAAAGAGAAACATGGCAGACTTGGAGCAGAGAATGAGCCATGAAATTTGAGCTATGAGCAAAGAAGCAGACGAGACGCCCAAATGTGTTATGATGAATTCTATTGTGCGTGTGGCGCGCAAGGGACTTTTTTTCATTGCTACAATGGATGCGACATGACACTGAACCTCGAGCCGATCGCTTATTTCCCAGTGATGTCATCCAGCGACTGCAGCGCGGGGTCCGCTCGAGATGCAATCCCTTCCCCCGGGGGAAATGATGCACGCTGCATACAGACGAATCAAGTTACTGTCGCTTGGGTTGTGCGTCTCGGAGATTAGTGCTGCGCATGCTCGATAGGAGTGCGCGTCACAAGGCGTGCGACACCTGCCATACTCGCCGCACGACTCGCCGCCGAGGGGTGTGGTCTCAGGATGCACGCCGCGCATTTATCTCCATAGTTCTGCGATCAGTGCTTCTTCAGACGTCGCCAATCCAATGTCGCCTCATGCATCTTTCAAACGTGTCAGCCCGCATTGTGCTGTCTTCCGAACCCCTCTCCAAACAAAATTGTGCGATTTTGAATTGTGGCGGTTTCAGCAACAGAACATGCAGTGCAGCTACACTTTTTCGTGATTTTTTCTGGAAAACGAAGACACAATTCTGCACACAGGATCGCCGCTGAGCAGCTTGATTTCAAGCTTGACCGGATGGCTCAGTTCACTTCATGACATTCGCAACTTGCGTGCGAAACGCAAACGGTTGTCCTTTCGACAGAATGTAACAAAATGTGCTTCTATGCGTACGTGTGCTTTTCAGTTGCAAAAGCACTGAAAAATACGCCACAACCAGTGGTGCGGCGGTCGTGCAGAAAAATGAAGAAACAACGTGGAAATGGAAGAAAGGTACCCAGCAGGGCAGAAGTGTCACTCATTCATCACATCTCGAAATCGGTGACCCTGATTCAAAATTTGCACGTTTGCAACCCGTGATAAGTGTTGTGGGGTACAGCAAGATTCCGGCATGCCATGAGGCTTCTGACGACGGGCACCAAAGAGCACGCAAAATGTGAAAGGTGGTGAAGTTGAGAATAAAATTTTGTTCGCGGCATAGCATTCATAACTTTCATAGAAATTTGATGGTTTGGCGAAAGATCTGTGCTAATAGGACACCCAGTTCGCGCAACACAAACACACACCTGTGTGAATACAACCCAAGTCTTTCATCTTCATGATATCTCACAATGCAAAGCTATTGAGTGACAGGTTTGGGGTGATATTTTCACCCCACTGCATTGATGTATTGACAGTATCTGTATTCTTGACTTGGCAGCAGATTTCGCAAAGGCAGGTCATAACAAATCTATTTTGGTGCTGTTGGGATGTTGAGACCGAGAAACAAAATGTGCATAATTCCGGTGTTTTTTGTGTTTGTTGACTGTGGTACCTCTGAGCAGACCCCTTAACACATTTCCCTTATCGTGTACCGTGTCAATTACAAGTCTATCTGTATCGACAGCGAGCCAGCAGATATAATGGGTGCCTATATTGTATTTTATTGATATTGTGGAATTCAATCGGTTGTGATATCCATGAAATGTAGGATAATATAATCAGGAGTGAGGGTGGCAGAGGTAAACATGACAGCGTTGAAGTAGATTAGTGCCCACAGAGAAACACAGCCGTGGCCTGGAATGGATCTTGTGAGCCGCTTTGAAACAGCTTTTACAGGTTAATGTTTCAACATCAGGCAAACACTGGACCTTGGACAATTGCAACCAGTAGCCAAGGGTTTAAAAATTGAGGTTAACCTTCCTCCGAGAAATAAGTGCTTTGCAGAATCCTTGCAGACTATCAATCAGTCTCGTCAGTCAGTACGTCTCACAAGCACCTCTGCAAGTACAGACAATTACCCAGGGCAAGTATTCTGAGCGCAGAAAGCGAGTAGCAACTTGAGTTTGGATAGAAGAGGCCTTGAGAAGTGTTCGGATTCTTGGAGGGTAAAGTCTGCAATACTTGCTGTTTCAATTGGAAGTAATGCTTTGACATTTATCATTGCATTCAGTGGGGACGAACTTATTGGGAGATAAATGGAAAGCGAGACGCTTTGCTATTCACTCAAACTCGGCAACCGTAAGCTGCTGGGGCACATGCGTGGCGAGTGACTGCTGACCCAGTATTGTTTGAAAGTCTGATTGAAAATGGTGAGATTGGCAGGCAACATGCGAGCGAACCAGACAGAGGTAAACAGAAACGCCGTGGTTTCCTGCTGCCAGCCAGTTGTTCTGGCATTGATTTGGTCCACTTCTGAGAGAAATGTGTCAAGTACTGAATGACGATAAAGGGCGACCAGGTAGCACCCGATCGGCTCGTCGTGGCCAGCGGGCGATCATTCGGGCAACATTAACGTGTCGCCATGAGATAGACTTCTTTCGCAGACGAGCGACAGTGGGAGAGCAGAGCCTTCCAGATACGTAGCATCAGCCAGTATCGACCATCGGCTAAAAATAGTGTGGGCGAGAAATGGGTCAGACGAATTGCCAGGCTCTGCAGCCTTCAACCTTAAAACCCAAATGTCCTGTTGCGGAAAGGTTTGTGTGCTGAATCCGCATTACTTGGGCCTCGACTTGAATGTCAGCGCGTCTGAACTGGCCCCATGACCAACATACCGCCGTTTCTTTCTGCATGTTACACTTACCTTTGCATGACCCGTCAGCGCCTTGGCAGCCAGTGGTGAAAAATGGCTTACTTGAAACGAGTGTTTGTGTTTTGACTCGTGAGCTCTGAATTTGTCAACGGTTGGCTCGGCAGGTAGTGCCGAGTTTCAGCGGGTCCAAACAAACACAACTTCTTGTTCCTGATGTTTTGCTTTTGAGGAGGGGGCTTGTACGATGAATGTGTTTCGGTGAACGTGGTTTTGACAAATATGCGTGATTGAACGAGAACGTTGTCGACGAGATGAAAGTAATTTTTAGCCCGCGGTCTGCCGGCCAAGCCGCGGGTTTAGTGCGAAGGAAGGCTTTCCTGAATTTCACAGGAACTAAACTGGATTGTTTTGTGAAATTAGGTCGTACGGGTGATGCTGGACATGTGTATCCGCGGGCTCATTGATCTTTGATCTCTTGTTTGTATTTTACTTGACCCAATTTTGACTTGGAGTGAGACCTTCAGTGCGCACAACTCTCAGATCTGTGCACACGAACCTCAGTGGCTGCTGACTCTGAATGCCAGACAAAGGGAAACAGATTAGAAGGCAGATAGATTTATTCTCGTATTTTCTCGTTTTCTGAGGAGATTTGGCTTGCTTTATCTTGGACACAAAAGAGGCATTGTGCGGTCCATTTTGAGACAGAGTTTTAAATCACAGCTCACATCTCATACTCGCAGCAGTGAAAGGTCCTTTTCGAAACAGTTGTTTCTTTAGGGTTTGAATTCCTCCTCCAAGGCCTGTACGACGCATGAAGCTGGTCACTGCGAGTCAATGAGGAAAAGGGCATCAGGGACCGCGCGCCCGTTGATCTCTGATGTTGATTTTTTGTGTGCTTTGAAGAAAAAAAAAAAAAACGTACGTGAAAGAGCTGTTGTGCGTGCTGTGTTGATCTCTTGAGAATGCTCAGGTACCAAATGATACACGTGTGACCTCACCTGAGAGTGTCCGATCAGCTGCGAATCACGGCAGAACTGACCTGTGAACAACTTTGAAGCAAGGACTGAAAACTGCGCGCATGCGTTTTGTCGCGATTCGTTTTGACGCTTTTCTGCGAATCGGAATCCTTGGTGTCAAGTCTGATCATTGAAAAAAGTTGAACAATGAGGGCTCCGAGATTTTTTTTGAGCTGACGAGACATTCTTGAGATGCTGTTTCACATCACGACAAACATTGACCACTTTGGTCCTTCCCTTTGCGTTTGCGAAAATGGTGTAAATATTTCAACAGGAAAACATTGCTTGCCCATTCGTTGGTCATAAAACTGTTATGAATAAAACAGAAACCAAAATGTGGCAGTGTTATTGCATTTTTTGTGTGCAGCATATTGCTTGTGGTGCTCTGAGGGCTCCTCGGCATCGTTGAAGACTTGAACTGCGTGAAGGATTTAGCAAGGGCAGATAAAGTGATTGAGAAAAAGCTCAAAGCAGACAGTGCTGTCCAAGATGATAAAACAGCTTCACTTCATTTGTACCAGCTTCCAAGTTTGCAAGCAACAAAGCAGCTTCGTTTGAAAAGAGGAGGAGAAACTTCAAGAGAACTTTCAACCGAGAAGTGTTTTCGGCGATGAACTCTGCTGTATGTGATCTTTCCAGGGTGTACTTTTGTGAGACGCACCAAATTTAACGCAAAAGAAATTGCAACGCAAGAAAGGAGATCAATGTATTCGCCCGGCGTCGTTACATCTGTCTTGTCTCCAGTCTGTAAAGAGGATTAAAGAGGAAGGGCCATATTCGTTCTGATTAGCGCCTCAGTCTGTGAGGAGACGGGCGGCGGAGCTGCGCGCCTGACGCAGCTGCGGCGTCGCCTCGCCCCGCGACCCGAATTCCGCCCAACACCGTGCACACCCGCCCGCTCGCCTCTAGGTCACAGAACAACCACAAACCAACTCCGAAGCCATCCCAGCAAACAGTTCTATTCGAACGTGAACCTTCAAAGAAAGTTGCATAACAAACTGGAGACGCATCATTTTCGCGTTTCACTCGCTGCTGGATACTGATTAGCGTGACCTGTGGATGGCCCTCGCTCGTTATGTGTGTGACTTCTCAGTGACTGGTTCATCTTCGTTGGAGAGCAAGTCTGGGAGAAGCCTCCAGCTGAGGCGAAAGCGTCGAGCAGAGGCACCATCCATCAGAAACTCATTGGCTGCACACTTCGCCTGTTTAACAGCTCGATCAGGGCTGAAATTGTTGATGAATCACAGTGACCTGTCCCCAAGCCCGTCTGTGCACTATCAGTGTTTTGCATCAAGAATACACCAGATTCAGCTGTCTCCATGGAATTGGCCAAGGTGACAACGCAAAAATTAGAAATGGTGCTGATTCTACTCCTGGACCTTTGGGCGACTTGTTTCTGTGGAATTGTTCTAATTGAGATCGTCATCGGTTTGTTCGTTGAAGAAGCAGTCAGAACTGGTGTAAATTTCAGCACAATCAAGTAAATGAGATCCACAGCCAAATGGCATTGTCGCTCCATAAATTCAGACAACTGCAGCTGTTAAGCCATAATATATATATTTTGATAAAATATGACAGGTTGAATTGATCTTATTGCACGACGAATTATATGGCTTGCGTGATTACAATAAGTATTTTGTTGATAGCTGGCGGGACAGTGGGGGTTTTCGCCATTGTAAAATATTGTAAAATATTTCTTTTGTGCCAGTTGTGGAAAATATTTCACGCAGCAACTGTTCTGGTTGCAGTGGCGTGATATCGAGACAGGTTTCGAGGCATTTGTCACCTCTTGTTGTGAACAAATTTTCAGTTGTCGACGTGTTCAAGGCTACTGCAGCTGCAGAAAACAAATGAGGTACATTGGAGTGAAATGGGCTTTGTAGACAGGTCACAAGTGTCACTATGCAGGTCATGCAGTTTGGCAGCCATCTTGGATTTTGTGAAAAAACTTAACATGGCCTGTAACTCAGTCATGCTTGCCCACAGCATGGTCAAACTTACATGGTGAAGTAGCCTTGTGGTCCCCCACATGCAAGTGTGTCAGGCACTATTTAGGTCATGCAGTTTGGCAGCCATCTTGGATTTTGTGAAAATACACTTGGGGCTGTCTTGAGCTCATTTCTTTGTCAAAGCTGAGTTTGTCCACATATGTTGTGGGCCCAGCCATGGTCTTCCAAAATATGTTGCTTTTGTTGTCCTGCACCTTGATTTACATATGCAAATGAGCATGTTGAGTTACCAATTTTCAGCATGTTGTTTCCAATTTTCAGCATGTTGAGTTACCCCCCCTGCTAACTCAACATTGGCTGGCTAAAAACAATATGTGACCTACCCTAGGTCACATATGTGGGAACTTGCAGGCATTTATGAACTGTGAATGTTTGCATGGACCACATGCTTTTTTGCATAGCATTCTTGTTGATCATCCTAAACAGGGTGACTGAAACAAATCACCTGTAGGCAGCATCTACCATATGTATACATGTGTACAGCAGTTTCATAGTCAAAATAAATATCAAATTTGAATCTTTCTAGTCTTTTTGCATTTTTTGGGTCAAGGATAATTCATGAGTAATGATTTATCAAGTTTGCATTTACAAGGACAAAAAGTTAAAATTTTTAGGGTTGCTAAATTTTGGACTTCACTATACAAAGTAGGTAATATCTCAGAAAGTATAAATATTTGATGAAGTATGTATTGATGAAATGTAGTAAATTGATAAGGTCTTGGACCAGTGTTATTAGTTTTTTTATTTTCAAAAATTTGGACATGGTTTCCAGGCAGGGCCAAAGTTTGGGTACAAATTTGGGATATAAGGAAAGAGTTCAAAATAGAAATATGGCAAATATTTTAGCAACCTTTATGAGCAATTTGGTGACAAGTTTCAATGTACAGATAACTGGGTAGATTTGGGTACATTCTCATTGATAAAAATAATAATATCTGTTTTGACAATTTGTGCATCCACTTGTTTGTGTTTTGGTTGCTGTGTTCAGGTCACTGTGTTTTAGTCGCTGTGTTTCACTTGCTTCTCAAATCACTGGGAGCTCCATGGAGCTATTTTTAGGTGATTTGAGGTGGGTTGTGCGATTTGGGCTCAAATGAGCCAAATCAGTGTGAGCCAAATCAAAGCACCTATGGGCAGCATCTTCCAAAAGTATGTGTACAGCAGTTTCATGGTCAAGGTGAGGATTGATTCAGGATCTTTTGGGCTCTTTTGGTTCATTTTGGGTTGGGGATAATGTGTGAGGAAGGAATTTGTCAAATTTGGATTTTTGGGTTTCTGAGGTCAAAAAAGTTCAAATTTGTAAGTGTAG
>JAAUXT010061441.1_pt1 | contig 14262 bp, 12 predicted proteins | sample 7278171 | NCBI WGS metagenome assembly JAAUXT01 (sample SAMN14350112, study PRJNA611818) | marine sediment metagenome | isolation source: surface marine sediment (1.8m) | place: French Polynesia: Moorea | collected 2018-08 | reverse complement strand
GAAGCCAATTGGCCAGTCTGCACTGAGAATGTGAAAGGAATCAGTTGTCTCGAATCAACCACCCGTGTCCTTCCAGGCCAATCGTGAACATGATAATTCTTACAATGGTTGTATACAACCTCGTAGCTTGTGGATATCCCACGCTCAAGTTCAGTCAGCCAGACTGGACTTTACACTGAAAAAGTTAAAGATTTCCTCAGTTGGTGTGCGTTCTGGTTGGTGCGCCTTCCGACCATGAACCACCCACTGCAATACGAGTAAAGATCTCAACAAAGACAAAATGAGACTTTCTCATGTTTTATTTTGAAAACGTAACAAATATGGACAAGCCTCATCCTATTTACAGTTTGAATCAAATCAAGAACAAGGTAACAAAGCTCCAGCGTACAAGGAAACACGTGAACTTGCAAATGAACCCAGTGATTCTCACTGTAGTGCTATCCAAGTGAAACATTCAACCAAATTCAACAGCAAGTGCAAAAAAGGCATGTCTGGGGGTCCAGGCAACACCACACAAACAAAACGGACAAAACGTGTTCACCGAACAATTGACCAGAAATCCAACGCACTCGTTGGGTGCAACTGAAATGATGAAAACAACACAACGAAGTTCCTTTTCTCCTTTTCCACAAGAAAGCAACGAAACCAAAGAAAGCCAGTCTGTCGGAAAAGAATCTGCTAGTGGGCTCAAAGTCAACCACATCGTAATTGTGTACAATTTCCAGAAATTGTTCAGTAAATCTGCACACACTTAGCGTTTCGAACACTCTTCACCGAATTGCACCATTGTTTGTCTATCACAGAAAAGACTCGATGCCCCAAGTCTTGTCCCGAACTTGTCTTGCAGTCAGCCACCTTGCATCACACTCATTTCAAGAAAGTTTCCAGACTGACGTTGTACCAAAATTTACATTTCATCGCAGGCAAAAAGTAACTCGACTCCGAGTACAATTGTATCTCAGTGCAAGATATACAGAGAACGCTCGTAAGTTCAGCGCGAGATTTTCGAAAAAAAGACCTTTGGACATGTGAGAGGCTGAGGTTACTTTTGCAAAAAACACGCGAGATTCCGCTTCAATATACAAATTAAATCTCTCGGCGCGCACTGCAACACTAGCAAAATCCGACCACTTCTTTCCGCGTTTTTGTACGAAAAGCCTTTTGCGAAAGCAAAGCCGACAACCCTGCCGCCCAAAACCCCTTCAGGTTGTTGATCACAACATCGTTCAAAAATTCCAAAGGTCCATCCCCCAAAAAACTGCCAAGAACGTCTTTTTTCGCACACTGAAAGCAAAGACTTGTGTATTTGTTTCCATCTGTTCCAGATTGTCCTGTGAACATGCACACCGCCAAACGTGAGTTCCGACACAAGACAGCACCGAAGAAAGTGGAACTGCTTCAAAACGCTACAACCCAGTCTCACTGTGCTTGTTCACACTGGTAGTTCGTATCACAATGGGCCTCCATATCCCATCACTATTTTTGGTACCACTGCTTGTTGTAGTCATGAACCTTGGCTCCAACCATCAGGATGATTTGCACGAGTACAAACTCAATTTTTTGAAAACTGCTAAAGTTAAAATATCTCCCAGATCGAAGTCTGAAATCACGCTCACGATGAGTCAGCACAGTCCTTCACTTCCAGGCGCGCGAATGAGCCAGCCTGGTTCTTCAGCTGTCATCATCACTGTGCTGTGTGTGGAAGCAGGTGTAACGGGAGCGGGCGTTCGGTCCTCCGTACAGGCGGCGACACTTTGCACAGCTCAGACTGGACCTTCCGGTGCCACTACCAGCGCTTCCCAGACCCCCAAGTCGAGGTCGCCTCAACACGCCCACGTCACCGACCGTACCGCTACTTCCCGAGCTGCCCATTCCAGTCACATCCTCATTCAGCGCGTCGTAACTTGAAGTCGTGCTGGGAGCGTCCGAGTCCGAGGACAGTCTGCGGGACCCGACCGGAACTCGCCCGGCGAGAGAAGCGCTCAGGCCCGCAGCACCGCCTGCCCTGGAGCCCGGGAACAGGCTGTCCAGGTTGTCGACACTCAGATTTCGCGACTTGACACGTTTGCTGAAAGTGAAAAAAGAAAACACTTTTCACTGAATTTTCACGGACACAGGAACCTGTTTTCTTTTGCAAACCAAACAGGGGATAACGACAAGGAACCAGAGTGCAAGTTGTCCAGAAACCCCAAAACAACGCATTGTGGTTGAGTACGTACGTGAACACGAAAAAAACACATCACCACCAAAACAACAAATCTCCACACAGAACACAGGCGCGTCGCCGAGAGCACAATCGGCAAGAGCGCACAGTCGACTGTCGGAACGGGCAATGGTCAGAAGAAAATATCGGATTGACTGTCACCCCACGGTTGATGGTCAGCAAAAAAATTTCATTGTTCACCATCACCACGGCAGGGAGATGATTAGTTGACCGTCACCCCTTCTTGATGGTCAGTGCCTCAACTTGTCAATGCAGGACACTGTCCCGCTCACTGGGAGACACGCCTGTGTTACACGGAGTACAGAACCATCGTACATTCTCCACTTTGCACCACACCATGCTTGAGTAATGGACCGAGATGGAAGAAAGAGTCCTGAAGAGAAGTCCTGTGACTCGAAGGGCCAGGAGGCACTGTTGCTTCTCACACGGGCAACAAGGAAAATGCAACAGGAATGAGATTATCATTTGTGCTCTCATTGGAGAAATAGACACTGACAGAAATGACACACCACCGGAACTACAAAACAAGACACCAGCGCAACTTAGAATGTGTCTGGTACGTTGCTGGTGCCAGACCAGTGTCTTCAGTGTGTGGGACTGTTGTACAACAGGATGGGAAAGCCAAAAATCCAAGCAGTTGGACGAAAGAAAACGTCAACAAAACCAGCAGAGTTGGGCACCAGAAATGGCATACTTCGATGCAGACAGACAGCGTGACATTGTAGGAGTGCGGGGGGAACAAAGTGAAAACGGCAGACTAAGATGGGAACAAAACAAAACCCAAGCAAAATTCCATGGAAACTGGCAACCAAACTACTGACAAAGAAAATAATACCTAAAACTCATTTACACGGTGTGTGGCGGGTTCTATTTGGGGCTAGTACACGGCTGAGGCCCTATAGACGCGTCTGTAGAGGTCACTCGGCGCAGTGGCGGACCGGTACATGTTGGAGGTACCAGTCGGAGAGCTGTAGGAGCCACCAGTCGACGTCGGAAAGATGTTAAATACCGTTCTGTACGAGCCGCTGTCAAATACACACGCAACGCCATTTGAAAGATGTCGGCAGTGGTCCTGTTGTTCCTGGTTTGACGTCAGAGCCAAAACGTTTGTTACGAAAACATAAAGCCAACAGAAACCTGACAACTACAGAGACAGCACTCACACCTTCTTTCACGACATTCAAGTTTCCACAATGACGAACACGTGCAAGCACAAAAATCAGCAACGATAACAAAACCCATTTTTCAGAAGGACGTCATGAGAACGTTTCTGAAAAGTGGCGCAACTGAAACTGAATGGGTTTTTCTTTTCTATCAAGTCCGATAGTCCGTTCACCGCTGTTGCTGAACCACTCAGTCAACTCGTTACACACCTGGGTTTGGCGGTGGTGAACCTGGTGCTTCCCGTACCCGCTGTAGCGCCGCTGGCGCTGCTGCGGAGCCCGGCGCTCGGTCCGACGGTGTGGCGTGGGAGGCCGCCGCCCGCGGCGCGACTCGAGCTGGCTGACCGCGCGGTGTGCAGCCCCGTCGGGGTGAACGTGAAAGGTTCATCTGTGACAATGAGAACGATTCGGGGATTTCAAACGAGGCAAAAATTTGCAAGAATATCTTGCTCTGGGTGTGATGGCTCCGGTTTCGAGGCTGGCTCCGGTTCTTCAGCAACGTCCAGGTGGCGTGAGTAAGTAGCGCGTGGTTTGCTTTGCAATCTTCAATGACTCACCCATGTATGTTCTGCCATGCCGTCTGTAGTTCGTGGTTCCCCCTCCTCCAGCCGTGTAACTGTAGTTTTGTTCGTCCGGCACCGCTCGGGTGATTCCGTTCTTGTCCACGTACGTGTCGCTCGGCGTTGCTCGGCTGAATCCGTGCGCGTCCGTAAACAAGTCGCAATTGACCCTCGGGGTGGTGAAGATGGAGGACGGGATGAACGCCTCGGAGGTGTGATTGGCGGAGGCGCGAGTCGGGTATTCGTCGGTGGTGACGCGCGCTGACGTCATGTAAATGTTGCCTTCGTCATGCGTGACGTCACCGTCGCTACCGAGCGGCGTGCTCTGCCGCGACTGTGTCCTGGAATGTGACTGTGAGCGGGGTGTGAACTGAAATAGAATGAAAGGTATATTTAACAACACAGCTCACGTGCTCCACACAGGATTTTGGAAATCCACGTTTCGTCGCGAAGTCGGACGACGAGCACAGCCTTTACGTTCTTTTGACTTCCAACCCACTTTTGTACAGAAGTGTGGTGTGTGGCTAGTCATGCCTCATCGAACCAGCCCCCACTCGACGATACTCACGGAGGATTCTCCGCTAGACGCGCGGGTGAAGGAGCGAGAGCGCGGAGGCGTCGCCGAGTCGCGCGGCGACGACCGGTACGGGCAGTCCGGGATGTGCTGCTCCGCAACCTGCACAGCCACAACAATCTCAAAATGTGCACGCAAAGTACAGCAATAAGAGAGGATTCTGAGCTACGTGAGGCAAGAACAGGCAAACGACCCAATCTGCTCTGAATTGAATGCAAAAATTAATTTTGGTTATCAAAGTAACGCGTTTCGCTGTGAGTGGTAATTGATGCATTTTCAACACAATCTGAGGAGAAGCAGGATGTGTTGTTATTTGCAGCGTCAAAAAGAGACAACAATGTCTGTTGTCTTGGTTTTGTTTTGCAACTGCACAAAACGAAATCTGCTTGTAGTGATGTCAATTGACACCGTGTTTCGAAACAAACTTTCATGCAGAGCAAAATGCGCAAAACAAAGACTTTTCTTTGTCGTGCAGTTGAAAGAAGAAGTGCCGAAAATGCAGAAACAGAAACGAACAAACTTTTGTGCAAACAACGTGCACGAAAATGTAAAGTGTTCCTGTGGTCTTTCCCCGCATAACTGAGCTCTGGCAACAAACGACAGACGCTTTATGATACTGTGACCCCTTGTGGAGTCCGGCTTGGGTACAGCTGCGCGCATGGAACGTACATCACCGAACAGAAACAGAATTCGCCATAAAATAAGAGTCAAATCAAAACAAATACTCCAGAATCAATGGAAATCATTTTGCACTGAGGCAAAGGCTCTCCACGCAAAAAAGGACAACTTTTCTCTCTGCAGTCAGCGAACAGATTCTAACACTGTTATCACTGCTGCACCAAATTTGTTCAGACAACAAGACTCGTGAAACAAAATTGTTCAAAAAGTCGGAAAGTAAGAATCAATGCAAATGCAATCTTGTGAAAAATAAAGATAGAGGATCTATCGCAGTCACTAAGTGGAGGGTCGAGACATGCGCGCGCATCTACTGAACCCCAGCCGGACCCGCGGGAGCCACATTGCCGGCACCTTGGGCGCAAAGCTGTTTCCGCAGAAGGTGCAGGTAACATAGCCGCGGCTCGCTGTTGCAGAGCCAGTGCTGTTGCTGTTGTTGTTGCTGCTACTGCTGCTCGTGCTGTTGCTGGTTCCAGCGTCTGTGTGCCTCGGTTCGTTCGTCGGTGGTGTCGTTTCGTGACTTCCTGCGCGACGTCTGGAAGAACAAAACCCGTTTCCTCTCGCTTGGTCTCTTCACGACTCAATGCTGCACTTCCATCGACAAAAGCACACGTTGTACGCAACACGGATGCCTGGTTGTCGTTTGCGTCGGCATACACCCAGAGCAACATGTTTCGCTGACAGAATAACGGTTGAGATGGGCTTCGGAAGGGACGGTGAGCCCGGGATCCGCGCCTGCTTCCTCACCTGGATCTGCCGCGCGTGGACTCGGTGCCGGCGCCGGTGCCGCTCTCCGGTTTCGGCGGCGTGCTGCTGGTGGTGTGGCGCTGACGGTTCGTGAAACGCAGGTCATCCGTGCTCTTCGTCGCGCCATCACGCTGCGTTTTCCATTTCTTACAAAAGTACTCGTGCTGTGACTGAAACCACAGGTTGACTCGATTAGACAGCGCAACATGCACGGAACTTATTCTAGGGGAAGCACATGAAAGGTGGCGTCCACCAGCGTCGAGAACATTTGAAAACAGCTCAACCGCTGAAAAGTACAGAGCTGAGTCCTTTTCTTTCAGGTTTGCCATTTCACCCGATGTTGTGTCGGTTTATTTCCTTGTGGTAATTTCATTTGTTCAGGTTTTGCGGTTGTCCTTGTACCACCACTCACCATGCTCGCCGCAGGCACCTTGTAGCCACAGTAGCTGCACGTCAGCTTCAACTCGTGTGAATCGTCTGAAACAAACGGCGTGAATGTCCAAGAATTCGTCTGCGCAAAGCATTCACGGGTGAGCAGATGTTTCTTTATGCAAAGCCCAAGAAACCAGCTCAGAGCGCACAAACATCGAGAATGCCATGTTGACTCACCCAGGGCGGAACGAGTTCACAATACAATTTCCAACTCAGCATTGACTGCTGGTCATTTTCTTGGTCATCTTCCAGCAATGTGGACTTTTTAACCCCCACCCCCACCTCCCACAAGTTGACAATGCACAGATACACAGCATACTCAAAGACACAGGTGAACACAAGACCTTCCAAATTTCCTACTGAATTTCGGATGGTGAAGAACCCTCGAAGGTCAAACCGCAACAACAGGAAGTCTACATACCTTCAGAGTACCTTGGCTTGTGGTGCGCAAACATTGGTTTGCTCCAGTCCCACATGTCGTCCAGGTCATCAGCCGTCCGCTGTCCTGAGAACAAAAGACGTTACAGTCACAGAAAGAAGCGAGGTTGAACTGAACAAGAACAAGCTGGACGGTGCAGACATGTGAGTTGCTTCAGCAAGATTCAGCGACATGTGGCTTTCGTGTTACGAACACGACAATGTTCTGGGTAGAATCAACTTGCACATTTCTCACCTCCGAGGTTCTGGAACGGATTCCGCCTGGTTCCGTTCTTGGATCTTCCTCCGAACATCGTCCTGCAGGGAAGTGAACGCATCGTTTCAATGTGCTGATGTGGTGGATCTACTTCAAAGTCATTGATGGTAAAATGCCAAGATTCTTTGAATGAAACAGACAGGAAGACGACGATCAGACACAAATGGCCAGGCATCACGAACGTCACAAAGAACTGAAGATTTCTGAGGTCTGATTCTACTGGTTCAATCGACATTGTTCCAAACCCCCAGGTCAGCCATGAACACAGCAGCAAATAGTCATTTTAGTGGAGAAGCTGTTTGTCCAACTTATCTCTACGAAGCTACAAGCTGACATAGTCACTGCCGGTCAAGTTCGCTGCACTTTGGACGAACTTGACACAACAGTATCGTCACAATTTCAATCAACCCTTTTGGCCTTCCAAAGTGGGAGAAATGTACAACACTTGAGCGCAGTTTCATGAAGAGTGACTGAAAAATTGCTTTGAAAAGGAGGTTCACCAAACGCTCTTGGCAGGGCAGTACTTTCAGAATCTGACCAAGTCTTGAACAGAGGTGCGTGAACCTCGTTGAGCTAATGTCATGTCACTGAACGTGACCGCATCAGAGTTGCAATTTCTAGCACGTGTGCGCGCCGGTTCAAGCACCTCATTTGGAAACAGCTTTCGCGAATCCAATGCAACTCACCAAAAAACGGGTACTGACCTGAAGACCTCGTGCTCGTGAAAGGGGTCAATGCGCTTAAGGAAGGACTCCTTGATAAAATCATCGAAAAGGTTGTCAAAATACTCTGCGACGGGGTCCCTAAATCCACTGCAAAACAATAACACAAAGAAATTGTCACACTCGGGACACAACGTGCAGAGGATGGTGATGCATTTGAAGACGGAAGGCGAAAACTGCGAATGGTCAGTGCCGAACGAAAAAGAGTTCGCAAAACAGAACCAAATGTGTGAGCCATGTTTTTGCAATGAAAAAATTAATTCAGCGAAAACAGAGGTGGAACACAATTTGATGTGAACAAATGAGGTGGACCATCCTTGTTGCAGCACCGTTCGTCCTGCTTCAAAATTGCAACAGGTGACAAATCGCGGGAGTTTTTCAAGCTTTTTATTGCTGGACACGTGCAGTGATTCCCAGAAACTGCAATCGCCGTATGCAAAGCTGGTGGAGGTGCACACAGCTGCAGTGCTTGTGAATGTTGCTCTTTTCTCTTCGAAACGCCAAGAAGACAATCCGTCGTGCAACTGGCACAAGATTATCAACAAGCCAAGTGTGCAAAACACCAACAAATCTGAAACGCAACCTCGGAAACTAAAACTCCGACGCAACACGTTTGCAGCAACTTACGACTCGTCTGCAAAATCGTCTCTGTGCGAAGAATTCGGGGTTTGGGATCACTATTTTTTCAGAAATGTGGGTCACCAAGGCAACACAAAACAACGATATCCTGCTTTCTCAACGTCAGTTTTGGCAAACAGGCTGAACAGGTCTGATACTATTTGGGGACAAACTCGGCACCGCCAATGTGTCATTTTTCTTTGAATCGAATTGGTACTTCTCAGCTTTGAAATCATTGTCCACAAGGATAAGAGGCAGCAGTTGGGGCGGAGACCGTGGTTGGTCAGTGGGAGAGTACGCACCTGAAGAAGGGATCGTGGTGAGAGAAGCCGCGGCTGTGGGGTGGGAAGTTCTCGTGGTCCTCGGCGCCCCACGGCCCCGGGAAAGGCGAGTCCCAGTCGCGCCCGAAATCAAACATGAAAGGCCGGAAGCTGCAAACACGGGCCACACATGCCGTGCGTTAATTCAACTGTCCAACTGTCAGTTAGGAGCAAAACATTGGTTCTTCAGTTCGTCATCTTTGAGAAGCAGCGAAAAGCGTATCTGGACTCAAGCTGACCATGAACATTGACACTAAATCAATGCAACGCGAACCAAAGTTTCTACGTGAACTGAATGAAAACGCATTTGAATACGAACGAGCAAATGCTGATCTCAGGCTGTACAAAACATATGAAACGCAGCGATGACTTTGATGAGCAAACGAACACAAATGTATCTGACATCAACAGCTTCGAGCTGGAGTCAGAACTTGACGAAGCACCTGTGGTGTTTTGAGCGCGACTTCACACCATGACTCGTTGGCTACACTTCCCTCCCTCCCTATCCTCACAAAATCTCCCAGACCTGCTGTTGAACGTGTGGAAGCCATTCTGCCGCTCTTGTTGGTGCTTGTTGTTGCTGCTGCTGTGTCCGGCACGTGGCTTGTCGCCCTGGTGCCCGCCGCGCCGCTTCTCGTCGTTACCCGCGTCGTCATGAAACGTGCTGAACGTGAACGTGAAGCCGGGTCGCGTGAACGTGAAGCGTGGCTTGTTGCCTGCAGAGACACAAAGCTCAGAATGACAACGAAGCTGACTCAGCAGCAGAGTCTGCTGAACGACAAAAGAGCGCCCAGGGGGTTTTATTTGAGGCGTAAACACTGGGTCCATCCAGGAAACGGTAACTGGTTCAGCAGCGGAAGCACTGTCCCACAATACAAACACGATTCTTCTCTGCACTTTCCAAAGTCAGGATCGCTCTTTCCCCTTCCTCATTCGGAGGTTGAGCCCCCTGCTTGACAAAATCGCCGCCTGTGGTCTGTGGTCTGTGCAGTTCGAGCCTCGAGAACAACCACCAGTGCATCATCAACATCATTCTGTACTGGTCCTGCATCGAAATGTTCTCCTGAACCTCCTTGTCATGTTCCGCACCCGTGTCACTTTTGTCAGAAGTGTGCTCGTGAAAGAAATGGAAACAGTCACCTGTGCTTCCCGAAGACCTGCTCCTGTTTCCACTCGAGCGGAAGTGGAACGAGGCTCCGGGGAACGTGTCCGACCAATCAAATCCCGAGGACGAGCTGCGTCCAGAACTCTCAGCGTTCTCCTTGTTTTTCCTGTTCTTCCTTGCGTTGTGTCTCCGCTGAATTTCTTCTGCCTTCTGGTCCAAATCGTAGGACTTCCGGCTTTCTTCGTCCTTGAGAGTTTCGTACGCCCTGTTGATTTCCTTGATTTTTTCCTCGGCTCCCTCCTCCTTGTTTTTGTCCGGGTGATACTGTTTGGCGAGAGCCCTGCAAAAACAGCGAGGCCGTTTCGTGCTAAGTGAACTGTGAACACGAGCAAATGCGTTTGCGGCATGTGTCGTTCAGCTGCAAGAAGGAAACACATGGGTGCGTCAAACCTAGACTCTGCACAAGTTTCCAGAAGACGAAACAACAGACACAGCAACTGAAATGTGAGTGCTTCGAGATGGACAACTGACCAGACTTGGAAATAAAGAGTTTCTTCAATGCAATACGAGCACGTCGCAAAAGCAAGGTGACGTTTCACAGCAAAACCCGTGAAAAGCTATCTTTACCCCTTGAGTAGCTGCGAGTTCTGGGGATGCTTTTTCGTCTCTGTACACCAATATTCCAGTGTTCTTGTCGGGGGTGGAGGTGGAGGGTCCATCTGAGCAATTCGAGTATCAGGGGTCTCGAGTGCTTCGGTGCGGGCTGAGGGAGCTGAGTGTCAAAGTTTCATAACAGATGACAAAGCACAGCTTTGAACATGGACACGGGGCAGGTCCTGGGGGAAGGGCACCGCATGGAAAATAAATTTTACCCCCCCCCCCGCCAAAGACCCATGTGGGTGGGACCTGCCCATGATGAGGCAAGTGCTGTAGGACCTCAAAAAGACTGATGCCCTGCGGCCACCTTGAAATCTTGGAAATGTTGAACGGTTGACGCAACTTAACAAACGCTCACTGTACGGAAGTCACGCCTCGATCACTTTGTTTGGCACACACCTGTAGGCTTTCTTGATCTCTTCAGACGAAGCTTCCTTGCTGACGCCCAGCACCTGGTAAAAATCCTTCACCGCCATTGTGTTCTCGAAGCGCCACTGCTGGAGGTCCAGATGCTGAGAGATCTAATCCAGAAGGCAGTGTCTCACTTCCACCTGCTTTCACCGCCGCTCAGTTCGGCAACGCCCGCTCTTTGTGGACGCAGGTTGAGGGCGGCCGCTTCGCTCACTCAGTTCCGTCTGCTTTTCTCCCCTTCATCAGAATCTGTAAATACACAAAAGAATGGTCAACAATGATACCTGAGGGTTTGGACACGCGTCATGCCAAACGGCCCCGACACGCGACTTGGATTAGCGCTTGAATTTTTCAGCAAAATCCGGCGACCATCTGATGCATTTTGGACACATTTTGAATCTCAAGAATGTTTCTGTGGGTGTCTCATCAGATTTTCTTTCTGGAGGAGCAACTGGGAGGTTCCCCTACTACGAGCCTTGCTCTCACTTGATTGTCTCTCAAACAGTCGCCCGAAATAATTGTCATCCCAAAATTCCTGTCGTAGTCGCAGTCACAGAACAATGGTCCGTCATACGACAAATGGTTTCCATGTCCCAAGCCATTTTCAGATCTGCTCATAGAATTTTCTCAAATGCAGAACCGTGGTACACATTGTCCTCGTGTGACAGAACCTGACACGTGTGCAAACACTCCCATGTCAACCAAGGCATTTTTTACAGCTCAACTGTACAACAATAGGTGTCTTCTCGCAATGAAAAATTCACCACATTCAGACTGACGCCACTGCCGTCAATTTGTCTCCACGAGTCAAAATCGACACCGAAGAGAGTCACGCCGGTTGGAAATCTGTGCAAAAGAGGCAAGTTCTGCGCCACCTTGGCGTTGTTCGATTTCTTTCGAAGGTCACGACACGACAGACGCTGGTCCAGCTTCTGGCCTTGAATCCATTCATTGACAAACACCGGCAAGAAACACGAAGGTGTCAGTCACGCCAAAGTCAAGGTTGCTGTCAACTTTCTCCCTGATTCCGTGTGGAAACGAATTCATCACAAAATTGTGCACACAATCAGGTCAACCAAGCTTTCACTTTTCAATTTCAAAGGATCCAACTGGAAAGTGATGTCACGAAAACATCAATTGGAACAACAAATCCCACCGAATCTGTCAGACAAACCGTATCGTGCTGTGTGAAAACAGCAGTTTGGTTCGAGACCACGTTCAAACCAACTTGTGTTGGACAAAAGTCCAGTGCCTGAAGTATGAGGAATTACCTCGTGTTGTCAGACTTGTAAACAACATCCACACAACGCCGCCACAAGCCTCTGCAAACACGTGTTGACAGTTGGACACAACACGGTTGTTAATCTTCCTTTTATGAGCAAAAGCAACTTTTGGGTCCTGCGAAGGCTTTTGCACCTCATCTTTCAATTAGCTTTTGGTTCGAAACAAAACCATTCCAACAGATCAAGTTCCGTTGGTCTGACATGATATACCTTGTCCGAACACCTGCCCTGTTCAAGCGTGAACGTGAAGCCTTGATTTCCACATGGACAAAACGAGAACCTCGGTTGTGATCATCCAGAGAAGCAGTACCTTTCCAGACAACATCACCATTGATCTGCCGTTGATCCACAATGTGCTTTTCCGGTGGTTTTCAAGTTGATACGTCCACGGATGTTTGCTCGTACACGTCGAAATAAAACATTTGAAGAAATACTTCATGCTTGACAGGCTACAATCACATCACGCACGTAACTCTGCTGGGCGTCTGTCTGGTCACCAGGTTGTGCACGATTTGTTACATGTGGTCGGGACAGAGGAAGGACTGCACCACTGAAGGTATGACTCAAACTTCCAAATTCGGAGGCGAGGCGTTAATGTGCAATTTCCTTTGCACCCAATGAGAAGTGTTGAAATTCGACAAACCCAAAAAACTGCATGAACACAAGAAAAATATCATCTGGCTTGGAAAAATTGTTCCTGTGAAATCACACAACGAATTTTTCGAGAACTTTGGTTCCAGAAAAGAGTTGTCCAATTGAACAGGAACCAGTTTTGAACACTGCTTCACCAGCTGTGACTTGATGTTCCATTTCAGCTGAAGGCCCCTGCGTCCAAACAATTTATCAAGTGTGAAAGTACGTGAAAGTGTGTATGATAATCCGGACATTTTCATCCAGGGTCACAACCGTCTCATCATGCGCTTTTTGCATGACATCATGCACTGTTCGCACATTCATACTGAACAATAAGCTCGCATACGACGGCCACCGTTTTGATCTGTGGCCACACATACCTGAACGCGACCCAAGTCCTACCCACAGATCAGCTGGAAGATCTGGCCTTTCCTTCCTTCACCTTCAGATTATATTTTCAACAAAGTTCTTCGGGGCACTACAAGCCGTGCTGAACAACAGCAACCTCTAATAAACTCACCAACTGATTCGCAGAGACGGAGACCTGAGCACGGGAACCTTCTTGAATCTCTTTTCACCTTGCTGTCAAACATTTGACGGAACTTATTCTGCAAGTGTCAAATAATCACGTCCAATAACTTGTGTCGTTTTTGTTTCTTAGAGCTCGCAAATAGGCCTTCACCCCACGGTTGTTCGCCAGTCACAACACTCGTACAAATGCCTTCACTTGTTGTCGCCCTTGCGGTGAGGTGACTTCCTTGTTTTACCAGTGAGAGATTTGAGAGTTTACGTCAGTTTCTGCATTTGGATGGCACACACAACATCCCAATTTGACGTCAAGGCAATTTGGAAGGAAGAAAAACAAACCCCAAGAGATAAAATTTGGATACAGTCACCAAAAAAGACTCATCAATCGTGCTTGCGCTGATTTTAGAATGTGGCAACCCAGGCGTCTCAAAAAAAAAATTGGGATTCTCGTTCATACCAAATACGAACAAGGGCATACTACAACAAATGCAATGTGAATTCTGATCACATACACACTGAGCACAGAGGCACTGTCTGACCCGAACAATGCCAAATGGGGGATTTCAACGTTGTTTTGGTGGTGTCAAATGTCACACAAATGGAATTCCACAACTCACTTTCAACATGCCAAGATCCAAGACCGGGAATCTTTTGCGGAAACAGAAAGAAGAATCTGATCAAATAACAGATGGACAAGACAGGTACGAGTCTTTCAATGTCATTTCAACTCAGACGCTTCACACCAGGAAAGTCGCAAGTCGTTTCCGTCACAAATATTGCACGAATCAGCGTTCAATATGTGTCCTTATACCACGAGTGCAATATCTTCAAACATGAAATCTAAGAGCACAACCATTCATTCTCTGGCCAGTAATTGCACTCCTCATGTTTGCAGACATTTCACTTGTGGTATAAG
>JAAUXT010059497.1_pt1 | contig 14262 bp, 17 predicted proteins | sample 7278171 | NCBI WGS metagenome assembly JAAUXT01 (sample SAMN14350112, study PRJNA611818) | marine sediment metagenome | isolation source: surface marine sediment (1.8m) | place: French Polynesia: Moorea | collected 2018-08 | reverse complement strand
GTTCTCTGGACGGCCCCAAGGTTTGCTAGCAGGCACGGAATAAAAAGATAACATGCCTCAGGTAAGGGGTTCATCTGATTTTATGTCCTGCCGGGCGGCAAAGGATGTGGGAGGACGAGGAACATGGAAGGTGGGTGATGTGAAGTAATGAAATACGCTTAGGATCTGACATGCCTTTTATGGTGTGGATAAATTTCGGCTCTCCCCAGCTTGCTGGCTGGAGTAGTAACGGTGTGTGCTTGGGACCACGTAGGACCCTCCTGACTCTATGAGGTGTTATGCTGCGGGAAAATGAGCACACATCAGGTTCCACTGGGTAAAGGCATTGAGGTCAGGAGTGGGAACGGTCCACTCAGATTCTGTATCCGTTATGGAGCGTTTGATCCGACTCACGAGAGCCCTTCTCTTGGACGTACGGCTCACACTGTACTGTGTGTAGGCATGAGGTACCCGTCAAGTTGAGGATTCGTCCCGTCGAGGCAGATGCTCCTGCAGCGTTCATAGGCTGGGCCGTTCCGCCCCCTTTAGGAAAGGAACAACCCAGTGTTTATGTGCGTTTCCCACCATCGCCCCCTTTATAATTCACGATGCTTTGACGCTCAGCATCAGAACTTGGTCAGAAGTACGCCACTTAAAATTATCCTAGTCAAGGCACCCCAATTTGCAGGTTAAACACGGCCCCAGCACAAAACCTTCGCAACTGCATGGCTGTATGGATAGAGCCTCAGCCTCAGCCTCAGCCTCAGCCTCAATTCAGCCACTGTTATTGTGTGTGTCCGTGCGCACCTGTTCAGTGTGCTCAGCCGAGCTCGAGCCGTGCATGACCGAGCCTTCCTCTGGCCGCAGTGCCGCCTCGCGTGCTGATCCCGCCGGGGAACCACGCCGTGTCGCTCGCCGAACGCGTCGTCCTCAGCTGCTCCGTCGGAGGGGACCCCGCCCCCAACATCCTGTGGATGAAGAACAGCCGGCCCGTCATCCTGGACGGGCGCATCCAGCAGCTGACCAACGGCTCGCTCGTCATCTACGACTCCAATGTGAGTGACTTAGTCCTGTTTTTGCAAAAGAGTGAGAAATGCAGTCCCAGGAAGTTTCGTGTGTCCATGCACGTCGATGCGGGAAGGAGATGAGTGACAGCGGGTCTGGTTTGCAGGAAGCGGACGCCGGGGACTACACGTGCGTCGCGACCAACGACGCGGGGTCGTCGGAAGGAACCGCCACGCTCACCGTCAGAAGTACGTCGCGTCAGCGTCTTTCACCATCATGTGCAACACAATGGCATGCATGCACAAACGCATCATGTGTCAAATAACGCCTGCTCGACTTGTTCAGGTCGGCCCGAGTTCAAGATCGAGCCTCGCAACACGGTGGTGGACCAGGGCGGGACGGTGCTGATGAACTGCGCGGCGGCCGGGGAGCCGAAGCCCGAGATCTTGTGGCGGAAGCGCGGAGTGGAGCTAAGCACGAGCGGCAGGGTCACCATCCTCCCCAACAGCTCCCTCATGTGCGTCACTCAGTACACACACACACACACATACACACACACACACACACACACACACACACACACATCAGTCCGTCATTTGTTTCCATGCACACTGCACAAAGCCAGTCAGTTCTGTGATTCTGCTGCGTCTATTTCAGGATCATTGCCGCGCAACAGGGAGACTCCGGAGTCTATCAGTGCATGGCGCGGAACTCTATGGGGTCCGCCTTGGTGCGCGCAGAGCTCACTGTGCAAGGTTTCTTCCCACCTCCGCTTCCAACAGAAAGAACATTTTCCTTGTTTTCTGTTTCGTGTGGTTCACTTCTTGTCAACACATGTCGTCTGATTGTTCCCTCAGTGCACGGGATGTGGGCGCTGTGGTCCAGCTGGTCGGACTGCAGCGTCTCCTGCGGAATCGGGAACCAGTTCCGGACGCGCACGTGCGACAACCCTGAGCCGGCCAACGGGGGGCGCCTCTGTCACGGCGAGGAGCGCGAGGCGCGCACCTGCGCTCCGCTCGAGTGTCCGGGTGAGTGAGACCAGCCTACTGATGCCAGTGCCAGAGACAAGCTTGCAGAACAAACCAAACTGACTATGAACAACCGTATTCACCCATGTATAAGTGGCACCCAAGTGTAAGACGCACCCCAACTTTGCCTTGATTTTCTGGTGTGGGATTACATTGAAACAAAAAAAATCTCATACCCATGTATAAGATGCACCCCTAGTTTTGGTGCTTAATTTTGGGACAAAAAGGTACGTTTTACACACGGGTGGACACGGTACGTGTGCCTCTCCCTGTCGTCGCAGTTGACGGTGGGTGGAGCGAGTGGGGCCAGTGGGAGCCGTGCAGCAAGTCGTGCGGGACGGGCGAGCGGACGCGCTCCCGGCGCTGCGAGAACCCGGTGCCGCTGTACGGCGGGCAGGACTGCCGGGGCGTCGGCGTCGACTCCTCCACCTGCAACATCAGACCGTGCCCCAGTGAGGCTCCACCTCTTTTACTCCACCCGCGAGCGTGGTCAGATTGTATTTTCAGGTCGTGGGCAAATCTCTTGAATTTCGTCGGAGAGGATTTTGCATTGAGATGCAGCAGTGCCCATCGTTGTTGCTTCTGGTACTTCAGACTGCAAAATGTTTTGCCTGATTCAGTCCACGGAGGTTGGGGTGAGTGGGGCGACTGGGGCGCGTGCAGCGAGACGTGCGGGGAGGGGACGCAGAAGCGCTACCGCCGCTGCGACAACCCGCGCCGCCGGCACAGCGGCCGCCACTGCCGCGGGCCCGAGGTCGACACCAAACCCTGCGTCGTCAGAAACTGCGAAGGTAACGAACCAGTCGCTCGCCAGTTGCCCTGACGCTGCCGTGGTGGGAAAATGAGGGCAACTGGATGTTTTTGAGCTCATTGTGACAAGTGGTTTGCACCTCCAGAATGTGAAAACCTTCCTCATTGGTGATGCTTCATGCCTCCGTTTGGTTTTGCAACAAGATATTCCTTCCTCTTATGGGAGCTTTCACTGAAGCTTTGGGCTTGAGTCCGGTGCAGCTTCGCTGTTTGTTCGCCCACAGTGAACGGGAACTGGGGCGCGTGGACGCAGTGGTCGACGTGCTCGCTGTCGTGCGGCGGCGGGTCACGGAAGCGGACGCGGCGCTGCGACAGCCCCCCGCCCAGCGCCGGCGGCGGGCACTGCCCCGGGGATGACCAGCGCATCGACTACTGCAACAAGGAGGAGTGTCCCGGTGAGAAGCCGCTGCCCAACGCTTCGCTGACCCTAAAGAACTGAACAAGTGCCATCTTTGTTCTTTCACTGCACTCCTGGAAGCGCTGGGAAGATTTTCTGTGCAACGGCTTGCCTTTTCGAGTGGCGGCACAGATTCCGTCCTGTTTGGTTTGCAGGGTGGAGGAGGGGGAGGTGGTTGCTATCAGGCTTTTCACCTTTACATGGATCGCAGGCTTCTTGGTGCCCCTTCATCACATTGTCTTCAGCGGATGTATGTTTTGCAGTGCACGGGAACTGGGCGGAGTGGAGCGACTGGGGGGACTGCACGGTGACGTGTGGCGGAGGGCAGCGCCGCCGCTTCAGGACCTGCTCCAACCCGGCGCCCAAGCACCACGGCCGGCCCTGCATCGGCAACAGCCAGGTCACCGAGACGTGCAGCGAGCAGCGATGCGCCGGTCAGGAATCAAATATTTTCATTCACTTCTTCTGTGACTTCCAAAAAATCATTTTTCTTGTCATATCTCTCAATTGTTCTGCGGGGCTGGCAGTATTTATTTGTCTGAGATCAAACAGCAAGATCCATGAAAATGGAAATCTGGCCAACCTGCAGAGTTTCTCCCTCTTCTGCCACAGCTGCACTTGGCTTGTCTCATTCGCATTCAAATGTGCAACTGCAGCTCGATCAAACCTGTGCACGTAATTTAGGAACACTGGCTTCGAACTCTCAGTGTCAAAGTCACATGAGAATTGCTCCTATTCGCAGTTGACGGAGAGTGGGGCCCGTGGGGCGGGTGGTCCGAGTGCTCGAGCACGTGCGGCGGCGGGGAGCAGCGGCGCGCGCGGGTGTGCCGCCAGCCGCTGTTCGGCGGCGACGAGTGCCTCGGAGACGAGAACCAGGTCCGCAAGTGCGGCATCCAACCCTGCGAAGGTACTGTCCTTTCGCGCCAGGTCTCTGGTTTATCATACATTGACAACACGTCTGGGAATCGCAATTTTAATCGTGCAGCCAATGAGATATGTGCAAATCTGGATTTGCAGCCGGGTACCCGCAGAGGGCGTTCGCGAACGTGATCGGTAACGTGAATGGGAACGAGTTCGGCGTCGCGCACCTCTACGTCAACATTTCGCGCACGGGGCAGGGCACCCGACTCAACGGAGAACTGCACGAAGTTCCCGCCGACGTCGGTACGTTCAGCTTCAGCGAATCACAGATCCAGGGGGCGTCAGTGATGCAGGGACGATTGAACATTTGTTCCTCCTGCAGGCAAATACCTGTTGCACCTGGTGTCTCTGCTGTCCCCGGTCTACTGGACGACCGCCACCGAGGTGGGCAAAGCGGCCAACGGATTTTCTGTCACCAACGGGCACTTTCGCAGAGAAGTGCAGGCCGAGTTCGCCACGGGTAACGATTCCTGTTTCACGTCATCAAAGAATAGAGATCCAGTTGATTCACAGTATTCGGTTCAGTTTTCTGTGCATTTCTTTCTGTTATGTTTCAGGAGAAATTCTGAAAATGACGCACATTGCCCGTGGAGTGGACAAGAATGGAATTTTGAACATCGATGTGATCGTAAATGGGGATGTTCCTACCCTTCCGCCGAAAGCGAAGATCGTCGTCTTGCCTTACGTGGAGGACTACCTCCAAACTGGCCCAGGTACGTTCTTCGCCAACATCATGGTTTCACAAGCGCTCAGGCATAAAGAAGCTGAAACAAGCAGACAAACACAAAATCACGAAATCTCTTCATTTCAGGAACAATTTACGCGTACTCGTCCAGAATGTTCAGAGTGAATGGCTACTCGCTGCCTTACGCCTGGAATCATACCATTTCCTACGACGAGAACCTCGGCAAAATGCCGTATCTCGTCCAGAGACTCAGTGCTGGGGACCTGTTTGTCGATTTCGACGTCAGTGACGAAATTTTGCAGTACCAGCTGACAGCTTCTATAGCCAAAGGTGAGAGGTGTAAACCTAACATTTCGTGTACCAACCGATTGATGTGCCACTCACTGTGAAACCAGTCCTCGCGTGCTGTTTCAGGTGAACCCAGCAACCAGTGCCCGCGGGGCTTTTTCCTGGACCCAGAAGGACCATATTGTAAAGGTAAGGTCTTGGTTCGTTTCCTGCGCCTCGTTGTGGTGTGTAACCAAAGTCTTCACAGCGAGCTGAACGTCAAGATCAGAAACGTGGTGGAAGTCCGTCTCACGTCGCGTGGGTCCTTGCGCACTTTCTGCAAGCCTAAGATATGAAACGTCTCTGATCAGGTGAAGTGAAGAAACAGACCTGCGAAAACGATGGGCAAAACCGCCTTTTATGGGTGCTCGCACAAAGGTGTACTGTTGGGTGAAACGCTGTGGTCAACTGATTTACACTGTACTGAACCAACTCGTTGAAGTGTTTTCGCTGCATGCATGCATCACTCATCCTTCGCTTTGGCAACATACATTTCGTGCATCGCCAAATGTATGGTTTGCGCTGCTCTCGCCCGGCGCCGCAGATGACGACGAGTGTAGCCGGATCAGCCCCTGCTCGCACTACTGCCACAACCACCCGGGCGGCTTCTCCTGCTCCTGCCCCATCGGACTCTCCTTGCACACGGACGGACGGATGTGCAAAGGTTCAAATGTAGCGTCCCTTGTGATCACACGTCAAAAGCGTAGCTTGCACCTTGGGGCCTGGGATGTGGCTTGTGTTGTTCTTGCTCGTAAAACGTACCGTGTTGTGGGAACGTCTGTTGTCGTCAGGTGATTTGAACGGATGCATATTTTGGTTGCTCGAGCAACCCAACAAGCGACCGAAAAACACCAGGAGGCATTGTTTTCAAATTTCTGCCGCACGCTCTAGTGATGAGGTTTTCAGTTTAAGTAGTGGTTCAGTGGCCTTTTTCTTGGGTGTATAATGCACGAGGTCTTGAAAGAACTCAATAGAACATTTCGAAAAATCAGTGTAAAAAGTTTAAAATTGCTATTCCTGGGTTTTTGGACAAGAGCTTTTGCCTTGTGATCTTGAAAGTCAGCAGTATTTGATCAATGGTGCATGTTGAATATTTTCATCATGTTGGTCGGGCTTCCAGGCCTTGTGTTCAAGGTGAAATTTTAAGTGGTTTGCACATTGATTTTGGGGCTTTTGAATCAAAATTTGTCAGCACAAAAATGTTGTGCAGAAATGTTTGTTGTGGAGGAGAAAAAATATATAAATTAGAGAGGGGATTGGTTCCAAATAAGAGAGGAAATTGGTTCCAGACGATATTCATAGTTTTGAACAGTTCTTGTTTTGCTTGTTCAGGGTGAGGTGGGGGCCCAACTCAAAAGTTGAAATTTTGTTGAAAAAAATGCTTTTTGCTGTGACTTTTTGTATTTGTTGGGAATGTTTTGTGGACAAAATTGCAAAGTACATGGAGATTTGTGATCATTTTGGTATCTAAATCTTGGCAATTAGTTGAGGCAAGAAAGAGCTGTGTTCACGTGTACAAGGACTTTCAGCTTTGGGGCAAGAAAGTACCACAATTTTGTCAGTGGCTTGACTCATTGCAAAGCAAATTCTGTATCTTTTTTGTGTTTTTGATGTGATAGGGTTGTTGGCAGACTTGATGGGTCAAAAGAGTTTTGGAATACATGTGTCACTTACCTCAAGAGAGGAGAGTCAATTTCATGTTTGTGCCAAACAGGTGAGTGAAACAAGCAACTGAATCAAGCAAGTTAACAGGGAAACCAAAACAAAGAGCACTGACAAATTTGTGGCTCGTTGTGTTCAAATCACCACGAGGCCCATGGACCTTTTTTGACGCTTTTTGTGTTGATCGACATGTTTGTCAGTGACTTGTTGGTCTCGTCCCACAGAGCTTTCCGCTCTGCAGTTCTGGGTTCCACCTCGGGCATGGATTCAGTGACAAAGTCCGTTCGTGATTCTTTCCTTCGTCTTCACGGCCTTTTGTCTGGAATGAGGGAAATTGGAATGTTTGTGCTCTCATGCCTGTGAACCAAAATTTTTTCGTTTGAGAATCAATGAGATTGCCAACGTAGAGATCTACGAATAAGACCCTGCACTTTCATGTGTTCCACTGTCTTTGATAAGAACCCCTGCTCGAGCTAACTTTAACGGAATAGTCAACTGACGGCTCGCATGCAGTGTGCGAGACACATTCACGTTTGTGAGGAGACAAATCTGGTTTAATTTTTGAAGCTTCATTTGGTTCCTTTGATAAATACGTAAAGTAACGTTGATGTTGGTGGCAACGGAACCTCCATTAATATGGATCGGGACAACTTGAGTAGAGCGGAAGTTGTAGTGCTTGGTGTTTTTTCAGTTTCCTTTGGTTTCATTCTCGCCAATTTACCATTTGTTTCCATGGTCCTGTGCTCACACGTAGACCTGGACGAATGTGACCTTGGTATTGGTCGTTGCCGTAGGAACCAGGAATGTCTAAACACTGTTGGTTCGTACCAGTGTGTGGTTAAATGCTCTTCTGGATTCCGACGAGCCGACAATGGACAGTCGTGTGAGGGTAGGTCATGAACAAGGTTTGAAATTTCCTGCATGCACACGCGACAGTTTTCACTGGTGCCAAACGGCAAAGCACACCCTTTAGAGTAGAGGTGGAGCTTTGTTCAACAACAAAGTAACTTGCTTTGCGCATCTCTTGGAACCAGACGCTTGCACACCGAACGTTGCTTGAAACCCAAATTTTGGAAGCTTTTGTCCCAGTCGCTCTTACACTCTTCTGGCTATGAAACCTCATTTCAGACACAGACACAGTGTCTTCCATCCACTCATAGAGAAACCCCTCCAGTTTGCATTGAGTTTCCCAACAAAACACCTCAGAAATGTTGTCCATAGGGAGGAGGACGTGGGACACAAGGTCCGGTGCAGGACTGATGTGCTGAACATTGAGACCGATGGTTGTGCCTGCAGACATCGACGAGTGTCGAGAGAGCCGAGGGGTTTGTGCGCAGCAGTGCTTCAATCTCATCGGCTCCTTCCGCTGCGGCTGCACCAAGGGCTACCGACTCGAGGGCCGCTCCAGATGCGTCGGTGAGTGCCACGGTTCCCTGGGGCCAAGTTCACACCGCGCGCACGCCTTGTGTGTCCAGGATTGTCCGTCAAACTCGCTTCAGAACGCCACAAGCGACGCATCCGATGTGAATCTTTGTGGACGTCTCACTTCAACTGTTGTTCAGACAACAATTGTCCTCGTTGTGGAACTTCATGTCCGATTTGTTTTCAGTGCGTCACGCGCGGAAACTGACTGAATCTCGCGAACTGCTGTTGAGATCATATCGCGCTATAGATCTCTTTTCAGTTCATACAGTCTGATGTTGAGAAAATTCAGTGCAGTTGAGTTGTTTCCTGTGCACCAACTGCTTCTCGCAATTCGAGATGCTCGTGTGAAAGTTGCTTGATTGTTCCTTCACGTTGTACTCCAGCGTTTTGGCACTTGTTTATTGTTGTTCTGGATCCAAATATTTTATTTGCAAACAGTTTTCCTCCTTTGGAAGGAACACCGGTATGCTCAAAATCCCTTTGCAATTGCGAGAGATTTTCCTTGTTTTGCGATAATCCTGACCAGAAACTGAACTTCGGATCTGGTGGATTTGGTTTTGTTTGTTGATTTCACTTGCTTCTTTCCTTTCTCCCATTTGGCTTTGGCTTACCAAGACATAAATGAGTGTCTTCGCAACCCGTGCAGTCATGAATGTCAGAATACCCCGGGCAGCTACAGATGCCTGTGCCCGGCTGGCTACAGGGTGACCAGGACCAAGCGTTGCCGGGGTGAGTCCTTTTCGTCACAGCTTTGTTGCTTCTGTGGGACGTCTGTGCTGCTGCTGTCCTTGCATGCTCTTCGATGGTCCATGCAGGGAAGGTCAAGCAAATCGCTCGTGCGCGCCACGCATATTTTCCCCTCCTTTACCGTGGATGTCGCTTCAATGCACTCACCCTTGGGTATTCCTTTTCTCTGGAAACAAAGCATTGTGTTTGATTGATTTTTCGAATACATGTCTCGTCAGATATCAACGAGTGTCTGCGCAAGACGCACGACTGCGCTGCGCACCAGCGCTGCCAGAACACGCGCGGGGGGTACCGCTGCGTCTCCCGCTGCGACGCCGGCCTCGAGATGTCCAGCAACGGAACCTGCGTCGGTGAGTCCTTCTGCCGCGTTGTCCACCAGGGGGCAGAAACCTTTGATGAGCTGTGACTCCTTTAGGTACTCTGGAAATATTTTTTGGGGAACAGCAAATTGTTGCAATTTCATCAGTCTTTCTTCTCGTGCATGTGCACGCTTCCAGACGTTGACGAGTGCACGAGGGGCCTGAGCAAATGTTCGCTGAACCAACTGTGCAGGAACACGAACGGAGGCTACCGATGCGACTGCCCGCAGGGCTACCGCTCCGACGGGCCCGGAACCTCCTGCCACGGTACGTGCCCTCACCCACTTTGCTTACGTGCGTGGTCAAGCAGTCCAGGACTGAATAGAGTCCGATAGTTTGTCAGTCAGGGGTTGCCCGTTTGGGCATTTTGTGTGTCGTCTGAGACCATTGTGAGTCCACCTGAACAGTTGAAGCTGCTATTGTTTTCTTTTGGCCATTTATTTTTGTTGGCAGTGCTTTGTCATTGAGTGCAGGTGTGGGTCTATGATGCCAGTTTCGCAGTGCCAGCCAAAAACAGGTGTTTCAGAGCAGGTTGCAACACTTCAAGAAAGAACTACAAAGAATTTATGGGAAACGCACCAGGTCGCCTCAATAAAATTTGTTGTTTTCAGATATAGACGAGTGCGCGCAGCAGCCTGGGCCCTGCTCGCACAAATGCAGGAATACTCAGGGCGGCTATGAGTGTCTGTGTCCAGTTGGACAGCAGTTGTTGGCCGATAAGAAATCCTGCGCTGGTCAGATGTTTATGTGTGCAAGTTACAGATGTCTGCGAGAATCATGAACATAACTTCTTTGCTTCACATAAAATGGCTTGCTTTCAAAAAAATGCTCATTTGTGGTGACGGTCATTGTTTTCACAGACGGACGTTTGACTCGTTTTCTCAAATGCAAGTGTATTTTATGTTGATGGCGACCTTCCATGTTCAAGACTCCGCTTGGTGTATGTGGAATGACTTGTGTCGGGAACTTTGCCACATGAGTTGCCTTACAGCTTTGCAGAACACAACCTTCTGGCTGCTGTCTCCAAACTTTGGCTGTTGTCCTTTTTGAGAAGAATTGACCGAATTGTGGTGTGAGTTCTTGTGACGTGCAGCGTTTTGTGAAATTTTCTTTTCTGCTGTTTCATATGCTCACAACCAAGAGTTCTTGTCCTTTTCAGTTGAAATGTGGTGACTGACAAACAAAACAAAACCGAAACAAAACACACCGCAAATGTTCTGTATCTCTGGAGTCATATCAACTGAAAATGACAAGAAAGAGAGCAATTTTGACACCGTGCTCCAGGTCAGTTCTCCTTTTGCAAAGTGAATCTCCAGACTGAAATATTTCCTGACTTGAAAGACAATCCAGTCTTCACGCTTCATTCTTCTATCGCAAACAAGGCATCACTGAGGCCTTCAGCATTCAAAAAACATGTATGAAAAGAGTTCGTTGAAACAGAATAACATTGGTCGAAATATTGAAAAGAGAAAGCGTCCGCACTGCGCCAGACAGACATCTAATACCAAAAAAGGGTGCAGATGGGACACAATAAAATCCACAGAGAAGTTACCCTCGCGATCTCCACAAACATAGCAAAGCAATGGCACCATAAAGTGGTCAACATTCTGAATTTTTGCCCAGTAACCAATGACGAGATGTATGCAGGTCTGCAGTTCGTGGAGCCCAATAGGATCCAGGGCCCTGATCACGACAGACGCCACAGCATGGTGGAGACCCCACCGGCCTTCATGAGTCCTCTGTGTCTGATCAAAGGAGATTGCAAAAAGTCCAAAGCACACTCCTGTGACCCAGGTTTTACGTTTAGGAGAGGAAAGTGTCGAGGTATGTGCATTCCGTGTGTGCGAGCAGACATGACATCTCGCTGAGAACATGGGCTGCGTTTCTGACGTTCTCTGATGTGTTCGACGATGTGTTCGCTCTTGCGTGCTTTGCGTGTCAAATGATGTTCCATTTCCAGGTGTAGAATTTTGACTGTTTTTCGTTTCATGGTGACATTTTATCCGAGTTAGTCACAGGTTGTCTTGCTTGCCACCGGCAGAAAGGCAGAAATGTGATTTTTCTTCGCTTGCAGAGTGTACATGTCTCCTTTTCTTCTGTTCTGCCGAGAGAAATGTCATGATGAACGTGTGATGTTTTCCGCCATGTTCTACACAGCACACTCCTTGTTGTTCCGCTCCTGATGATCCTTGTTGGTCACCACTTTCAGACGTGGACGAGTGCCGGACGCGGGGCCGGTGCCAGCACGGCTGTCAGAACACACCCGGCTCCTTCCGTTGCACGTGCCCCGCTGGATACAGACTCGCTGCGAACGGCAGAACTTGCATGGGTACGTGGAGACGCAATCTGAGGGCTCCAGGGGCCTGGCTCGCGTATTCCTCGCTTGATGATCACGCCTCAGCTCAAGAACGTCCACTTTCGAGTTTCAGTCGTGGTCGCTTTGGAATCATCTCATCTTGCCAAGCCGTAGCAAGGGAAGAATTCCGTTACTTGGACAACTTTTTTTGACTGTATGGAACAGAAAACATGCACCTCAGGCACATTCCAACCGCAGCTGTCTTGCGCACTGCTGGGAATTGTTCGAAGTGGAGATCGGGTATCCAACGGGTCGGTTCTCAGAAAAATCCTGTCTCCACTCAAGGACCAAAGCCTCCAGAGATATCACACCACGAGTCCGAGTTGTCGTCTTGGAACCAGAATAGCTTGGTTGTTCCATCCAACTCCCCGTTGTGTTTTTGTGTCCCTGAAAATATATATTTCCTGGTCCGCTCCCGATTTCCTCTCAACAGTTGATTGCACGTGGTTCTTTGTCTCATTCCCCTCGTTCTTCCACAGACATCGACGAGTGCGACGAGCTGCGCGTTGACTGCGGTTCCGGCAAGAGGTGCTTCAACCGGCGCGGGGACTACGAGTGCCTCGACATCAACTGCCCTGAGAACTACGACCGAGACCCCAGGACCGGGTGGGTCTATCAACTCACACATGTTGTCAGCACGTCCCAGCCCCCTAACATGGTCAAGTTTCTGAAACCGAGGTGTTTGGCAAGAGAAATTCAAAAAGCCGGAACTGTTCAACTGGCAAAACTGATGAAGTTGTTCAACTTATCTGTGACTGGTTGACTCTCGACTCTCAGTGACTCAAGACAAGGAGACTTTTGCGTGAAAGCTGACTCGGTGTAACAGGTGTTACAACCAGGCATTCTTGACGACCTTCAATGAGGGTCGTCAAGAATGCCTTCAGGTGTGGGCGACGACCAGCTAGGCAGGTCGTCAAAATATTTTGGGTCGTCATCCCTGCCTGAAACACCGGGTTTCTTGTGGACACAAGATCACAAGCTTTGCTGATGCGAGATCCGCCGTTCTCGTGATCCTTGCGTTTTCTTTGCTTCCAGGTACTGCGTGTTGGAGTGCGACAAAAGTGAGGCCGAGTGCCCTCCGGGCGCGCGTTACGCTGACATCCTCGAATTCCGCATGGTGGCGCTGCCGAATGGCATACCAGCATTCCAAGACTTGATACGTTTGATCGCGTACGATCAGTATGGTGTTCACCTACCTCAAACTGCTTTCACCATCATCGAAAACGATGACCAAGTGCCGTTCAGCATACGCATTGAGGACGGGAAGGGGGTGGTGTATACCTTGAAGCCTCTCGAGGAAAAATCTTCCTACAAAATCAAAGTGCGAGCCAAGTCATACGATCACAGAAGAAAAGACGTGCAGTATCAAACTACATTTATCATTTTCATTTCGGTGTCGGCCTATCCATACTGATTTTCAAACAGGGCTCAGGCATAAAATCTGCAAAACGAGTACGCACACAGGGCCAACAAAGTCAGTTTAGTTCACTGCCAATTCAAGGTTCTCAAAGCGAGCAAAGCAGCTGTAGATCTGATGGATCATTTTTCCCCTTGTTGTGTCATGAATGACGTATTTCTCCGTCAGTGTGATGTCGCGAACTGAGTCTCTTGTGCTGCCGTGCATGGCCACGTTGCACCATGCAAGTGTGCAGAAAAACTGTGTGATCACAAATGTACAGAGTTTGCTGGACCAACTTTCGTTTTGTTCAAGGAGTCATTGAGTCAATGTAACTGTAAATGTGCTGAATATAATCCTTCAATATTAATATTTTTGTCCTGTATGTGCTGGAAGTAAAATTTCATCCACCACAAACATTTTGTTGAGACTTCAACAGGACAGTTTGAAGTTTGTAATCTTTCCATCTTTACCCTCCAGTGGAGCAGCTGTGCTTCTCAGTGTTTCTTTGGGCTCTTCAATTGGATTGAGTCTCCTTATTGCTCTCGTGAGACAAAAGAATTTTCGAGGAGCATCACAACCAAAAGAAAGGGGAACGAAAGAAGCTAATGAAACAGAAGCATTTTCAAATGGCTCTTTCTCAAGTTTCTGACGACCTTGATGCTGTCCTTTATGTCCTGAAGTGTTATTATTTTGACAGAATTATTACACATGACACTTGAATCCTCCTGTTAGAAATCACCGTTTTGAACAACCCCCTCACAAAAAAACAAACAAGAGAACCAGTGCTAAGGCAACTGCAGGTGCGATGTCCCCCTTTGACCTTCAGGATTTAGCCATTTGCATCTGGTTGCTAGGGAGTTTTGCATCTAGTTGCTAGGGAAGTTGCCATGGACATTCTTTTCAAACTGGAGTGCAAACTACTTTCAAATACCTTTCATATGAGCCATAGATCATGTCTTCATCACAAAAAGAACCTGAGATTTAGCCTTTTGCATCTTGTTGCTATGGAGTTTTGTGTCTGGTTGCTAAGGAGGTTGTCATGGACATTCTTTTGAAACTTGACTGCAAACTACTTTCAAATACCTTTCATATGAGCCATAGATCTTTTATCTATCACAAAAAGAACCTGAGATTTAGCCATTTGCATCTGGTTGCTAAGGAG
>JAAUXT010141208.1_pt1 | contig 14263 bp, 15 predicted proteins | sample 7278171 | NCBI WGS metagenome assembly JAAUXT01 (sample SAMN14350112, study PRJNA611818) | marine sediment metagenome | isolation source: surface marine sediment (1.8m) | place: French Polynesia: Moorea | collected 2018-08 | reverse complement strand
GGTTGCCCCTTGGGACAACCGGGGAGACATTTGGAGGCTTGCCCCTGTCAATCCGAGCACGGGGCCTGTCAATGGGGCATGTTACACCGGTAGTGTCTGGTGGATTTTCAAGCGTTTCTTTGGCCGTGTATCGTCAAGCCTTACCTGCATTTTGTTCTTGGCTGAGATAATGCAAAGCTCTGCACACAGATTTTGTCTTTTTTGCCAGGTGTTGGAGTCGATCGTGAAGAATTGTGGTTCAAGTGTTCACGCAGAAATCGCGACAAAGGAGTTTATGGAATTTATGAAAGACCAATCTAAGGTTTGTATTTCGAGCACTGGGCATTTTTGTGGTGTTTGTCGTCCGACTGGTGGTGTGGAATCTACCATTTGTTTTTCTCTTCAGACGAGAACTGATCCAGTTAAAGCGAAGCTGTTGGAGTTGGTACAAGTTTGGTCTCACGCCTTTCGAAACGAACCAGGATACAAAGCTGTTCAGGACACTTATCATCTGATGAAAATGGAAGGTGAGGCTTGCGATCCTGAATTCCAAGGGGCAAGTGGTTCTCAGACATGCTCTGCTTTGGTTCTTTCGTGTGACATTCACAGAGCGGTTCAACCCCGCAAACGCTTCGGTTGACGTAAGTCATCCGTGCTTCGATGCAGCAGGTTCAGGTGACACTGATCGCGAAGCCAAAAGTGCGGGTTCAGTTGCTGCAAGAACTTTGCGTGCAGAAGAGATGATTATTTTTCAGGCGACTCGTTCCCTGCCCTGAAAGAGGCTGACGCAATGTTCCTGGCAGAAAAAGCACCAGAGTGGAAAGACGGAGAGTGTTGTCACCGATGCAGAGTCCAGTTCTCCATGGTGCAGAGGAAGGTACGGATGCTGTTTCAAAAGTTGACGACTGCATTTTTACAACAATCGCGTTGCAGTTTTCTGTTTCATCGGTACATTGACATGGTTTCACTGTTTGTTATTCCACAGCATCATTGCCGTAACTGTGGACAGATTTTCTGCGCCAAGTGCTCGTCCAAAAACTCGATAATTCCGAAGTTTGGGATCGAGCGCGAGGTGCGAGTTTGCGACTCGTGCTTCGAGACACTGAACAAGTGAGTTTCATTTTTGGTCAAAAGAGAATGACGGAATGAGAAGTGAACACTTTCGTGATCCTTTGTTGGGTAGTACGTCCAACTTTACTGTGACAAAACATACATTGCGCACAAAAGAACAGCTCATTTACTTTCAGATTGGGCAAGAAGTCTGATGAAGACGACCTGCCAGCAGAGTATCTGGCGAGTCCTCTGTCCAAGCAGTCACAGGTTGGTACAGCAGTTCGATTTGGACACTTGGTGGGAAAAGTGAGGATAGTGTCGCACCATGTTGGGAGCTGACAGCTCATGAGCGAAGCAATTTTCGCAGGTGGCGCCTCAAAGATCGGAGGCTGAGATCCAGGAGGAAGAGGAGCTGCAGCTGGCGCTCGCCATCTCCAAATCGGAGGCGGAAAGCAAGGAGAAAGAGGTGAGAATCTGAACCTGCCGAAGTGCTTTGTTGAGGGAAAGGTTGCACAACAAAGAAATCTCGCGTGGAAAACTTTCCCCGGAGTACCGTAAAAGACCTGTCGCGGCTCTGCTTTCGGACGCCAAACAAACATTGCAATGACTACAGCTGTGTGTTCTATGACAACGCGAATGCTTTCGTCAGAAGAAGAAAAGCAAAATGGACACGTTGCCAAACTATCCGAGTCCCCCTTCCACGGCGATGGTACGTATGGATGTTGTTGGCTTGCTGTGGTTGCGTCTTGCGTTTGTTCGAAAATTGGAGAAACCCGTTGCGTTTGTTACCACCTGTTTCACTCAGTGTTTGCCCTTTCTTTCGAAATCGAGAATGTCCACAGGGCTGATCCAGGATTCAATGGGAGGCAAACCCCACTGGGAGCAAGCCAAACTCTGGTTATGGGCTTCTGAAAACAAAGATTTTGCTGCAATCTGAAGGAATGAATTTGTTCCGAAATCGCTTGTTCCCCCTTGGATCCGTCCCTGTCTGGCGATGTGTTGGTATTGGTAGCTTTGCAAGTGTGTTGTCATGTGGTTTGCACGTGTGTTTTGATGTTTGCGTCATTTTTGTCGCATTTCCTTTGTTTCTCTGTTGTGTAGAAGTCTCGGCTGTTGAGTTTGTACGGAGGCGGAGGCAGCACAGGGAGCAGCCTGAGTAACGGACACGCGGACAACCCTCCCAGCGAGCCGCCAGTCAGTGTCAGTGCAATTATTTCAGTTTGGTTTTTGTGACAATTTCAGTTTGTTTTCTGCGTTTTCGTGGCAAGAACGTGTGTAGACCACATCACTAATCGCGTTGACCGACAGATGCACCCGTGTTATCTTTGAACCGTGACTCCAGTGATGGCGAATCTAGAACGCCTGAAGAAAGTAGGGCAGTGAATGTGGCCTGTCCACCAACAGAGCAGAGTGGGACAAGATTGGAGAACAAGCCCAGGAAATACGTTCACAAAGCGTAGAACAGAAACGTTTGATGGTATTCACATTCGGAACTGTGTTGACTGAACGAAACAAGGCACAGGGACAACAAGTTGAGTGCGAGTCCAACCGTGGTGTGGTCCGGTTCTGGCTATTTTATCCAGATTTTGATACATGTACTGAAATTTTTCGAGCGGCTGTTTCGCTTCATCTCGGTTTCCGCTGTATTGTGTTCTGCTTCTTCATACTTCCTGTTCGCACAGTTACACACAAACACGCAAACCCTTTCTTCAATGAAATGAGGAACAATCTGGTCACTTCATACCAATTTGTGCACACTCTTCTCCGTGCGGACAACAATTGTTGCTGTTGTGGATCATCGCGTCAGTGTGTGTGCAAGACATCTGTGTGTCCCAGTTGATCCACGACATATGTCTCGAGGTGTGCCCTTGTGTCCCGGCAAGGCACAGTCGCAAAGACATTGCACACTCGCCCCAAACACGAATGTCTTCGAATGGGGAACCAAGAGCACACCTGGCGAGTGATACCCTGGTCACGTTTCTGCTCACAATGCTTCAAGAGGAACGTTTACCAGCTCGGTGTGGTTTGTATGTTCTCTTTTCTGGTGAAAAGTTGACCGTTGTTGTTGTTGCTGGTGACAGATCAGCGCTCCGGTGCTCGACACGAGCGACATGGACCCTGAGCTCGCGCGCTACCTGAACCGCAACTACTGGGAGCAGAAGCAGGACGTGAAGACGGCGGACTCTGCGCCCACGACGACGCCGTCCGCACCCGCCGCCAATGTCGCCGAGGGCAAGATGTCCGTGGGCAGCGCTGTGAAAATGCAAGAGGTAGCGCAGCTTCCATTCAAACACGCGCGCATCACGCGGATCACTGCGATTGGTTCGTGAAGCCCATTTGCAATCAAAACTGGGTCAGCTCTTTTCGCAGAAGTTCCAGAATGGCGAAGTGGATGAGGAGCAGCAGTTCCTGAACGCGCTGCAGAGCTCGCTCGAGATCTTCGTGAACAGGATGAAGTCCAACTCTGCTCGCGGCCGCTCCATCGCCAATGACTCGAGCGTCCAGACGCTCTTCATGACGATCAACGCGATGCACCCGCAGCTCATGAAGTACATCGGCGAACAGGAGGACGCCAGAGGTGAGCTTTGCAAGTCGAAGCCAGAAGGGCCAGTAGGAACACGACGGTGTGGGTTGGTTCCCATGATTTTCTCGTCTTGGTGTGTGAAACAGGAAACAGACATGTGAGACGAACAATGAGACTCAGCGCACAATTTGTTTTTATGCAGGTCACTTTGAATCCCTGCAAGACAAGTTGGCGCAGATGAAGGACGCGCGGGAGGCGCTGGACGCGCTGCGCGAGGAGCATCGCGAGAAGCGGCGCCGCGAGCTCGAGGAGCTCGAGCGACAGCGCCAGATCCAGATGGCCGCCAAGCTCGAGGTCATGCGTCAAAAGAAACAGGTAGGTGTAGAGCACAATGACCTGTTTGATATTGTGTGATGCGCGTGCTGCACTCGAAAACGCCAAGCACGCTGAGGAGTTGCGGCTTTGCAGCGTCTGGCACGTGGAAACGTTCCGGTCTCTACTGATAGCTTTCTCTTTGCAGGAGTATCTGGAATATCAGCGGCAGCTGGCGCTACAGCGGATGCACGAGCAGGAACGAGAGATGCAGATGCGATTCGAACAGCAACAGCAAATGCAACATATGCGGGCCATGCAGACTTACTACCCTCAGGTATAAATTTGGGGTGGAGACAGTGTCCAGTCATTTTGTTGTGATTGCTCCATCTCTTGCGAGAGAAAGAATACGATGAGTGAGAAAAGGGTCCAAACCGCGGTGGTCTGTTGCAGATGTACGCGCAGCAGCCGGGCTACAGCCCCGGAGGGTCCGTGGAGGGATCGCCTCACCACCAGCCACACATGGGGCCCGCGCCCCCACAGCCGCCCGGCCAGTATCCGATGGGTGCTCCGCAGCAGCTGCCGATGGGTCCACCTGGACAGGTGCCACCCATGGGTCCGGGTGGACCGGCACCTCCACAGAGCCACATGCCGCCTCCCACATCTCAGTCGTCAACAGGATACACACCGGTTCCTCCTCAAGGCTTCCAGCCCGGGCCGGGATACCAGGGACCACCTCCGATGAGTTACCAGCCTCCCTCGCAGGGAGCACCCCCTCCGCCTGGACCACCGCAACAACAGATGATGCCGCCTCCCATTCATGGCCAGCAAGGCTACAACACCTTCAACATGCAAGGTACACGAATTTTGTTTTCAGGTGTTGGATCAACACTTGTGATCGTCATATGCTTCACAAAACAGCTCGTGAATGTTCAAGTTGATAATTCAGTCCTTTCCACATTTGTGTAGAACAAAGAAAGGTACCAGTAACTGTGGACGGGAATGCTTGTCGCGATTGTTGTGTCGTAGGCTTCACATCGAGGTGCGAACTCGTTGTAGATGTGGGCACCAGTCTACCCGGAGGACCGCAGTACACGCACCCGCCGCAGGGCCCGCCGCCACCTGGAGGCATGGCGCCGCCGCCGCCGCAACAGCCCGGCCCCCAGCAGGGTGTCCCGCCCCAGCACCCGCAGACAGGCGCTCCGCAACAACCCCCACCCCCTGGAAACACTGCGCAACTCATTTCTTTCGACTAGTGACAAGCACAAACTTTCTGTGTTCCGGACTCCCCTCGACAAAGCTCGTTTTTGCACGATGGTCTGTTTTCCGTTCGTTCCGTTCCGTAAGACGAATTCAAACGAACGAAGCCAGCCAACAGTGCAGAAGCTCCAGTGTTTCACCAATGTTTCGTTGGTGCGGCAGCGCTTGAAAAGTGATATTTTTGTTTTGATGTTGTCTGTTCTGTCAGTTTTCAGGAGATGACCATGAAGTTTCATCTCTTGTCAGAATGTAGTCAACCTTAGACCCTCTTTGCACTTTCGCTACAATGTGGTTTTCATGCAAAAGCTTCGATCTTTCGATTGAATTTAAATGATCCAAAACAAAATTTCGCCATGTTGGGAGACATTCATTCAGATGTCGAGAAGTGCAGGGCAGTTGGGAGTTCTGTGGCACGGACTTTCCACACAGAAGACAGGGTTCTCACACTGTGCAAAAATGGTTCCTGTGAAATCACACAATGACTTTCCGAGACCTTTGGTCGAGAAAGGAGTTGTATGATTGAACAGGAACCCCTTTTTGTTTGGTGAGAACCCATTTCTACCACAATGCGAGCACAAACGAGAAGTTATGTGATCGTTGAGTTGTAGACAGGACATTCTCAACACGGTCAATCGCTGAGCCGTTGTACTTCCAGCAAACAGGGAAACAGCACGAGGATGTTTAATTGAACATTTGTATTTCCACAACAACAACAGTGAAGAAAGAATGCAGACATTTGCAAATGCATAAATCTGAACAAAAAAGAGGTGCAGAATTGGTGGAACATTGTGAGCGATAAAACAGAAACGTACGGAGCGTGGACGGCTTCGATTATATTTGGACGGTTCGGTGGCTTATATCGAATGCTAAATATACGAAAACGATACAGAGTATGGACGGATGAATATCAACAACCCAGCGGAATTGGAGCATCATAAATCAATGACTAATTCTACAATGACGGCTGAAAGACCTCGGCCCTGTCGGTAAAAAAAACTTGTTCTGTGGCTGCAGCAATACAGTGTAAATTGAAACAGTCTGTAAAATTTATTGCAACTTCAATGAAAGAAATGCACTGTGGCGAATTTTTTGTCTTTCAATGAAACCCATTTTTTCTTTATCATCGGAGGCTTTGTCGAAAGCCCGGTGTCTTGCTGATTTTGTTTGTTTGACCTTGATCTTCGGACGGTTGCTTCTGTTGTACCGGTCGTGTGCAGAATCTCGTCTCATTGCCGTGGTGTGCGTGCGCACGCGTTGGGCGGCTTTGTGGCCGACGGGCTCCTGGGCGCCACGCTGCCGATTCTGTGCGCCGCCTCTCCCGTGGTCGGCTTCACTCGCTCTGCGAGGGTGAGGGGGGACGGGGGCCTCGGTTCCGGGCGCGCGGCGGACGACCCCGCGGTGCTGGGGCGCCACTTTGGGCTCGCGCTGCCCGGCCTCTCGGGACGCCCCGACGGGATGTCGGTGCTCACCGGCCGCGGAGGCATGTCAACATCCTGCTCGGTGAGAAATCAGCGAATTCGGAAATTGGGGAGTTGTGCGACAAAGGCATAGAGAGCGTCGAGGCGAAAAATGTTTGCCCTGAATGACGTGTCATTGGGACTGTCATGGAGTCTCAAACCACGTTGATTTTCAGAAAGCAAATGTGCAATGAGGAGGAATGGAAGTAGAAGACAGATTTTCAATGATGTTTTGACGATAATCCCAACAGTGGGTTATTGAGGGTCAAACCAGCGTCTGAAGACGCGCTGTGTGCGCAGCGGTAAATCAGCACTGCGCTTCAACTGTGCGCGTTGATAAAACTGCGTGAACCACCCCGCGTAAATGTCACAGCTGCTCGTCAGAATGTACTGACTCACCGGCCCATAGCGCTGAGCGTTCTGGAGCTTCCTACTGACCCTGCCGCGATAGATCTGCCCATCAGCTCCGAGTATGTTCATCTCCTCCCGCGGTAAACTGAAAACAGGCATCAACGTCAGGACGGAAATTCAAAACGATGCGAGCGCAACAGAAAATTTTCGCTGAATCGACAAAAAGAAATCTACACTCACACTGCGACGGGGGCCACATCCTCCTTGTACACGCCACTGAAAAAGAGCGAAATGTTGGACTTTGCCAAAACGATCTGTGTTCAGTTGTCTGGCTCTCGAATTTTATTGCATGGTTCACACAAAGTTTCTGAAACACGCTGAGGTTGCTGACGTGAGCGGATACTCACGTGGCCTTGGCGCCTCGTTTCTGCGGATGGCTGCTGGTGTGACTGCCGCCGCACGCCCGCGCTGTAGCGTACAGATCCACCACGTCCACAGAGCCCGGCCCGCTGACAGGAAAAGCAAACCGTGGTTCTTACTCAGGTGAAGATAAGCCAAGCAATTCGAAGGAAACACGGGCAAGAAAAGCTGTCAGCAGGAAGGAAAAGACCCTTTCACCTTCAAGAAACTTCTGTACTTACAAGAAGCGAGTATAGCATGAAGGAAGATAGGATAGGAAAGTTTTGTTACCACACTTCCGAAGAGCAGAGTAGAAAGAAAAGAGAGACTTACTATTTGCCGAGCAGGGGCCTGAGGTGAGGCACAAACCTCAGCAGGCGGTCTCGGTACGCTTTGAGGCGCAGCCGGTCCCGGTGGCGCTCAAGCACGACGCGGTCGTAGCTCGTGCGCCCCAGGACAGCCGCCTCGAGGTCACCTGGCGGTGGCGCCGGCGACCCGCGCCGAGACAACTTGCTCCAGTGTCCGTGCGCGAAACTAAGCAGGGGCATGGTGCGTGCGGGATGATGGATGATGGTGTGTGGAGAAGCACCGAGGAAAGCAAGAGGAGGGATGAGAAAGAAATGCATGAGAACAAGTTCGCAGGGTCTCAACAGACATGCACGGTGAAGCAGGCTAAAGCGTGATACCTTCAAACAAACAAGAACGTAACGTGTTGAAGACCCCAGGTCGGACATAGAGCATCGATTTGAACAGACACAGCTCTGAAAATGTTCATTTCCAGGAAAAGAAGGGGCAAAACAGTTTTGTTTGCAGAGGTAAGGGGAGGTCCCACCCACCGCTGCTGTTGGTGAAACCTTCTGTCAATACCGGTAAACATCCGGGCGGCGATCAAAACAGATCCGCGATGCTCACACAACCGTGGGTCCACAACAAGGCAACGCAAGTTGACAACATCAATCAAACACAGTGACTACCCCGCTGGTGGGCTGCTCTGGGCCTCTGCAGGCGCAATGCGCTTCATGCACGGCTTGTGGCTCGGATGCTGTTGTCTGCACACGCCACACCAAAGCCGCCCGTCCGCCCCCTGGTACGAGGGTCGCGCCGTGCCACCAGACACTGGGGAATCCACCCTGCCGGCCGCAGACACCCCCCACCGTGCCGCTTTGACCCCAGGGGGAGTTGGAATTTTAGCTGGTGGAGCTTTGTAGATTTTTTCGGGAGATGAAATGGGGCTTGTACGAGCGGGCCCTGCAGTCTTTGGCCGACGTTCATCAACAGGACCTGACGGAGACATTTCGACCAAAGTCGCTGTTTCTTCTTCAGAGCCCAAAACATCACTTTCAACTGCACTGGCATTCTCTCCAGCACTGCAGGCTGCTGAGTTTTCCTGAGCTAATTCATCAGACCCGTGAAGGAGCCAATACCACTCAGAATCTGAGTCTTCCTCTTCTTCTGCAGGTCTCTGCCCCTGAACTACGGAACTGTCTTGGACCCAACCGAGCTTGGGACGACCGGGGGGTTTACTGACTGCCCGTCCCTGAGAATTTGGTGAGTCTGTGGGGACTCGACTTCGCACGGGCAGACTGGCGGTTTTTGGTCGCACCGGCACTTTCCTGAGACGCAGAAAGGTTTACAAGAATTTTTTCCAATGGCATTCCACAAATGTTGCCCACAAAGGTAGGGTGGTCGTCGAGCAAAAACAGTCTTGGATGAGGTGCAAATATTTTCATCACTCCCATCCGATCTTTGCAGCTGGATGAAGGGTGGGAAATCCTCACGGCTGTTGTTGTCGTCCTTCGGAAACCAAACGCAAATCTGATTTCGTTTCACTGAAAACAGGGGTCTGTGCCTGTTGCTGTTTGTGATAAAAACTGTTTCACTCCCGTTTTCGACCCCCGTCAGAAAGATGTACACGTGACCACGAAGAGGAAATGAAATTGAAAGGCAAACTCACTTTTTCGTGCTCTGACGGATCTGATCCAATTCATAAGTGGTGTACGGTCGAACCGACTGGGTGGGTGGCAGGCCTCTTCCAGCAGGTATCGCTGGCAATGGCCTGAAAATCAACATGCACAGATGACTCACTCTGTGCACACACAATCGCTATCTTCGATTCCATTGACTGGTGCCAAAAACAGACACTTACACTTGTGACATCATGTCGACGGTGCGATCACACGAAATACAGTTGTATCTGTGCACCAACTGCCTGTGAGAAAATGAAACGTTCACTGGTGACAGGCAATGCTCCGCAAAGGCGGAACGCAAAAAGCGTTTGTTACGACCATTCTTGGCAGCACAAGATCTGATTTTGAACTGCCGGAAAAGAAAACAAACACGCCAAAGGCAGCACGCAAAAATCGAAAAAGTTCTATCGCAAAAAGGGATGCAATACACGGTCATTGTTGATGCAGAGTGTGACTCACTTTCGAATTCCCGCGGCGTCGTCCTCCGTGGACAATCGCAACGAATCCATGTTCTTCAGTTGTTTCGCCAGAGCCTTGAGTCTCTTCTCGAGCTCCTGGCGGATCGCGCTGAACTCCAAACGATCCAGTTTTCCATCCAAATCGGAGCTCAACTCGCCCAACAACCGTTTCCACTCTTCCTCCTGAGCAAAATGCGAGCAAGTACATGTGTATACGCATTGTTTGACAACTTTACAAGGACAAAATCCCACAACGTCAGTCGCTGAATATTCAGCTCCACACACCTGATCGCCAAGTTTCTGCAGAAGATCTGCGATCATTCTGTTCAGCTCCTGTGTCGTGGAATCGAACACACTGCGATCAACTTTGCCGTCCAGTTGGTGTTTGTCTGCTTTCTGCAAAAAAACATCACGACGTGCACTTTTCTGTTTTGTCAAAGTCAACAATTTGTTTTGTGCAACCTTTTCGTCTTCAACTGATGAATCTATTTGTACGACAGTCCAGTCAGATCTACAGAGACCAAGCTGTCCTTCACCTTTAATCTTGAATTTTGTTGTTGCTTTATTTTTTCTGTGAATTGCAAGATTTGGTACCAAATCGAGTTGTGCGCGCACGTCCTCCTTGTCCGCCTTGTTCAGCTCAAGCGCGCGCGTCATGTTGACGAGGTCGTCGATGGTGCGCGCGTGCGCCTCGTTGTCGCCGCTGAGCTGGGTGCAGCAGGACGCGAGGCGCTCCAGCTCCTCCTGCAGACTCAGCAGCACGTCCTGCATCCGCGACAGCGCGTCGCGGTCCTGACGACACACAACAGTTGGATGTGGAGGTAGGTTCCCGGGATCACACAATTCAAATTTCGTCTGCGTACTGTGTTTCGTTTCAAAAACATCTGGCGTTTTGTGTCGACGTGTCCAACAATTTTGACCTTTGAAATACCGGTAATTGAGACATTCTCACAAAGTAACCACAAAGCTGTATCAGCAAAAAGCATTTTCGCAAAGCGTCGAATGAGCAGAAAAAGCGAGAACTAATGAAGAAACAGACTTGCGGAAGCCTGGCCGACTGTCCGAATCTGACTGCCCTTGCGAGGCCTTACCATGGGACAGGCATCACTCTGGAAAGTCCATTTTCTGACCACCTGCCCCACCGTCTTGACGTCCAGCTCCGTCCTGACCGCCTTCAGGCCGCTCTCCAACTGTGCGATCTGCTTCTTGACGCAGCACAGCTGTCGCGCAGAGTCCTGTCCCACCGTCCTGAGCCGCTCGTTCAGTTCGCGCAGCTGTTGCGACTTGCTGCTCAAGTCTTCTTCCAGAACCTGGATCCGCTTCATTTCGTCCACAATTTGATCCACTGACAACACAACCTTCTCACTCTGTGAATCTGGTGAGGGATCTCTGACTTCTTTCGTTGATGCGGTGGACTCTCTGGATTCTGTTGATTTTGTGGATCTCTCGAAGTCTGAGCTCAATGAGCCTGTTGGTGTTGGTTCTTTTGTAGAATTCGACGAGTCTGGGCGAACTTCTTTAGCTGTTGGTGCCCCACTGCACGGGCGTGGTTTTTGTTTGACTGGACACGTTGGTGTTTGACGCCACGGGCATGCAACGCCGCGTGAAGCCTTGGGGACCGCTGCGACCACTTCTTCGCTGTACGTTTGTACAGCCTCTGGCAAAGTGTCTGACGGCATGGAAGAAGCCTCGGCGAGCGATTGCTCGGCTTGGAGATTCTCTGCTGTGTTCCGTAATCCTTCACGCAGTTCCTCCAACTCGGGCTGCAAGATGTCGAGCTCTTTCCGCAGGTCGCCGTAATAGCCGGTTGTTTCCATGTGCGCGCCGCGCGCCTCTGCGCGGACGTAGAGCAGCTCCTGCTGCAGTTCGTGCAGGCCGCTGTTCGCCTCGCGCTGCTGATTCCGAAGCTCCTCAAGTTCATCCCTCACTCCACCCGCACCCAACAAGATGAGCAAGTCTGCTAACTTCTGTGTTTCCACAAGAAAAGGATCAAACAAAAGCAAAGCAGGTGTTAGCGAGCGAGAGACACAGAGGTCAGTGACTAAACTTGACCAGAATAAGTCGGGAGAAAAGAGCAGGTTGTTGTGCAAAAAAAGAACAGTGGGATTTCGGACAACAAAGCGTTGCTGGCCAGCTGCTTCACGAGGAAATTTTCACACACACACACACGCACACACACACACACACACACACACACACACACACACACACACGTCGTGTTGTTGGAAATTCCACAGAGGCACTGCCAAGATTATTCCAATGACATCAAGATTGAGTCTCTGTGTGCAGTGATTCTCAAGGTTGGGAAACGGGTGATGAATGGGACGGGACACGGGACATCTAGGCTCAGTGCCTTTGTTGGACTGGGTACATGCATTGGACCACATGACAAATGGGCTGCCAGAGAATAACCTAATGCCAAACATACACAAAGTTGTTTGGTTTCTGCCACATCGTGGTCTTGCCCTTGAAGGACATCACAAGTCAAAGGGGATTTCTTTTCGTTGTCTCACTGGGTATACGCAACAGACCTGGATTCGGAATGGCCAGAATTCAGATTGGCCAGGGACAGGTGAAACTGCTTGACACCAAAAGGCAGAGAAAGGTAACAGAAAGGAAATTTCAGAGAAACGCGTAGGCAACTGACTAACCTCTTCCCGATCTTTCTTCATTGTCTCTATTTCTTTCAGCATTGATTTCATCTGCTCCACCAAGTCATCTGCAAAGAATATCATCGTGAAATGTTGACAGTAACTTGCGCTTCTTCACCGAACGTTCTACAGGCAGAAACCCTCGAAATCTCCAACAGGCTCAGACCCACTGAGACAGACCCGTTTCAGTTCCAATCTTTGAGGTTTAGATGGAAGACAGCGACCCTGAAGTGGGTCTACCGCTTTGATCCGATACACCGTTAGATTCTTGGTTTTGTTGACATACGAAACACACCTGGAGTTGACTTGCGCAAAGTATTCAATTCGTCCTTGCCAGCTTTGTCTTTCAGCTGCTTCTGAACAGGAGAAAAGAAAGGATGTTTGGACAATGACAAAACTGAAATTGTCAAAACAGGGTTTCTATTATCTGTGCGTGCATGGAAAGCAACGGAACAAACCTCAATGTTGTCGACTTGAGTTTGAATTTTGTCTTTGGCTTCCTTCAGCGAGCCGATATCAGCAGACATGTTCCTCAGCTGGTCCGCAAGGTCCTCTGCAATGTGCATCGTTTTTGTTTTTGAGCTGGACAACAGAAACTTCTTTGCTTTTGCAAGCAGGATTGTTGAAGCCAGTAACTGACAGTCAACCTGGGAAACTTGCATTCGGCAGGCTGTCACTCGGACAGATTGAAAGGTGTCCCCACGTCAACAATCATAATTCATCTCCAGACCAACGTTGTCCTTGCTGGATGGTCATGAAAACAACATTTTTGGCGGCCATCTTTGATTCCAAGTTTTGACCCAGAGTCCTCAAAACCAACTTAGAGAGGAGGCACCAGGACAAATCTTTTGCACTAGCACAAAATTCTTTGGCAAACCATCATTTTCGAAAGCAACCTTTGTCCCAAGTCCTCTGGGCCAATTTGGGCTCGTATCCAGATAAGTTTTGCTGTGAAAGGGATGTTTACTTTTTTGCAGATCATATGCCCACAACAATAACAGGCGCACCAAAATTGACCTCAATTTGTAGTCCCTGAAATTTCAGTGCGAAGATAACAGAATAACTTTCAGTGCCACTGTCTCTTTTGAGACGTTAGAAATATTGGATTGACACACAGGCGTAGGAAGCGCAGTTGGTAGGAACCTGCCTGAAAATGAGGTACGTTCGGGGGTGGGGTGGGACCTGCCTCCAAATTTTCAGGCAGGTCCCCCCCCCCTCAAGACCGAACTCAAGGTGGGGGAGGGGGTGCATCTGCCGACATTTTAGAGGTGGGCAAGACCCTCTGAAAAGGCAGACATCATGGATCCCAACCCCAACTTTCCCCACGACGTCATGCCTCTGGCGGCTGTTGCCACGTAAAACGCAAGCTCACTCCGAAGAACCCGCATGTGAATACTGAGAACAATCTCTGAATAATTGTGAGTGAAATCTTCTTCAGTACAGAAGGAATCACACCAGCAGTCAAAGATAAAGGCAGAGGCTCAGAGCAAAGTGCAAAAATGTGATCAATTCAATCACGATGTTTGAATCAAACTCGCCCAGTGCGAAGCAAAGGATCCCAAGTTGATCATCCCAAGTTGATTTCACTTCCACAGCAGTTCGGATGTTGCTAAACTACTGACTCCAGGATCTATTTTGACCACCGCGAACATCTCGAAAGAAGTTTGTGAGAATTTGTTACAGAGACATACAGCAGACAAAGATGCACGCATGACAGTTTTCCACTTCTTACCTGGTGCCGACCAAGAATCATCTGCACAACAAAGGGTGACTCGTAAACAAGTAAGTCCGGTAAACAGACCCGGATGATGGTCGCATCACTTCTGGAGGGGTAAAGGGGTGAAAGGGTGGG
>JAAUXT010124418.1_pt1 | contig 14267 bp, 10 predicted proteins | sample 7278171 | NCBI WGS metagenome assembly JAAUXT01 (sample SAMN14350112, study PRJNA611818) | marine sediment metagenome | isolation source: surface marine sediment (1.8m) | place: French Polynesia: Moorea | collected 2018-08 | reverse complement strand
GATTTTCAAGCGGAAAACTGAACTCAAATCATCCGATGGGCTGCATCGAAAACTTTCTAATGATGGCATCAAAAGTGAAGTTGCGGCAGGCGAGAAAAGTGACGCTGTCAGCGCCCAACATGACAGATGCTGCATTCAACAAACCGCAGCTCTACAGCTCTGCGTGAACGGATAGACAAGACCTTTCCTTTGGGGCTGAACACAAACTTTTCCTTTGTGTTTAACTGCTCAATGTAACTTGGACAATGTACTATGGACAAATTGACAACATTTGGACACCATTTTTAACTTTGCCTTTCTTGCAAACCAAACCTCAACTCACAATCAAAAGTATACTCTTCGCTTTCGATTTCTTTTCACCTTATCTCAACTTTGGGTTTCAACTTCACTTCACTTGAACTTCAGTTTTGATTTGTTTTCATCCGATGACAACTTTGGGTTTCAACTTCACTTCTACTTCGCTTTTGATTTGTTTTTACTTCATCACAACTTTCGATTTCAAATTTCACTTTCGCTTTGAACTTTCACTTTGGGTTGGACAAAATTACACTTTGTGTTTAAAAAATGACAACTTTGTGTTTCAACTTAACTTTGGGTTTAAGAAAACTGAAGTAGGTCATGACCCACATTCCTCAAACAGTTAAACTTGATTTTTCTCAAAAATTATGTTTAAATACATCTGAAATATTGCCCAAAACAACCACTGGACATTCATCCACAACTTTACCATGAGATTATATCAAAATACATCCATAAAGCAAGACAAATATACAAAAAAGAGGGAGAAAATGACTTTCCTCCTACCTTATCAAAATGGCGCCAATAACCCGTATGTAATCATGTGATCAGACAGGGTATCGATATGTGTCCAAGATGATGCGCGATAATGGAGAAGGTGCATGTCGATTCTCAAAAACGTGTGTCAGTGCATGTCACACATTTGTCATTGCTAGAAATACCTCTCCAGCCTCTTGCCAGTTTTTGCCATTCCTCTCTGAAGAAATTACTTGCAAAGAATTCCTTATTTGGAAAGAAGAAGGATCTTTGCACATAAAATGTATTCTTTGCGTCTCAACTGGCGAGAATCGTGACTAAGAGCTCGTCATTAGCCTCTGCCATTTGAATACAAATTCCATTCTTCAGTTGTCGGTCGGTTGGATTGTGAAGTGTCTGCGAATGAAGTCCTGATTCTGACAGAATATTTCGTTTTGTTTTTCAAAGTGCAGAAACAGAGCATTGTTCAGAGAAACCGTTTCACCTTTTCGTTCTTGGGTTGAGAATCATGAGTGTTACGTAAAGAGTCTGCGCATCAGCATCTGCAAACATGCACACGATGAAATAAGATTGCGGAAATGGCTTTGCATCAGTCCTGCAGCAAACTTGGCGGCCATGCATAAACGTTGTCATATATGGTGGATAAATTTTGGACTCAAATGACTGCCAGACTGTAAAATTCTGTTCCGCTCCAAGCACCAAAGCATTTAAATGTTCCCGCTTTCACAAACACACAACAAGGTGTTGTTTGTGAAGGTACGAATATGTTTCTGTACAGCAATAGGGAACTCATTTACAAACCAAAACAGGAGATTGCAAAAAGAGAAATATCACGTTGCCTGGTGCTTTGGGAAAACACCAGAGCTTGACGACTGAAGCACCAATAAAACACTTGAAAGAACTTTGAAGAAGTCATGATAAAAGTTTGCCAGTTCCAAATATGGAACAGTTGCTTGGGAGTCGTGATGCAGGAACAGGAGTCTTCGGTGTCGAAGAACTTTCATTTCTTGTGAGGAAGAAGTGCCACAGAAATTTTCTCGACAGCAAGAATGCTGTTCCGTGGTTCCATGAGGAAACTGAACGTTGCCGCATCTTTTCAGGTGAGGGTCCTGGTCCTGTTGATGTTGTTGACGTGCATGGTGTGTGAACATTTTGGCTGTGCAGGTGTGTGGTCTTCGCTTTGTGCTTTGCACATGACATTTGAAACCTTTGGTGGAACATCTGGGCTCATCACAAAAGCATCAGCAACATGCACTGCCAAGTTGTGCTGCATCCACTGAAACTAATTTGGGTTGTGATGCTTTGTGCGCTGCTATCAATAATCAATTTCCATCGACTTTTTTCTTGCCATAGGAAGTTGTTGATGAATGTACGTATTTCAACAGCTCTTTCTGCGCGACAGAAAAAAGCACAGATTCCTCAATGAAAAGTCGCAGGAATCGATAAAGCACAAGTGAAAAACTTAAAAGAACATGACGTTCTGTCCTCCAGAGTATGTAGTTGAAACGTCCACCAATTTTGGATGCACTCATCTTTGTAAAATCTTGGAAGATCCTTCGGGGTCTGAGCCCTGGGTCCTGGCTCCACCGGAAGTCCACACCCTCGGGGCACCGCCCCCCAGTCCTCGTGGATCTCGCGCCATCATGCTTTCCTTTCTTCAAGGTTCTTTAATCCGGACTGAGCTCAGTGAGAGAGAAATACGCGTAATTCTACAGTACAACTCTGCGATCACAAGACCAGTCGAACGAGTATGTGCTCCCATCGTAGTAGAAAGGGTTCCTGTTCAATCACACCACTCCTTTCTCGACCAAAGGTCTCGAAAAGGCATTGTGTAATTTCACAGAAATTATTTTTGTACAGCGTGAGAACCCTGTCAGGACAATGGAGATTCTGAACGCCGAGCGTGGACCACACAAAACAACGGCTGCTCCTGTGTGCGACACGAGACAAGCTTCCACGAACTGGTTTTGTTTTGTTGATGAATTTGGGTTTTAAGACTTTCCTTCTTCAGTTGTTGTAGTCTTTTGGTTGTTGTGTTTTGTTGAGGTTTGCGAAGTAGGTTCAGTCGTATCGATCGTACATATCAGATCAACAGCGCTGCACATGAAGCTCTTACGTACTGTGGAGAACTTGTTTGCTCAACATGATGGTTCCAAGCAGTAGCCACCAGAAGTCCCGCTGTTGTCAATGCATGTGGGCTGTTCGTCATTTTTCACGTTCAAAGTGCCAAAGTTTCTGGAGTACGAATGAAGGAACACAAGTTCGCATTGTGTCAAGTTGATGATGGCTTTCAAGACTCCAGCGTACGTACCCATGCAAAGACGACAACGTGCACACGCTGACAGATGCGTGATCTGATGATCATGGCGCACTCGTAAGAAGCGACAGCATGACGCGTATTCAAGTACGTAGACACTAAACAAAGAACGGATGAATGAATGAATGAATGAATGAGTGAATGAATGAGTCCTTGGGTTTGGTTTTTTGTGTGCTCAGGTGATCTGGGAACAGAAAGGTAAAATTTATTTAGTTTGACACCATGGCAGTGGGGTTTTTTTTCTGCCAGTTGCCTCACGAGCACAAGTCATGTTGATGGGAACAACAAAACTTGGAGTTTCACCAGCCAGGTTCTGAAGTGCGGCTCAGGTAACATTTTGACACTTTGTAGATCCAAGCCACCCACAAAAAGGGCATGTTTACTTCACCGAAAAGACTACAGAAGAACGTTTGTTTTCCGAGTTGAATTTGAAATTCTGTTCTTCTTGAAAAGTTTCCAAAAGAACTTGTGTGTTGCCACAAAGTAATTTTTGGAGACTTGCAATGGGTGACCAAGGTGCATGTTCACCACCATGTAGAAGCTCAGTTTTCATTGACATGTTGGGCATGTGACACATTTTGGCATCAATTTGAATGAATTTGCGGCAGCCACTGGGTCTGCATGGTGTGGTGGTCTGAAGCCCTGATGCGCTGATACCCGAGAACCGCTTGTCAAGTCGTCGTGTCGCATGCAATGTAGCTGCAGACACGATCCATCAAGGCACCTGCGGTGCGACGAAAATGTCAGAGCTTTTTGCACCGAAGGCCCAACTTTAGCTGAAGCAATTGAATGAACTTTGAACGACGCCTTACCTCAGAGAATTCAGCAATGAGTTGGGCACAATGCGTCACGGCCTACTGAGCTTTGAGGTTCAAATCAACAGAAGAAAAAAATGCAAGTATGCGTGTCGCAGAAGGAGAGAATGCGAGTCTATTGTGCACATGTTGATTCACCCGGCATCCCACTCACGTTTTTTTGGAAGCAGACAGCATTACATTTATAGACGGAGGAATTAACGTGCAGCCACAAGATTTAAACAGTTCAGCAAACAACACACAACTGTTGACAGCAGACACTGTTCTTCCACGTGGAATTGCGTGGCGTTTGAAGGAATACGTGTGGAGATACTTTCAGGTGTGTTGAGGACTGTCTGAGGTCACGTAAGTATGCGTGGAGACTTGTTTTCATTCAAGGCAAACTTTATAATGTTCAGTTCTGATCTGCCTTTCTCTGAACGGGCGCACAAAAGTGAGCCCACCACATCAATTTTTATTCCTCAGAACCAAAAACGAAAGAGTTTGGGAGGAGAGCGACTGTTGTCCTTAACGGTGCTTGTTACGCAACAGGCATCCTTGGAGATTTTTCTGCAAAACATGGTGCGTAACTGAGACGAGGAGACATATCATCTGTGTATGAACCGTGTCGTTGACAATGAACCGTGTCATTGACAACGGGTGCCAACTGCTCAGCTGATGGCACCTTTTCAAAGGGAGAGATCCTCTCCAAAGTAATGTGCAAAAAGGTCTTTCAATTGACACGTGTACATTTGTTATTGAAATGTGGGTGAATCAGACACAAATCTTAGGGATGGTGCTTGGGATGCAATAAAGATGGGTAAACTCCCAATAAAGTGTGTTCGGAAGTTTACACCTCTGGTGTGTCATGGAGGAAGCACTCGGGTTCCTGACACTTATTTGCTGGCAAACCGGTCTCCCGTTTTTCTTTCGTTCACGCAGTCCTGTTTTGGAGACGATTTCACAGGTTTGAATTTCCAAGCGCTTTGTGGTTTGTCCAGTCAACAGATATAAAGTGCTGGGTCAATCAAGTCATCTTGGAACAGGTGAAACTGTCCGGGTTCTTGTTCTTCGTTTGGTTGGAAGTGCAAACACGAGCACAGCATATGTGGTGTATTGGTTCGGCTGTTCAGCTCCAGCAGAAAAGGCCCACATTTTTGTGTTCAATTATTGTCGTCAATGTTGCCGGCTCAGAGCAATTTTAGTGGCCGAAAGCTGAAGTGTAAACATTTTGTTCGCTTGCAGACAAAGTAAGATGAAATACCAGTGAGGCCAGAATGTTTCTCGTTTTTCAGAACAGGTCATCATTCCGCATTTGGCAAACAGGAATTTATTTTTGCACAAAAACATGACATTGAAGTGTTCACTCATGTTGTTGCAGAGTGAGCGCAGATAAAGGCCGAGGAGTATGTCGCTGGTAGACCGGGGAGACAGCAGGGCCGTGACCTACCTCGGCTCCTGCATGCTCACCACTTCCGCCACTGGGGTCGGCGCCGTTCAAAAGCCGCTGCGGGAACTCTACTTCAGCTACAGGCAGTCCGGGGCCATGCCGGACAGCTCCAGGCAGCGCTACCTCACCATGTCTTCCAGGGGCTTGACCATGAGCTGGAAGGAACCTTCCAGGAGCGCCCCAACAGAAGTATTCTACTCCATGCCAAACATCCTGTTCTGGGATGCGGTGCAGTTCGTCGTGGTGAAAGGAACCAAGAAATTGTGTGGAGCCTTTGAGCCTTTGGACAATGACCACAGCAGGAACAAAGATAATTTGTTTGTTGTTTTGGAGAAAAAGTATCAGTTTCTGCAACAAATGAGACATCCTGCGTTGTTCGTGTGCGTGTTGAGGCGAACCACCGGAGTGAAAGCCATGGACGTTCACGTGTTCGTGTGCCTCAACGAGGATGAAGCATTGGGCTTGGTGCACGGCTTGAACATCATCCAGGATAGCTACAACGACAACCAGGTGAGCGAGACCGGAGCGTTCAGCTACAAGCCGTTCCCGACAGCTGGCGACAGCGGCGGTGCTGCTGGGTCCGCCGTACCCATGTCGCGACCCGTCCCCGGCCTCGCTCCGCCGAGCGTCCAACACCTGGTCGCGCAGAATGCTGTCGCGGCGGCGGCTGCTGCCAGAGAATCACAGGCCCAGGCCCGGCCACCTATGGCTCAAATAGATCATAAATCACGAGCTGCTGGCAGCTCACAAGAGAGCAACGTGATCAAACTGTCGCAGGATGATTTCCAGCAGAGCGAGATCCGCGGGTCCGGATCCGCAGAGCGCGCTCCAGCCCGAGGTCGCTTTCCCGATGAACCTCGCATCCCAGAAGAGCGAGAGACGTGGAGCGATGAAGAAAATGTTTATCAATACATACGGCACATAGGCGAATCTCGCCGCCCAGCTGGTGCCACAGGTGGAAACGCGCGTGATTCGAGAGACCATGTCCAAGCAAATAGCCGAGAAGCTCCTCTTCATGCATTACCATATGACAGGAACAAAAACAGGATTCCAAGTGGAGGTGCCGCTGTGGAAAGGAACGCATCTGAGAGGATTCCACCGAGGGAATACGAGTCAATGACCAGGAGTGTTGAACTAAACCAGGATACTCTCAGCTCCACTGCTCTCAGACCGAGCAACATCATCGCAAGATTTGAGGAACGTTCCAAAGCCACCGCTGCCGTTCGACCACAATCAATTCATCCACCCGACAGGGCAGGTGCCCCGAAGCCAGCGCCGAAGCCGACACCTAGCCCCGTGGAGAGAGATCCCAGCAAGCTGGGTCAGGGCTACAGTTTCTTGTCGGGAAGCGGGAGTCCTTATCAAGACGACGACAGGAGGAGGCACGAGTACGATAATGCGCCGTCCCCACGCTACCCGCGGCCGCGCAGCCCCGCCTACGACCGCGACCTCCCTGAGGACTACCCGCTTCCCCAGGACCCGCACCTGATTCCCGCCGCCTTCTACGCGCATCAGGAGGAGCGACTGCCACCCGCAGGAGCCGGACACGGTCAGTACTCGGGGGAGCCTCCGCGTCTCCCGTCCAGATCAGGTCCGATTGCTGCGGACGCCTGGCAGTCATCCCTCGGCGGCCAGTACGCTCCCGCTCTCGCCCCGGCTCGTTACCAGAACGAGCAACCCAGACTGTTGCCTCGCTATCAAAACGACCAGCCGCAGATACGACGGGAGCAGGTCGGGGCACAGCCGCAGCAGTCTTCTCCGTTTGACCGACCGAGAAGCTTTGGGGAGCGCCACGCTCCTGAAACTCAGGCTTCTCGTCCGGTGGCCAAAGTCACGCCGCACAAAGTGTCGGGTGTCGGAGTCAGAGTGCTGCCGCCCAACCCCGTGCCGAGGCCCCACTCTCCAGGCATGCCAGAAGAATTTTCCGGGGGTCAACCCCAAAGACAATCCAAAACCCATCATGATGAACAGAAATACCAAGCAGAGGGATACAGATCTCAAGAAGCCGTCGACAACAATCCGCCCAACTGGAAACTCAAGCCCAACGAACAAGAAGAGGCAAAGAAGGAGGGCAAGAAGGGTGAGGAGCCCGACAGGAACATGAGCGAGAAGTTGCTGCAGAGCAAAAAGAAAGACGCTGAAATTGCCTCTGTCATGCAAAACTTGCATTTTGATTATGATGCTTCCACAGTTACTCCTGGTATGCCTGCAGGAAACAACTTTGAAAAGTCATTGGGATACTTCCCTTGAAAGACTAGAGAGACACGACAAGAAACGGGAAAATTTCCACATGAAAACAAACAAAAGACTGGGAAGGAACATTTTCAAGTGCAAAGCGTGATAAATTCTTGCTTTTTGTTCGCATCGTTTGTTTTGAAGAACAAAACGTCCACATGAGGCTTTGTGCGCGCGACTTTTCTGAGCATCTCAGTCAGACTGAACTACAATCAATGTACATGTTCATTTTCTTGCGCAAGTGTTCGGTCTAAATCAGACGTAAAATTTTATTTTTGTAGCATTGTGATATTGGCATGTGATACACTGACTCAACTTGCACACAAACGTGCTGTTTCGTTTGTTGGTGAAATTGTTGAGCATTCAATAAGTTGTTCTAAAAATCCAGAGACAAAACATGTTCGATCCGAACTCATGATCTGCGATGCCAAGGAGGAAGAGCAACGTGCTTCAACGGGAAAAGCTTCCTCGTCTGGGAAGTGACTTTCAACAAACTTCAATAAATGTCACCTGCACTCGAATTGACAAAGTCTGAAGGTGTTTGTTGCTTCTTTTGGGCGTCAAATTACTCGTCGGAACTATGTGCTGTCCGGAGCACCAACAAAACGAATTCCGTACACAGGTTCTACATTCAATTTGTGTCAATTTCGCGACAGACCAAAGCTTGACTTGTTGAAAGGTAAATCTGCAAAGCGCAAAACACAGAACCGACAACTCTTCAAAATCGCTTTCAATTGCCCGTAAGTGCACGGAAGGCAGTTTCCTGTGATTCGCTTCCTTTGCTGTTGTTGCATTTTGTGCCTGACACAAAACTTAGAAACTCTGGTTTGTTTTAGGTCACGTTTATTTCACATGAGAAAAGTTTCAATTTGAAAGATCGAGACCACTAAAGGAAACAACGTTGTTTTGCCAATGACGCACTTTTAGTTCTTCATGAAAACAAATTCATGCAAAATCTTTGGATTCCAATGTCACGAAATCCTGGGTCTACTTCAACATGTCTTCAAATAACTTTTTCACTTTCTCCACATCAACCTTGGTGATCAAATCAACATTGGGATCTTTCTTCAAAAAACGATTCCAATCGACCACCATCTGGCCCCTGGTCAGCTGTCCACGCAGCTCGACCGCGCAGTACTGCGGGTCAGTCTCCAGCAACACGTCGTCGTCGATAGCGACGGCCATGGCGACAGGGTCGCACGCGTAGAACTGGGACAGCTTCAACTGCCGGAGCTTCCTGTCGGCAGAGTGCTCATTGATGGCCTTGTGGAACCTGCCCTTCGCAGTGTCTACCTCCAGCAAAGAATTGAACCACTCCTGCAAAAATTTCAAAACTTACATCACCACAAAGGAACAAGTGCAAAGAAAACTCATTCTACGCGCACGGTGCGTCGATTGCAACCAACAACGGTGGAGCTGATTGCTTTTCGCGGGTGACTTCAACTGCAAATGTGCAACGTCGCACCATGCAGAAAAGCGCGTTCAAGAACAGCATGCAGACCAACTCGGTGCGATTCACATTTGGGGTGGAGGAAATGACCCTCATCACTCGTTTTTCACATTTTCGCTGGGTCAAGGGTTTTTGAACTCCAACTCTCTTCTCAACTCTATTCAAAACAACATCGCGCACAACTCTTTCTTTTGAGCATGCATTTCTCAGTGGTTATTCACACCACAACGATTCGCTCATGTAAAAATGAAAAGAGTTCAACTTAAGTTTCCCGAAACCATTTCATACCACGCTGTTCTTTTCAACGCAAAAGCAGAATGATGTCCTGAGATTGGAATAATGCCCACGTTACAGAACATGCACAAGGAGAGACATGCACGCACGCTGCGGAACAAACCTTTGTGGATCTTGACATGCTTTTCTTCAGCAAAGTTCTGAAGTCGAGAAACTGTTCAGCGAAAAGTGTTGAGCTTCCCTCATTGCTTGCGTGCATGCATTTTTCTCTCGATCTCGTACACGCAAAAAGCACAAAAAGTAGAAAATGATTCAGATCCACGAGAAGATTCATACATGTACGAGGGAGATCCGCAAAGTCTGGTTCGTCGCTAATTTTGAGTATGTTCCTCAGGTTTTAATTCCCATTTGCCCATACCATCAGAAAGAAAAGGTATCAAAGATCATTTCAATCATTTATCAAAATTAAATGATCTCTTAATACTCAGTAATTAAACATTTAAATTGGTATTAATTGTCCTTTCAGCTATTAAATTTGCCTTGTCTTCTCTGTACTGAGGTTAATTGCTGTACAAAATCAATAGCCAACTGTGGAATACAAGGACTTTTTAGACTACAAATTTGATGATTTTAATTGCCACTTGATCAAGATGTTTATTTCAGGTGTGAAGATCATGATGCAAAGTACTTGCAGACTTATTTTTGTTTAATTTTGCTGAACTGTTTTGAAATGATGAAGGAACGAACCGGACTTTGTGGATCTCCCTCGTATGCTTGCATGGAAAGTTGAAAAAAAGAGTGCAAACGAACCCAAGAAAGACCACAGTGTGCAAGTGTATTTTCCCAGCAAAGCAGTTTCACAGAACAGTCCATTTGAATCAACACAGAGTGAGCAGCTTCAGGGTCGCAGTAGAAATTGAATTCGGCCGCAGGGGTGATGTTGCCTTTTGCTAAAAGAGACACAAGGTTGAAACTGGAAACGGTGCTTTCCATGCAGGGAAATACACGAGCAGTTTTAGGTTCTGCGCGCGTCTTCAGAAACGTAGAACGTGGGCATGCAGACAGAAACGTTTGTCCACAACAACAACAACAACAACAACAACAGAAGCTGTGACAGCAAGCGTTTGCTGCGGTGCTATGGGCACAGAGTACTGCAGGAGGGCTGGCCAAGGGCCGGGGACCACTCGCAGGCAGACATTTACCCATGAAAATTGTACGCCGAGCGCGATTTCGTACGGGAGAACTTTGACCGCGATGTTCATGTCGGCAAGGACGATGGACGCAGCTTCCGGGTCAACGAAGAAATTGTGCTCGGCAGACGTGCTTACCCGGCCCCTGGCTGTGAATTCAAGTCACATTTGCATGGGCTCCTTTGCGAAACATCCCCCGTCATATGGTCAAGGATTTTGTGCACCCAATTTTAAGGAGTTGGTTCACTTCAATTTCAGGTTGTCGGGGGATTGGGTTTGAGCAGAGATGGTTGAATGACCAATCTTCAAAGACTATCTCAAAAACAGCAGGAGATTCTGCAGTTCAGTCTGTTGCATCGACGGGTTTCAGAGGATCGAGAGATTCCTCCTGTTTTCAGTTGATTCAAAAGTCAAGCTGGATTCGACAATTCAACAACAGCTTCAGAACAGAGTGAAAAAACACAGTAAAATGTATCAACATACCTTCTATGTTGCCACCCATAACAACGAAGTTTTTCAACTTATTTCCCAATTGGTCGTCCAGTCTCAGTGCCAACGCAATGTTGGTCAGCGGTCCAACAGCCACAAGAGAAATTTCACCTGAAGCAGAAGAGAATCTCGTCAATCCATGCAATGCTGAGGCAAACGGTCCCTGCATGAAAATTCCAGAAGCGTCCGGCGTCTTTGTGAAGCGCCAAGCAGAATCACACACCTGGATGTTCGTTGACAAGATCTTTGATGGCGATGGGAGCGGGCGTGGGTTTGATGAGGCTGAGGTCCGGAGTGGAGGAGTACTGCACTCCCCCCATGCCATCCGCTCCGTGGTGAAACCGCGAATCTTGTCTTTCCTCTCCCAGCAGGGACTTTGCAGGACCTTTGTAAACCGGAATCTGCGTGCAAAATGTGACGGAACAGGTGCACACATTGCTTGAGCCAAGAAAAAAAGTTGAAGCACCACAACAGTCTGGTGGTCTTTGGGCAGAGCTTTGGCTGCCGAAACTGTGCTAACAAGCTCACGAACACAATTTTGCTCACGTCCAAACGGTTGCAGACTTGGAGCACTCTCAAAGTGTTCACGGCCACTTGGTCGACCTCAACATTTCCAGAAACACAGGTGATTGCCACCAGTTCCACGTCTGGTCTCGACAGTGCCATCATGATGGCCTGCAATTGTAAGTGGATTGCCAATTGTTATTAATCAACGGAAGTTCAGCCAACACGTCCGCACATTTGCTGAGTTGTCATTGCATGGCTCTCACATCCAACTTTGGTGATCTGTGCCACCGGTCTGGCAACTGGGACACCGTACGCACGAACATCAAGGCAGTGCAAACCTTCCCATTGGCTGAAGACAGGTCAAGAAGAAACAAAAACAATGCAACTCAATGCTGCTCTTTCAGGGAAAACTGTGTGATGATTGTTCAGAACCTCTCACGCATCCGCCCGCTAATAAGGGAGTGCAAACATAATTTTTGCTGTCTTCTTGCAATTGGCCTCAACTGCATGCAGCAGGACAGTTGAGAACTGAGGAATTGGTCCCAATGCTGATTTTAAATCAGGAATGAAGCACACGACACTGAAATGTCGCACTTGAAGGAACGACATTGGGAAGTTGAGAACAGTGTTCGGGGTCAAGGGACCTGACCCCTGGATTCATCCCTGGTCAGCATGAGACAGCTGGAAAACATGCAGGGGAAGTAAGCTGATGACAGCAAAAAGACTACCAAAGGGAACCCTCCAGAATCCTTGCCAACCCTTCCTGAAACTTTGTACGGTGACCAACCCGCCCGTCCTTGTCAAAATTTCCACTGCACTGTGGCCGTGCAAGTGCGTGCAAAGTGCAAACCACAAATTTATTCGAAAAAATCGAGGTAATTTATAAAGTCCCGTACATTGAAGCAAAGGCAAAGCACTCACCTGAGCACCGTCTGTGCCAGTATCAACATCCAAGATCAGCTTCTTCATTTTTGGAGACGACACCCCTTGCGTTAGATCCAGGTCAGTTTGAAAAGAAGAACACAAGAAAACAAACACAATCGTTCTCCCTCCAACAGACGCATGTGCACGCGCAGTTACGAATAAACCTGGACTGTATCGATCAAGATGAAAAAGTTTATAGGTGCAATTCAAATTGTACTCGGCAACTTCAGCCGCACGCCCATTCAAACGGCTACTCTGTTGTTATCTCTTGTGCTTGTTCTGTCAGCATGGGAAACAGTTCACAACCTCGTACACGTATCACGTCGAACTTTCTTTGTGCATGGTTGTTTTCACGATTGTGAGGTTGATCTACATACAGCACACATCAACGTGCGAGTCTACATCATCTGCAGGTGCATTCTCACTCGTCTGCACGTGTGTGTGCATGTGTGTGTGTGTGTGTGTGTGTGTGTTGATTGCCAATTGCACGGTCGACAGCTGCAAACCTCCCTGCATGTCTGACTCTCGTCGAATGGAGAGAACAGCGTATAATTTTGTTATCATCGTGCATCTCACATTCAAAGTCGAGATTTTGGTGTTGGAGCTCCAGATTCTGACAGAACTGATTTCCAGATGACGATCCAGGGAGCTGTATCCTCATCTGATCCGCAAATATGTCTTCATGCAGCCTCGTCTTGTACCAAAGTCACAACCACAGAGTTTACACACTGTCTCACTGTATTTTTCCGGAATCACACCTGATCATGGGACCCACTGCCGGTTGTCGTTGCATTCTGTCTGCGTACATGCAGCCACTAGGAACTCGATCCTTGTCTCTCAAATGTCTTTCTTTCACAAGTCAGATGTGGAGGGGCCTTGAACCAAAGAAGTGGCCAAAACATCCCTTTCGGGTCTGTACCTTTGTCTCAATTCCGAAAAAGGCACACTTGACACTGTCAAGCTTTCTTATGTTGTCTTTGAAAATCAGTTTAAATCTCCAGTTCCTTCTCACTAACTCTGGAATTCAGAGAGAAACCTGTATGCATCTTCGCAATGACAACATCTGAATTGACAGTGTGAACCTTTCAGAAAGTAGTAAGAAATCAGTCACAAAACATGGACACCATTCAACACAACGTGGGACAAGACACATTCACAAGGAAACTGATCAAGTGTAGCAGACTGCTGAGCAACTGAAACTTTCACACAGCAGTGAAATTTTAAACATTCCTTGTGAATCAAACAACTGGCCATTTCTGACATTCCAGAAGACAAATTGTTCAAACAGTTTTCCAGATGCTACTTTAATTGTGGCCATGAGGCCATGAGGCCCCTCCCCCCCCCCGGATAAATTTGAAGTGACCTGAACCAGTTTACAAGAATCAAACACCAAAATGATCCTCTCCACATGCACTTTGTGATTTTGATGCAGAAGAATAAGCCACAAAACATTTCAAAACAAGTGCAAAAAGGCCACATATGTTCTCCATCCTTCACACTCGGATGAAGATCATATTACAAGAAAATGACAAAATGAGAAAAAGCAGAGCCAATTGTTTTTGGTGATTTGAGGAGGTTGCGAGATTTGGGAGCTTTTGGAAAAACCAAGCAAAATCAGAGCAAGCAAAATCAAATCACCTACAGGCAGCCTTTACCAAAAGTATGTATACAGAAGTTTCATGGTCAAGATGAGGATCAATTTTGGATCTTTTGGGCTCTTTTTGTTCAATTCAGGTTGGGGATAATGCACCAGGAAGGATTTTGGGAACTTTGAATTTTGGGGTTCTTTGGGTCAAAAAGTTTAAATTTAGAAGTGTGGAAAATATGGGGTATGGATGTAGAAACAGCTCCATATCTGAGAAAGTAAAAAATTTGGTGAAAGAAGTATATTGATGAAATGTAG